>Ga0180437_10000668_pt1 | contig 63067 bp, 97 predicted proteins | sample SS_ome_4_FD_132410 | JGI IMG/M metagenome (GOLD analysis project Ga0180437, IMG submission 132410) | Hypersaline lake sediment archaeal communities from the Salton Sea, California, USA - SS_3_D_1 metaG | ecosystem: Environmental > Aquatic > Non-marine Saline and Alkaline > Hypersaline >...
GTCAAAGGGGGGTTAGAGGGTGGTCAGAGGGTGCCGGAAGGAAGTCGATGGGGGCCAGAGGGAATCGACAGGGTGCCGGAATGGGTCGGGAAGGGAGCCAGAGGGAGCCAGCGGGGAGTCGGAAGGAGCCAGAAGGAGTCACGGGGGAGCCGGGAGGTGCCAGAAGGAAGTCGATGGGTGCCAGAAGGAAGTCGATGGGAGTCACGAGTGGTCGGGAGGGGGTCAACCCCTCGAAACCCCACGGAACCCCTTGAACCTCCGCCTACCCAATTTCGGACGCTCGCCATTGGCAAAGCCGTTCCTTCGCCAGGACATCCGGACGCCAACCAGCCGCCGATAATCCCTCGTTCGCCGAAACGAAATACCGTTGGTCACATGGACGCCATGGGGCATACCCGTGAATCGTCCCCCCTAGCGTCTCTACCGCGTCATGGAACGTCAGGGCATTGGCAATCCCGCCGCCCGTCACGTACTGCCCAGGCGTCAACCTGCCGTCCAGGGCAAGAGAATAGGCCGCCAGGAGGTCGTCAACGTGCAAGAGGTCACGAACCTGATTTCCGTCCCCATAACACGTAATCGACCAGCCGTGGCGGATCGACCGCCAGACGAACCCGATCCACCCCTGGTCAACAGTTCCTTGCTGTTCTTCGCCATAAATGCACGACTGGTGGAAGGCGTATCCACGGTCCGGCAGTAGATCGGTGACATAGAGGGCTCCAGCCGCTTTGGCAATTCCATATGGCGTCCGTGGCGCAATCGGATGCCGATCCGTGATTGGTTCCTCATGTCCGATCAACTCGCCGAATACCTTATTGGTGGACGCGATTAGGAATGGTCCCGAGCAATGATGCTTCGCCCATTCAATCAGCCGAACGGTGCCAACAGCGTTCGTACGGAAATCGGCCCACGGGGAGGTCATCGACCGGGTAACGGATACCTTGGCGGCGAGATGCAGGACGGCATCAACGGCAGGAAGATCAAAATCGTTGATATGATTGATGTCCGCACGAATGAACTCGTGAGGCTCATCGTCGTTGATCGACGGCGGGGTCGCCGTAGGCCGTGACAGGTCATCTATTCCGATCAGTTGCCACCGCTCACGATACCGTTCCCACGCAGCCCGCCCGATAAACCCCGCCGCCCCAGTAATCAATAGACGTTCCATCAGTCAAACTCCACGAGTTGTTTCCCATTACGCATGATGATCCTACCACCCATTTCCCGCAGAAGCCATAGCAACCGCACGGGAGGCATGGCTTGGTTGCCAAGGGCGATCCTGCCGTTGACCCGCATCGAGTTCACCTTCCGCCGAATCTCGCTGACGGTCAATTCCGGATTCTCTATTGCGATCCTGCGCACACCATCCAACGCTTTTGGGTCTTGGATTACACCGGCCGAGCGGGGTTGTGATTCGATCAATTCAGCGTAACGCGAAGCCCACAGGTCTTGGTTATAATTCTCACGAACGTGCTCACTCAAGACCCGCCCCCACCTTTCCCGCTCACCTTGGTCTTTCAAGAGTCGCCGGACCATATCGTATTGCTGATCCTCTGTCTTGAACAGATAGGGGTAAGCGTTCTCCGCCCGCCCGGTGATTTCGGGAAACGTGATGCCATCCGGCGCCACAAGCGGCTGGCCCAACGCCATGGATTCAATCGCCGAGATGCAAAACGTTTCGTGGATCGAATTGGTTACATTCAGGTCACATTGCCGCAATCTGTCCAGATATTCGGCGTGGGTCTTGGAAAGGTGGATTTCCACGTATGGGCGGTTCCGGATTGCGGCGGCGTCCTTTGAGGTATTCGACATATACCAGACGCGGAAAGGTGTGCCCTCGCCATATAGGCGATCAAACAGGGCGAATGTCTCTCGAAATTTCTTATACGCTTGTAGGCGATGATTGTAGGCGACGATGGGGATTGTGTTCCCGGTTGGACGATAGGACAGGCTTCCGTCGAGGCATCCGTAATTGATTTTGACGGCCGTTTTCTCTATTGCCTTAGTCGCCATTGGCGACAACCAACGGCGGGCGTTGTCGAACAACATCCAGCGGCAATGGTCAGAATTGAACACATTAACATCCGCGCAGATTGAACTCATCAATTGCGAAAGCATTAGGTTTGTCTGTCCGGTGTCACCATATTGCAGCGACGGGTGTATTACGTAGTTATGGGCGGCGATGACGCATGGCTTCCCCTGCGTCGTCGATTCTGACGGCTGGAAATGAGCGGCAATCTCCACGAGATTGCACCACACGACATCGAACGCCATCCTATCAAACAAGGCGTCATACCACACGCTATCAAACGTAATCGCGTTCCCACGCTTCCGGGGGTTGATACGCTGTGGCACCCGTGTCACAAATGACTGACGGAAGAATCCATCGTCTTGGTACTTGAATCCGCTATGGGCATCAGGAAAGATGACGACGAAGTGCCAATCCGGCCTCGCCCGGTGCATGGCTTCAATCCATTGCGTATAGACGATATAGTTCGAGTCACCATTCAACGCCTGTTTAGAATACATCGGCTGTACGAGGATAAACATCTTATGACCGTATCTTGTATTCAAGTCCGTGGGATTGGCAGAACGCAGTAAGATCGCTTTTGATGGCCTCGTCGTTGGCCTGTTCTGCCGTAATGGGGATGGCGATCAATAATGGCGAATCACTGAACTGTTCGCCCTCGGCGAACCCGGCCGTCTCACTCAGATAGTCCACGTTCAACGTGTTTTCCGGCATGATCCGATCAAAGACGTGTTGAAGGTTATCCACGTCCGTATGGATGTCGGCAAGTAGGAGTGACAATGCCTTCTCGTCCATCTTCGCCAAACCAGCGATAGGATCAAGAGCCGCGAGGATTTTCTTTTCCTGTTCTTCGGTCCAGGAACCGACGAGTACCGGCATCCGACCATCGACCAAATGAGCCGGATCGACCGCCTTTCGTAGGTGGCCGTCGATCAATCTTCCCGTCCGCTCGTTGTAGAGTGCCGCCCCCGCCCAACCGACCTCCGTCAACAGCCCGTCCAATCCACTCGTCTGCTCCGATGGATGCAGCCGCCAATTCGCTGGGTTGTCGGCCAATTCTTCCGGCGTCCTCCATTCCAACCGCAGAGGCAAAGTTGTCTCGCTATCATTGCTCATCGGTCGTTTCTCCATTTTTGCTTGGCGGCTTTCCATTGCCGCTACCGGGGGGGTATTGTGTCGACTCCTCGGCGGCCTGTTCTGCCGCCGCCCTTTCAATTGCCTCGTAAATGCCTTCTCTCGTCATCACGTTTGCCCGCTTCTCTTGCTCGATCTTGACGACCATCTGCATGAGGTTCGTCGGTTGCGTCGTCTGTTTGGCGAGGATAGCCAACTCCTGCTTCTTTAGTAGCAGTTCAAGCAACCGAATCTTCTGTGCTCGCAATTGGACCGCCACCCGCAGCCCTGCCATCCGGATGCGATCTTCGTGCTTGTATGGAGCCCGCTGGCGTTCTTCCTTTGTCATCGCTTCCGTGACTTGCTTTTGGGCTGCCGCCTCCATTGCAAGCTGTTCGGCGAATACGGCCGTATCAATCTGTTGCTTGTCTGACCCCCAATCGTTCCGCAAAGCCTGTTCCAGTAAACGAAGGTCGCCGCGCAACCGATGTAAGTCAGAGCCGAGGTCACTCGATCCAAAAGGTTCCCCTACCCCGGAATGGTCGGCTGCTTCCGGCTGCGATTCGTCGTGTGGTTCGGTGGACATAGAATTTATGGGGTGGCGGTGTCCAGAACGCACGCCAGAATACGCCGTCAGAACATCGGCGTCAATAGCTATCTTTTTCAGAACAGTACTTTTGGGTGGCAGGCACGATCACGACGTGACCATGAAGTCGCTTTGTTGCGAGGTTTCCATCTTCGGTGGTTGCAATAATCGAGTCCACCCCGTTCACAAAAAACCGCCCCAATCGCCGGACTGGGCGACCGACCTCACTTAGAACCACTTCAACCCAACCGTTCCGACCAGTAATCGCCCGCAGAATCAAGCAGCGTGACACGTCGCGGCCGTCAAGTATGACCCGTGGCTCCATGACTACACCATCCGCTGCCGTTGTCTCACATGGGCATTTCGTCCAATCATAGAACTCCGCCATGATGTCATTTCGTGGCCGAGGTATCGCCGTGACTGACACGTCCTCGCCGAAAACGACGCGGCGAATAATTTGTTTAGCCGTCATGGCATCACTTCCGCTGTCGGGGGGTTTGTCTGTCTATTCTTCCGGTGCATATTGATTGGCGGGCTATCGGGACAAAATACTAGCACATCCGTTCGATCAGCCCTTTCGCAATCGCCGCAATGCCAGATTGTTCGGCCACCGTCGACGCCGATTGCGTAGTTCCTGGAACCACACTTCGGGCAATTGACTTCAACGGGACACCGAGTTGTTTCCATCTTCCATAAACCGCAAGAGGCGATCCACATAGACGCCATGGCCACCACCGTTTGCCAATTTCACCAAGGCGGCCCGCGTGTGGCATCGTTTGATGACTGTTCGAGGTTTTGGGTATCGCCGCCGTGAGGCCATATAACGAGCGCAGAACCGCTGATACCACTCGGCGTTTACAGACACCGTCACTCTGACGTAGCCGCCATATCGCCCTCGAACCTTGGCTACCCCCAACCATCCTGCATCCAACTCTTCCAACATTCGTTTTGCGCTCTGGTGAACAAGAGCAGTCGTGGGTTGATTCATGGTGGCAATCATCCCCCGCTAAAACCTCGCCGCTCATGCAACTCCCACCCCGCCATAAGGTATTGCTTCAACTCGCGTTCGGCGTCAGAATGACTGTGCGTTTTGCTAACGGTCGATTCCCACCCACCCCCTGCCGGTTTAGTCCGTCGGCGAAAGACTTGGACGAATCGCGGCGGCGCAACACTCGGCGAAGCCGCCATATGCAAACGCGCGGCAACCAAGGCGTCGTCGAAATCATCGAGTTGTAGCAATACCGGCATAGTCCAATTCCTATTTTACGAAATTATACCGTATAACATCAACTCAGCAAGTCTCTACACAAAAAAACCCCACTCCCACGAGGGGAATGGGGTAAGGCGAGGGATATTAGTCATTTCGGTTTGTCGGGGAGAAGGCGTCGTGGATTCACCCCCAAAAGAGCGGCGTACTCCGCCAGGGTCCAGGTCGGGATGTCCACGAAGCCCCGCTCGCGTCGGCACTGCACGACGTTTCCGATACCCATCGCACACGCTAAGTCTACCTGACTCATTCCACGGCGTTCCCGCCATTTGCGGATCGCTCCGCCAACAGACTTCAACCAATCGGATCGGTTCATTTGTTATACCCTTTCCGGTCGCCGTGGCCGTGGTAGAAACCCACGACGAAGGACGGCCAAACGCACCCACGACAGGTTTGCCCTATCTTGTTGCCACTTCAACCACAGTACATTCGCCAGCGTCAATCGCCCCCCGTGGGCCTCCCCGTGGCAGCCGGACACGTTGCCCGACCCACAGAGAACGATTAGGTTCGTTGCTTCATCCGAACGTCCCACCCCACCGATTATGTGATGTCGATTTCCTCCCTTTGCGCCACAACATTGGCAGCGAGAAAACCGCCACCCGATCAACTCCAAGGCGTCAGTGTCTCGGATGGTTTTTGCGGGTGGAAAGTCCGCAGTCCGTTTCGGAAGATACAACCGATGGTCGGCAAAACAGATGCCTTGACCATCTTCAAACCTCGCCAGCATCGCTCGCCTCTTTCGTTCGGGCTTCCCATTCCTTGACGACCGCGACAAGATCGACAATGAACTTGCTCGCCATCTTGATGTCCGGAAGCACCATAAACCCGGTAGACGCGGGGTGTCCCTCGTGGCAATCTGCCACAAGATCGAATGAGATAAACGAGTCGTCGGGGTTATCCTCGTCCCACCGGAGTTCCGGCAGACTCGCGACAATCGTCTGGTGTATGTGAATGTCCATCTAAAACCTCCTGGTAAACAAAAACAAAAGGGGTCGCGCGGGCGTCTTTTCCCGCGCGACCAACCACCCGGCTATTTCAGGGCCGTTCGTCGATCCGGAATGGTTTGAAAGGAGCAAGGCCGCGAAGCCTTGCGGCGAGCGTGGGACGGCCCATGACGCCCACTCCAGTATTGCTCGCCGATACTATGGCATGGCGCACGACATGCCTACCATGCGCCACCAGCCAACTGTGTTCATCGGCAATCGCATTCTCGCGATCCCCATAACAACCCCATGTCGGGCCGTTGATGATGTTGATCCGCCAATCGCACCGCCAGCGGCGAGTCCATCCTGCAATATGGCTCTCGTCGGGCACGCATGCTCGCAATAGGCGAAATAGTACACGCAAGAGAAGGGACACCGGCTCGATGTGCGACAAGCGGATGCGAGCGCCGGAGCCGAGGGCGTTCTCAAGGGAGTCTAGTTCCCTCGACCCCAACCATTCGCACGACCCATCGCGTCGGATCGTAATTGCGATTTCAGTGGTAGACACGGTGCCCCTCCCCTCGCTCGTGATACTCGGGCGTCAGGCGATCCCCGTCCACAACACCAAGTGATTGCTCCAGCCCCTTCGTGAGGTCTTTGCATCCCTTTCCCTTGACTCCCTTTACCTCGATTTCCGTCGCACCGTCTTGGGTGACTGTGATAATTACCTGCTGGCTCATATCGTTTTTCTCCTGATTGTTTGTTGTTTGTGGTCGTCAATAATTACTGGTTATATCTTCGAGCGTACCAGTAATTTCCTCAAGTTGCATTATGCAATCTTCAATCTGCTCGCCTTGCGCGGAGCAGCGGAAATTATCGGGGAGGTTTTCGAGGACTTCCAGTTCCTCCGCCAAGACCTCGTTCATGATGTCGAGCGCCTCACCGAGGCGCTTGCGGCGTGCTGCGTTCATTTTCACTCCCCCCTATTTGTAGGCGACGAGTTGGAGTCGTCCATCGTCAAGCCGTTTCTCGCGGAAGCGAAACCCCTTGCGACTCAGCTTCTTCTTCGCGAGTGCCTTGACGTAGTTCTCGTTCAAGTGCTGCAACTGTGGGCCCAGCACCTTGTCGATTACGCGACCATAGCTGTCGTAGGCGAGCGTGTAGCCGTTCGTCTCTTTGTTATGGCTGTCCTTTGCCTGAACGACGCCGATTTCGTAGTTCGTTCCGGGTACTCTGATGACGTGCTCGCATGGCGATTTTCGACCGGACCAATACCGATGCTCTTTCAATCCGCGAACGAACTCACAGCCAAGCCCCCGAACGACCGACTCCAGCACGTTAAGGTCATTGACCTCCAGTTTGATTGATACTACATGACTCACGATAGGCTCCTTTGTTCTAGTTTCAGTGTTAATTATACCATACCTTGCCCCGTTTGTGCCCGATCTACTCATCATCCTCGAAACTGACGATCCTGCCGGGGCCATCGGCCAAAAGCGTGTGCAATTGCTTGACGGCACCGTCCAGCGTTTCTTTGACCGAATCCCTGACGCCTCGGTTCGTTCGCAGGTCGTCCAGACTCTTGCCGTCCAGGGCCGAACGGATCGTATTGACGACGCTACCGAGGTCCTTGTCGTCCAGAATGTCGCGCTTATCAAATAAGGCTAACCACTCAAGGACTTTCCGCAATGTTCCCGGTTGCAGCGTTTGTCGGTGTCCGTTATCTTTCACGCCAAGAGCGTGCGCCAATTTCTCCGCGAGTCCGGCGATCCCTTCGCGAAGTGCAATCTTCGCCTCGTCGGCAAGGGCCGTCAACTCGACCTGTACTCTGTCGCGCTCTTTGGCGTAGAGGTATTCGCCGATCTGTGATGCGCCAGGCGTGGCCCATTGCGTGACTCGTTTCTCCACCCAGAACGCCCGCCGCAAGGCGCTCACGCTCGGGTAATCCGCCTCGTTGAACTGGTTCGCGAGTGCCGCCCTCGCAATTTCCTTCTGGGCGGGATACACAACGAGAAACGCCTCGACGGCCTCTTGGTATTTTTCCTCATCCACCAATACGCGGTCGTATGCCTGTTCGAGCAAACTGATCGGAATCAAGTGCCGCCCCGTCTTGAATGGCCCATGCAATTCAAGGTCGCGCAGATATGAGCGACATGCGGAGGCGATCTTGCAGATGTACTTGTACTCGGGCGACTCGACGATACGCTTGTTCAACCCGAGTTGCGACTTGTCCGCAGAAGTCTCGATTTCTGCCATGTCGCCGCGTCGATGGATTCCCGGCCGATGGAAAACGACCTCCAGAATCACGGTGCCTTGTTCGAGTGCGTTGACTGTTGCGCTAGTCATGATCTAACTCCTTGCAATTGGAAATGTGACGGATTCTCAGTCGATCCGCTCTAGGTAGCCGTGCTCACCCACGGCTACCCTGGCCGGATCGGCAATCACTCCGGATCGGCAACGCGACGCCCTCGCCCCCGTTTCGGTTTCTCGTAGACGCCGGGTTTGCTTGCCGATAGGTATTTGCCAGCCGCTTCTTCACGCAGAGCGTTTATGGCTGTCGCCTCAATACGCCCCTGTGGAATCACAAGCGGCGCGACCTCATCTAACGGCTTGTCGAACCGCCACGCCTTATCCACGCACCGCTGAATATTCCGCCCGACCCAACCATCGTCCATGCCATTCCTGACGGTCCCTTTGACATCCTCGTATTTCTTGAGCCAGACGTCCCATATTGCGGATCGCTCTTTTGCGTCCGGCAGATCGAAAAAGAATGTGTCGGTGAACCGTGAACGCAACGCCGTATCCAGTCCACGGATACTGTTGCTCGTTGCGATCCATAGAGCGTTATCACTCCCAACGGCACTCACCACTTTCAACGCCGTGCGAAGATACCCGCCAGACCGTCCGACCAACTCGTGTTTCATCGCACCCATGTTGATCCGTATGACGAGCCGCCCGAACTCTGCGCCGACAGCTTTCGCAAACGCCGACTTCCCACTCCCGGCGACGCCCAACAACATCAGACCATAAACGCCGTGGTCCTCCATGTAAGTTAGTGTCTCACCGAGTTGTTCGGCGTTGACTCCGCTTGTGTCACCCGTGTGACCAAGACCGGACTTTTCGATTTCATCCAACCACACAACAACCTCTGGTGGCTTGCGTCCGGTCATCAGTTGTCTTGCGTACTCCTTTACGCTGTCGAGGCCACCCAGACTCTCGAACGTCTCGCCACCACGATAGACGGACAAGCCGCGAGTCTGTTCGATCAACGCCGTTTTCGTTTGCCACAAGTGAGCGATGTCAATGCCGTCCTTGCGGAGTGCCATCGCCGTGGCCTGTTCGGCCGAAAACGCCGGGAGCCCTCGAACCGCCTCAACGCTACGCAACAGCGTATCCCTATCCATGATCGTGCGTTTAGACGTCCCCGTGCCCTTGCATTTTTCGCACTCCAGCCCCAGCGCAAGGCCAGTCCCGCCACACCCTCCACACAGACTCGCGGACTGATCGAGTTTTGCGACGATTTCCGTCAGGTGTTCTGTGTCTGGTAACGGCTCGTCGAGAACAACGATGTCGTCCTTGAGCAGCGCAGGCAGATCAATCGTAGATTGAACGATGATAAGCATCCGGCGATCCAATTTCAGTTGATCGCGCAGATTCCAGACGGCCTGTTGTACGTGTGGGTTCCGCTCGAAAAACTCGCACCCGTTCAACATACATGCGATTCCACGCTCCGGCAATTCTCGCGAGCACCACATCAGAAATTCCACCGGCTCGGTGCAATCGTGCAAATCATCCGTGATGATTTCCTCGCCGCCCTCGTTGACGCCCACGACGCCGCGTACACAATCCCACATGACGATGGGGCCATTCTTCAATCCCTTCGCCAATTGTATCACGCATGCGCCGGGGTCCGGCGTTGTGATGGCGACAATTGGAACGGCCGCTTGGCGAGCAAGACTCAACTCTTTGACGAAATTCATTTCTCATCTTCCTTTCGTATCTCGGTTAGGTTGGTTGGGGTTGCGTTAATCGACTTCCCAACCATCGTTAACTAGTTCACTAAAACACTCGTACTTGATCGCTTCTGCCCCTTCCAGTTTGGCGTCGAAAATGTTGCACAATAGAACGTGGGGCTGCATTGCTAGAACGACGCCAATTTCTGCAATCACCCCAGATGGGTCGCGGCGTATCACGGGACATCGAGGCCAACTCGGCCAGACGTGCGGTGCCAATAGATACGCCAACGACTTCTTCCGGATCGTTGCCTTGTCCATGATTGACTCCCCTCTGCGTTTAGATTCGTCCTTTGGAATGTGGCAACACATAATGCACTCGCCGCGTGACACGCAGGGCAATTACGCCCCAGTCTGGTGGCACCCCATTCGTATTCACGCGGGCGACACCCACGAACCCATCGTCCCGCTCATAATAGACATCGCGATAGTGGCCGTGTTCCATAACGCCCACCACTACGCCGTGAAAGTGATTGACGCGAAATTCTGGTTCGCGGTGGACTTCCATGATAACAATCTCGTCGTCGATCCCAACTTTGGGCTGGTAACTGTCCATCGGCAACAATCCCATTTCGCGACATTGGCGATTGATGACTTGCCGCCGCACCATTACGGGCAACATAGCAGACTCCCTTCTTGTTTAGACTTTGTTGATCTTTCCCATATGGGCGATGACTCGCCCCCGTTCCGTTTTACTCAAGTCGCGGAGTGGGTAAAGCGCCTCCAGCGCATATCCGCGAACCTCGTCCGCCGTCAATCGCGGGGGCCGTTCCTTGACCCCACGCCTTCCGAGTTGCCGCTGAACGTCCGGCGGCAGGTCGGCTACCCTAACGCCTTTTGCCATAATTCACTCCTTCGCTTGTAAAGGTTTCTGGTTTGTCTATGTCGCGGAAGAACCGCGTCATCCCAACTCGGTCACTTTCGGCTTCGGCTCTACTCTTGTATGGGCCACAGTCAGGCTCGTTATCAGGTAGGCCGGTCACCCACCACGCACCGCCTCGCCAGATCGTTTCAAGGTCGACCGTCATCTTGTGTCCCCCCTGTTCCGCATTGTCCTCGTTGTAGGCCCGCAAGACCCCGACACGGCAACCGCTGCCGACACTGTTCGGCCAGTTCCACCACGAGCGGTTCGCTCGTCGTGGGCAGTTGCCAATCGTGGCTCCTTTCCCAGTCCACCTCCGGCCGGTTCTGCATCCAATAGAACACCCTGCCGCCACTGGTCTGCAATGTGAACGGTAAATGCCGCACCGGCAGCACCCAATTCGACAACGGCAAGTCTTTTTCCGGTCGTGAGGCCGCGTCAAGCGATAGATCGGCGAGGTAATAGGCGGTTTGAAGGATTAGGTGTCCGTTATATTTGGACCCGCTCCGCTCGTCGATCTGTACGATGTACGCCCCAGCGTCAGTCCACCTCGCGGCATCGGCTTCGCTCTTTGGCAGCTCCGCCTCGCGGTCGATCAATCGACACGCTGCGCCGTTGCAAGCGGCGTAAGCGCAGGGCACCGGCTCAGACCGGATGCCGAACAGGTCGAGAACGTGCATCGCTATCCTCGTCGACGCGATGCACGTCTCCCGAACCTTTGCACCCATCCCGACAAGCGTAGCCTCCCGCAAGTCGAAAGCCAAAGCCTCTAAGATGATCCGGTGCTTTTGTTTTTCACGCCGTAGGATACTCATTGGGCCCTCCGTTAGTTCGGGGAATAGAATTCTCATGTGGGCTCTTGCTCGATCAATACAACGACACTCGCCAGTATGCGCCGCAGCGTCGACACCCGTGATCCAGATTTCCTGACTCCGGTCCACCGGAACTGCAATCCACGAGGTCGTGACCATGCAACGAGCACATCGCCGTGTTCCAAGCCGACTCCAAGGTGGCTTGGAACGTGGGAGAGTAGATGTCCCCGTGAAGGCGGAGCGGGTCGTCATCCCGCATTTCGGTGATTGTCAAGTTTGTGTGCATCGCTAATCTCCTTGTGTGTTGTGGTTGGTTGTGGTTGCCCCACTCGCTAACCCTCGCTGTTTCTCGCGTCGCGGATCACTTATGATCGACGACCTCCCGCGTCAAGACCTGGAGTACGAAGTGGTCTTGCCTCGCAACGAGAACAAGATCGTCAAGTACGCTCTCGATTGCATCGCGGTCATTCCGTCCTGTCACAACGCAGATGCGGTCAGTTATGGCCGCTATCGGGTTGTGGCTCGACCCTCCGATGTTTCGCCGCCGTTCATCGGCGACGATTTCATCAACGTTAGCCGTGTGGTTAAGGTTCGCGTCAACCATCGTTCACTCCTTGCTGGTTGGGGTTCGTTTGATTCATCGGCTCCGAGTCTATTTGTCATGCTTGTGCTTCCGACAGATTCGACGCTCGGTTCCTCGGATCACGGGGCCGTCAATCCCCGCCTCCTTGCAGACGCCGCAGATCATCCCGCTCGCGAACCATCCGCAGCACGCGCAATCGCGGTGCGTCTTGGGTTCTCGGCAGAGGCACTTGTCGTTCTTTTTCCGCGTCTTCGCTCGCTGCTTGTTTCGTTTGACTTCGGCAACCAGGGCGACCACCGCCTCTTTGCGCGTCAGAGTGCCGCCACGCCACACTTGACCATTGCGCAATCGCCACTCGTATGTCTCGCCACCGCCGCGCGAGGTCCGAACCGAACCGAGGGTGGCCGTTCGCCACGCTCCGACCATCGGGGTCTTGCGTGTCCGAACCATGTAAGTGGTGGCCCCTTTCCAACTGTACCGATCCAGGTAGAGCGTCTTGCCATTTACTTTGATCGTCGCCATCGTAATCTCCTTTTAGTTTTTTGGGGAACAAAAATAATACGAACGAACTCACTCACTCAGAAGCCATAATGCTGCTCAGAGGGAAACGCCTCGGCAACAATCGCCTCACGCTCGGCAAAGGACAACCCCTCCACCCACTCCATTGCCTCGTCATCCTCCCCGTACATCGCAGGGAAGCCGGTAGCGAACCCGCAGCTCGTCACGCTATCGGCAACCTCATCCCCGCTCAACGTCACCCGCATCGTCGCCTCGACGCTCGGCTCCTTCGTGGGATACCCGGCTCGGGCCGCTGCGATTCCCTGCAAGGTATCGTATGCAATCGCGTCCCATGCCATGTGAAGGGCAGTTATCGCCCGCTCCCGCAAAGACCCAGAATGTCTCCGCCCTCTACAACCTTTCGCCGCTCGTTTCAATTTCATCGCTCAACTCCTTATTGGTTATGGATGATCGTGATTGTCTCGCCAACCCACCCGCTAACCCTCGATTTCCGCCCGCAGCATCTTGTAGGAATCGTCGTCCTCCCGGCACGTCGCGACGAGACATTCGACCGCTTGTTCCAGGGCGATGAAGTCAGTTCGGCCGGAATAAAGGCCGATCCGATGGGACAATTCAGCCGGGACGTTATGGCTCGACCCACCGACGTAGTTGACCCCATCGGTGGCAACCGCGTCGCCAGCCCAGTCTTCCTCGACGGTATACGTCTCGTCTGGGTCTTCGTCGTCTTCCTTGAGTTCAATCAGATCACAAACCGCTTCGTCGATTGCTTTCAACATCGGCTTGTACCGTTTCAGCGTCTCGTCGCTCCAGTTTTGAACCTCGACAAGTTGTGCCAGAATTGAGTCAAAGAACTTTCGCATCGCTAATCTCCTTTGTGCTTGACTGTTTGGCTGCTCGTCAGACCTGGCCCGCCACGGCCGGATGATGGGGCGAAACTCGCCCCATTTCGCTCTCTACCAAAACATGCCGAACCGCTCGACAATTCGGCTGACCCTCAAGCCCTCATCGTACTCTGCCGCGAGGATGACCTTCGCGATGTTCCGTACCGCTGCCCGTGAGCGGCGAGGGGAAGCGTAGTTGCGGCCGAGAATGATGTCAATTTCCTCGGCATATTCGCCACGACCGCAATGCTCGTCCTTCGTATAGACCGTGAACAATGGGCCATCGTTGAGTAAGTTTGTGCCCTGCGGCTTGCCCTGCCCGTCGAAAAACAGGATCGCCAAACAATACCCTCGCGGCGTATCGTGAACCTCAAGCCGTCGCGAACCCCCTCGCCGAAATGTCTTCGGTGCACCGTAGTCTGCCACTTTGCGGGACTTCCGGTTTGTATGTCGCTTCTGCCGCTTCTTCTGCCGTCTCGCTACGGCAACCTTTCCAACCGTAACGCCTTCCTCGTGCAGCGTCAGAACGAATCCCCTCGCCCGATACACCGTCCGTTCGGTATCATCCTTCGCTAAACCGAGGGTCCGCAGGATGTCCACGCGGGCTTGACGGGTGTGGCCATGGTCGTCAAAAGGATATGACAACCACCATGTTCTCGCCGCCGCGTTGTACCGCGTGACTCGGCATCCCAGTTTTCTCAGTCTCGTGATGACATTCACAGTGAACTCCTTGTAAAGAAATGGATGTTGAAGAAATCGCCCAACCCGCCAGCGTTCGGTGGGCTGGGCACGGCCGCCGTCGTCGAGGGCATTTCGCATTAAGCGAGAAGAGGTCATTACCACTCGGTGTCGATCCGCTCACAAACCGCCTTCCATTGCGCCAGGATCGCCAGCGGGCCGTTGTAGTCCGCGTATGACAACAACCCGGCGAGCGCCCGAACCTCGCACTCTGTTCGGAAGTTACTCATCACTGACGAACTTCCATGACGGTACGGCCGTTCCTGCAAGGCGGCCGTCATACGCTGTCGGCAAACCTCGCTCGCCGCTGCCGCTTCCGCCAATGAGCATTCTTCCTGCAAGACTGCCCGCACGGTTTGCAACACGTTGTAGTAAGTGTAGGCGCGTCGCCGTCCGGCGTTGAGTAAGATGTCGTCCATATGCCACACCAGATAGTCCACGATGCCTTCCGACGGAATCTGCGGCTCTTGCTCTTTGTCGAAACGCTCCAACCACTTCGCCAATCGCTTCCGGGTGAATTCGCCGTGGTCCTCCATGTCCTCGGTCCGCTTTTGTTCCCGTTGACCCGCCCCCATCGCAGGCCGCACTTCGCAAGCGGCGACTTTGTAACGCGCTGACCCATCATCGGTCACTCTGACCTCAAGACCGTTTGCGTAGATGTGGTCGATACGCAAGACGGCTTGCGCCCGCAGTCCGGGGTTGGCATTGATCTCGTCTGGGGACACGTCCACCAGCATTCCGACCTCCAGCTCCGTTCCCTTCCAACCGTTGATCTTCTGAATCGTGGTCGCCATCGTAATCTCCTTTGTGCTTGACTATTTGGCTGCTCGTCAGACCCGGCCCGCCACGGCCGGATGACGGGGCGAAGCTTGCCCCGTTTCGCACCATATTAGAGTCGGCAACTGCTGATGGCTTCAATCCGTTCCTTTTGTTTCTTCGCTTCCTTCGCGTCTCGAATCGACTTCCTTTCGCTCTCGACCAACTCATATAGAATCTCGGACAGGTCGTCGAACCACTCGCTGTCCGTCTCGGCGATTCGCTTCTCGGTTTCCTCTGCCTCCATATAGGCCGAGAAAGCCATTTCCTCGAACGTCTCGGCCAATTCCGCCATCACGTCAAGTGCTCCGTCCGGCGTGTGCGTGTAATGGGCACCACGGGCGAGAAGACGAGCGAAGCCTTTTGCGGTGTAGGTTCTAGCCATGATCGTAGCTCCTTTCAAAATGGTTAAGAAAAATCTGCGTAATCATCCGCAAGGTGGGTTATTGGGAATCGAACCCAACTCGAACGTCGCGGCGTCTCCGCCACGTGTCTTGCACCAGCACCCAACCGAAGAACTCCCATTCCGCCAATCCGGCCTTTCGCTTTCCCGAACGAGAGTCACTTCGATTCTTGTCGCGTCCCTGAGTCTTATGTCCGGCTCTGTGCCGACGCCTTTCCCCGACTCGCACCGTTATCGACGCTTACCATTACCTTCAACGTCCGGTGGAGGGGGGCCAGCTTCGCAACGCACAACTCGGCGTGGGTCGATTTCTCTCCCCCTACCGCTCGTCGATTCGAGTTCGTTCGGACGTCTCGGCTTGTGGCCGGTTTCTCGACCTCGCTCACTTGGAGGTCATTGGTCGGACGTCCTACTTCGTGCTGTGCTTCGCTCATAAGAAGAATCGAAATGTAGAATGTGTTATTCCTCATATATTATAGATTAGAAAATCGCCGTAATTCCGTCAAGGGGAATCCGGCGATTTAGTGCGATTATCTGAAATTTTAAGTCATTATAAGCAAAGAACTTATGGCGACGAGCGGAAAATAATTGGAGACTATGCCGGATTTTCCGGGGGTGACACCATGGCTATGGCGATTTTCCGTCCCAATTCAGGACGCCCCTGGCACAAGGCGAGCATGGCGACCTTCTTCTTCGTCTCTGGTGGCACCCCGCTGAAATCGCTTGACACGCCATCGACAAAAATCCGCGCCTTTATACAACACCCGTCGCCGATCCCCAACAAGAGTTGCAGGGATGGGCAAACTTCCGCGAAGACACAAGTCGCTTCCCCATTTTTGTCGTAATCCAAGAGCGGGCATGGCAGATCATAAGGCGAAACGCCAAGTTCTATCGCAATCGGGCAAACGACCGTGATACAACAGAATCCGCAACGTGTGCAATTGTTCGGAAAGGTCACGCGACCCGCAGTACCCCCCGCCGAAAGTTTCCATTCCACAGGGGTTGATTGCATCGTTCGTCCAACTGCTGAATCGCCAGTTCCCGTTTCCGTCACCCTGCCGTTCGTTCCGTTTCCCATGATAGATTTCCTTTCGTTGTTTCGCGTTCAGTTCTGTTATAACCTGGCGTTTTGCCGCTCATATCACGCCCCCATCTTTCCTGTGACTAACAATCCCTAACCCCCGGCCCTTATAATTACGTTGGCGGCCAATTCCTACGGCGACAACCAACGTCGTCGAGGACCTTCCGTGATGGAACACAGACTCCTTTTCCAGCGTGTCGGGATCACTCCGACGCTGTGGCGTTTGGGCTGTACGTGTGCCTTGGCCGCTTCCGGTGCCACCACGCCGTTTGCCAATCTGGGCTATATTCGCCGAACCTAGTGTCAAGAACGGCTGAATTTCCGAAATTCTTTTGCGATGGGCTTGTATCACGTATGATGCGAGTTATAATTCAAAAGACGCTCATGGTTCCTCGTGAGGTCGGGGGCGGTTCGGTGCCTACAAGTTTCTGACCGCCCCACTATTATATCGTCACCGAATCACCAAGGAAGGTCATCACCTCTACGCGAATTTCTCATTTCCGAAATTCAACGCCTTGGAACCATGACATGAAAGCAATCATTACCGGCGGCGCAGGATTCATCGGCCACCATTTAGTGACCTCTTTACTCGCCAGGGGCGATCAAGTCCTGGTTATTGATGACCTATCAACCGGGAGAGCCGATCCGACGATATACGGCCGCCTACTCGTTCACGACATTACGATGCCGATCCGCCATGACCTCGAACAGTTCGCCGATGCGAGCGTTATGTTCCATCTTGCCGCCAAAGCGCGTGTACAGCCCAGCATAGCCGATCCGATCTACTTCAATCAGACCAATGTCGTCGGCACCCTGCGAATGCTATGGTTGGCAAAAGAACTCGGCATTCGCCGTTTCGTATTCGCATCGAGTTCATCCGTCTACGGCAATTGCAATACAATGCCATTGTCTGCCGAACAGACCAAACCTAACCCAATCTCCCCATACGGTCTACAAAAACTTATCGGCGAACAATACTGCCGGTTATTCTCATCGCTATACGGCGTCGATACCGTCTGTTTGCGATTTTTCAACGTGTATGGCGATGGGATGTCTCACGGTCAATATGCGATGGTCATCCAAAAGTTTCTTGACCAGCGCGAATTGGGAGAATTGTTGACGATCTATGGTGACGGAAGTCATCGGCGAGATTTCACTCATGTTAGTGACATCGTACGCGCGGTCATCCTTGCCGGGGATCGCAAACGACCGTTCGAGGGCAAACCACTCAACGTCGGTCGCGGATCGAATGTCTCGGTTGCCGAGTTTGCCGCAATGGTTGGCGGTCCAACTAGGTATCTTCCGGCAGTGCCCGAACCAGCCGAGACGCTTGCAGGGATCGCGACAACGAAGACGGAATTGAGTTGGGAGCCGGTGGTTGATCTTCAAACGTGGCTTGAGTCCACGGGATGATCTTGTGACAATTCGGGCAGATGTAGGGTCGTGGCTTCCCTTTGCGTCGCGTAACGACGGTTCCTCGATGTTCGTGACACTCGGCTACCCAGATCATAGTATCGCTTTCAACAGGGCGTGGCGTTGAAAGTCATCGACAGACACCCCAAAAACCCGCGTCCAGTTTACACCGGACGCGGGCGGCTTTTCTACCCAACCCCGAGTCAACAACAACTGCACAAGTTGTTTGGGCTCCTTGGGTTTAGGTAACGTCGGCCCACTATGGACCGGCGAGATAATCGGCGGCAAGGAACTCAACGCATCGCCCCTGGCTTATTTCGGGGCCATCGTCCGCATGCCGCTGCTTCATTCGCTGCAACGCTTGGTCGAAAATCTCCCGCTGTTCTTTGGTGACGCTAATTGGTCGCCCCATGGTGGGCCGCTCTGAATCGTCCGAGATTGGCCCCTGGACGCCCTGGCTGACCATGGGGATGGATTGTCCTATTCGAGGTCTTGCTGCCGTTAGCGTGGACGAGGCGGGCTCTGACGGCAATTCTGGGGGGATTAGGTCGGCAATCAGTCCATCTAATTGCCCATCGGTCCATCCAAGTCCAGACAACGACACGCCTTCGCTCTGGAGCCGGTCGAGGATGTCGGACAATTCCGGCATATTCCAGGACGCTAGTTCTGCCGTTCGATTCAATGTCACAGCTAGAGCATCGGCCTCTATTTCGCTCACTTCCAAGAATACGACGCGGCAGAACGGCCATTTTAGCTCACGCATGGCCGCGTAGCGACCACAGCCATGAATGATCGTCTTATCGGCTTTGCGTACGAGGATCGGCTCTGGTTGGCCGAACGTCCGCAGGCTCTCTTTGATCGCGGCGATATTTTCTGCCGAGTGCTTGCGCGGGTTCTGCTCGGGCAGCGACAATTCGCGCAGGGCCACTTGCTCGATCTTTAGGTTCTGACCGCGAGCCATATCATCCCTTCGAGCCGTTCGACTTCCATGCGCTGACCGATCCGAACAAGCGGACGGCCATCCACATGCACCAGCGGCGCCACAACGGTACGCCGAGGCGGTGCATCGCATCGCGAAAGATCGCATCAGCCAGCCATCGCGAGCACCACGGAACCGCAATGGAGTAGAGGTAATCGTGAAGCACGGCCGCTCGATTCCATTTGCCGGAGGGCGGGAAGATCGACCACAGCGGGATACCGAGGTAGTGTGTCCATCGTGGGATACGACGGAGAATCCAATTCGGCAGCGACCCTACGCCGATCCAACGAGGTACGCTCGCAAAGTCGGTGATGAATCCGGCTGGCACGGTCAGCGTGTGGCCGGGGAAGACTTCGTATTCCAGCGGCTCCAATAATTTCCAACGCTGCCGACCATCGACAACATCGTATTCTTCAAGTCGCAGCTTTCCGCTGAACTTCACGTTGTAGTCTCCGCTTGTGTAGAGCCTTTCGCGAAAGGTTTTTCTTGCGGCCGGATTGTCGGTGCCCCTTCACTCGCCGTCTGCGTCTCATCGCCGCCACCGCCTCCATTGGGAAAAGACCCGGCGACGAGCAGGGGGATAGCTGCGCCGCCGGGCGTCAAGGGATGCGTCTTGCCTCCGCAGGGAAGCGTCTTCTTTGGTGCCGCTGACTGGGGGATTGCGGTAACAACGGCCACCCGCGCATTGCGCCGCTGACCATCGCGGAGACAAGAGGGCAGATAGCCCAACGACAATAAACAGCACGACCGTTCGCATCACCCACTCCTTGCAATAGGGTCATCTGGTTCGACGTGGACGCCATTCAGCTTGAGGATAAACACGTCCCTGCCTTGTTCAGGCACTCGCTCGACTCGCAAGCCGTCGCTGCGCAACGCGCCGCGAAGTTCCGCTAACAACCGGCGAGCATCACAAGCCGCCGCCTTTGCTTCGTTCGCCGCTGCAATCACAGCGGCCCTTGCTGGTCCTACTCGCATCATGCCACCGTAATCAGACTCGGGGGAAGATGGAAACCTTGGAGGTTGGGGTGCCAGATAGAGGTCGCGGCGTAGACGCCATAGCCGAGCAATCTGCTCGACAGGGTATCATAGCCGTAGCCGTCATCACCCCAATCGCCCCAACTATTCTGATACATGACGTACCACCGCCCGTTTCGCCAGACGAGGGCAACGGCGCAGATTGCGTGACCGCTCCGGCCATAGCTGACCGGAATATCAAGCAACAGACAAGTGGCGAATTGCTCAACGGTGGTCAACTTCACATACTCGGCGATTCGGAATTGCTTGGCGATCTCCTGCCAACCGTCCGGTCGCGGGTTGCTCCGTTGTGAAAACCCCACATCTTTCAGGACGAGCGAACCGAACCGCGCGCGGTTCGCTGGGGTATCGCTGGGGATGAATCCCACATCGCGAGCCTTGGTGAGATTGCAAGACAAACTCGATCCGCTCCCGCTCGATGACCCGCAAAGCTGGTAGAGCGACATCGGCGAAAACGACACCCAAAAGGACCGGCCGAACGTCTTGACGAGGACATACTCGTATCCTCGCGTCTGATCGTTGCTGGTACACGACCCCTCGCCGTCCTGGTCTTTCGTGGGAAGCTCAAGGCTGCGCAAGCTGTACCCTTGCTTTGCGTCGAAAACCTCCTTCCAGTCGTCCTCGGCGATGACGTTAATGCCCGAGGCGGAGAATGGGGTTGCGGCGATAATCTCGTCCCTCGCCGCTTCGGTTTCTTCGATGCAACCGAGCATCCGGCCACAGTCTTTGGCCGACTTAACAAAGTCAACGTCGATCCACTCCGGCTTCAACTCTTGCGGTATTGCGCCAGCTACCATCGCATCAGCCTCCGAACTCTGCGACCTTGGCCTTGAGGTCTGGGATTGTCGACGGGCTCGGGCCGTGCCACAGGATTCGGTGGGGCGGCTCGTTCTCGATCAGAAACAAGGTCGGGGTGGGGTCGTCGTTTCGTCGCTTCGCCTGATAGGGCGCATACGCCGACTGCTTCGCATCGTCGTCCGCATCCTTTATCACATGCTCCCTGAATAGCCCCCCCTTCTGCTCGGCTCGCAGCCGAGTGAAAAACGTCGCCCACCCAGCCGCCACCAAGGGATCGGCCGTCGAGTCCGGCGTCTGCTCCCGCAGGAAAAGGAGGTAGCGGGGGCCCTTCTCTGGAATCGGTGGCACCGGAGGGTCCGGCTCAGGTACCTCCCCGACCTGGATCGCACGAAACGCCACAGGCAAGACCGCTTTCGTCTTGTCAGTCCGGTCAATCGCAAAGACGAACGTCACGCCGGGCTCGGCCGGTGCCGTCACTTCGGCTTCGATTGTCACTTGGAATCCATCGGGCACGATCCGCATACGAAGTTCAACCCCGAGCAATTCGTTTTCATGCTGAACCTGAACCTTCCGGACCTCATTCACGATGTCGGCAATCGTGCTCGTCTCGGTCAGGTCGAACGTCGCGCCGTCAATCTCGACCAAAAAGGTTTCTCGCGGGGCCACCTTATCGGGGCCACGGATCGAAAGGGCCGCGTGAAGTGTGGAGGCAATCGCCAACACAACAAGCACCGCTAAGACAAGGCGTTTCATGGCTTGCTCCGTTAGTGTGAAACGGTACGATCAAGCGACAAGCACAAACACACCGGGCGGCGCGGCTGCAATAATCGGCGGCTGCGCGGTATCGACGAAGAGTGGCAAAAACTTGAGGATCAATTCAAGAAGTCGCTCGATGAAATCAAGCAGCGCATCCCAGTTAATTGCCGCCGCTTCTTCTTGAAATGCTTTTGGGTTCTCGTTAGTCAATACTGTGAGAACCTGCGCGGAGGCGACGGCCGGATCATCCGACAGCTCCCCTTTCTTCTTGAGGTCAATCGCTATGCGTCGCACGTTCCGAAACGTCACGCCGAGCTTGCGTCGCTGGCGTCTTGTGAGTGACCCTACGTCATCGTCATCGGTTGTCACTACGGGCTTGTCGTCCACCGTGATTGTATCGGCCGCATAGAGTGGCGATGTCAAGAACACGAAGCAGAGCAGAAGAATGAGCAGTCGCTTCATGGCGAGGCTCCTTTCGCTGATTGGAGGGGGTTGCTTTCTCGTATTTCTACCATGGCTAGCTTGCGTGTCAAGACCAAGCTGATTGACCCCGATAAGCTGGACGGCTCGTAGGGAGAACAGGGGGGCATCGTTAGGTATTTCGTCGCCGTCAAAATCGTTGGTTTTGTCGCTGGTTATTTGACCAAATCGGTCCAGAGGTATAATTGAGCGCATGGCTATGGCCACAAAATCACCCCCCCCGTTGGGGCAAACAACGTGATAATTTATCAGGTTGCCCCGCCAATCACGAAGGAGTACGGACGCATGAGTATCAAAAATGTACGGATCGACCGGATTGAAGTTGACCTCTCCGTTTTGCCTCGCTGCAACGAGAACGACCCACTGATTACGGAATACGCCAACCTACGCCGAGTCGGTATTGAGTTTCCACCAATCGTGATCTTCCGCGACGCCGATGGTGTGCATTGGCTGGCCGATGGTCACAAGCGGCTTATGGCAGAACGGACCTTGGAAAACAACGTAATACGTGCATCCGTCCGGAAGGGTGACCAGAGTCGTGCCCGCTGGTTCGCGGCTGGAGCCAACAGCGAACACGGGCAGCGAATGACCACCGCCGATTGCAGACAGGCGATTCAGAATTGTCTCAACGACAAAACGCTTGCCGATAAGAGTGACGCCGTGATTGCCGATCACATCGGTTGTAGTAGATCGACGGTTCAAAAGGTCCGCCACACGTTAGAAAAACAAGGTACCATTCAAAAGGTCGAGAAACGCACGGGCAAAGATGGGCGCACGCGAGCATCGAGTTCACCACAACCAACCACGGCCCGCCAGGGTCGCCCCTCTACTGCCAAAACACAAGTCATAAAGGCGAAAGAATTGAAGGACGAACTCGGGCAGGAGTGTCCCGAGTTTCTTCGGCAAATCATCGCCGACACACAAGACATCAAACGGCTGCTGACGGAGCACGCGGCGATCTATCAGCGATGGGAACAATTTGCGAGTTTGAAGAGTGGGGCGGGGCAAGGGTTGCATGTTCGGTCCATGATCGACGTTGGGAAGGAAGAACGGCTCGCGGCACAGAATGGCATGTTCTATTGTCGCTGCCCAAATTGTTGGGATAAGGCCACACGACCCACGAAATGCCTTTGCGGTGGCAAAGGTAAGGGCGAAAAAAAATACGTCGATCCAAAAGGTGAAAAACACGACAAAGCCCCCGGTTGGTTGACGCGAGAAGAATACCACGCATACCTGTCACACACACGAGGGGCATGACGTACAATCCAGATATCGTCTACTCCATTAACTATCTACAACCCGCCAAACAAAGGAATTATAATGCCTTGCCCGACCTGTGACCATACAATGCACAAGATCGCAACCGTGAACATCCGAGACTCCCTGTTTTGGTGTCCGCGTTGTGGAACGATCAAAAACTCCACCATACGAAGCGGTGCCGACCTGAATGTGCCGAAACTGCCGTCCAGAGCATCACAACTGTGTGAATCAGCCGAGGCGGCCCTGGCAATACTCCGATTCCACCATCACACAACGACAGCGGATAGCCTATCGCGAGACATCCGAACGGTGCTTGAATCCTGCCGCTGCATAACAAGTGGTGAGGCGTAGAATCAACCCCGACAGAGGAGTAGAAATCATGCGGTGCGACAGGTGCGGTGAGGCAAGCGGCGCGTTTACGATGTCGCGTTTTAATACCGAGATGATCTGCCTGCAATGCGAAGAAAAGGAGCAGGCGCATCCCGAATACAAGAGAGCCTGCGAAGTCGAGCACGCGCAAGTGATAGCGGGCAACTACAATTATCCGGGTATCGGCAAGCCGGAGGACTTATGACTCTGCGACAATATCAGCGCGACGCAATGATGGCGGTCATTGCAGACATTCAGTCAAAGGAACGTACACTTGTCTCCATGCCAACCGGCGTAGGCAAGACGGTGTTGGGTGCGGCACTTGCCGACTGGTGGGGCGAGAACGCCCATCGTTTCGGCATGTCGGCTCGCGTCCTTTGGTTGGCACACAGGGACGAGCTGGTCTGGCAAGCGGCGAGAGCGCTTGAACTCGCGACCGGCGAGGAAGTTGCGGTGGAGAAATCCGATTCGCGAGCGAGAGCGACAGCGGCAATGTTCGACCGGCGCATCGTGGTTGGGAGCGTCCAGACATTGTTTCAAGAGGACCGTCGTGATAGCTTTGGACACGACGAGTTCGGCCTGATTGTAGCGGACGAGGCTCATCACTACGTTGCTCCCGCTTTTCGCGACGTAATTGACTATTTTCACGCAGCCAAGACGGTTGGATTGACGGCGACAACGGATCGACACGACCAGATTAGTCTGGGTCAGTTGTTCGAGGGATGCGCGTACCACTATGACGTGATGCAGGCAATCGAGGACGGCTGGCTCTGCCGATTGCGCCAGGAGTACGTTGAGGTGGAGGGCCTTGATTGGTCTTCGGCCCGCAAGAGCAGCACGGGCGACTTGTCGGCAACGGACATAGACCGGATCATAAACGAAGAAACGGTGCTCCACAAGATCGTGGTGCCTTGCGTTCGCTTGGCTGGTGATCGTCCGACTCTCGTCTTTACCCCGAGCGTCGCGACCGCGAAGGCGATAGCCGCGATCATCCCACGCTACACAAAGGCGGGAGCGGCTGCGATCTGCGGGGACACCCCGGAGGATGAACGCCGCCGATTGGTCGATCAATACAAAGAGGGGCATTTCCAGTTTCTTGTCAACTGTATGGTCTTGACCGAGGGGTTCGATGCCCCAGCGACGGCCTGTATCGTGATGGCAAGGCCAACGAACTCTCGGACGCTCTATGCACAGGCAATCGGCCGAGGTTTGCGCGGTGGGCACCGCTGCCCGATTCCTGGCAAGAAGGATTGTCTGATAGTCGATCTTGTCGGAGCATCGCTCAAGCACCAACTCTGCACGTCCTCTGACATACTGACGGGCAACTTTCACGAGGTCGTGCAAGAGGCCGCAAGGGGCATGCTCCGCGAGCCGCGCGAAGATGACGAGGAATCCCCTGATGTTGTCAATGCGGTCTTGGCAGCGATTGCCAACGAGGAACAGCTACGCCGGGAGCGACGCAAGAAACTGATTGCAGAGGCGAAACTCAAGCGGACAGCAGTAGACCCGTTCGGCGTCCTCGCGATGCCGGAAGTCGATCTGCCGGAGCCGGGTTTCTGGGGCGATGAATTTGTAACAGAGAAGGCAAAGGCCACGCTCGAACAAGCAGGAGTGAATACCAAGGGATTGACGCGGCTTGAGGGTGAGCGATTGGTTCGGGAGTTACGAAGGCGGGCCGAGTGTGGTATATGCACATTCAAACAGGCGAGGCACTTGCGAGCGTGGGGTTTCGATCCGTCTATGAGTTTGATTCAAGCGAACGTGATTATCAGTAAACAATTTGCTCGGCGGAGTCGAGCGTACATTCAACCGGAGGACGCAAAGCGAAAGCACTACGCGAAGAAGCGGGGGCAAATGGTCACATACGAGGAATTGGCTTGGACGCCTATGTGGTCGCTTGGCGAGGGCATCGAGTGTGTCGTCTGTCGCGATGGGGGCGAGCCGGTCAATCACAGAACAACCAAGCGAACGCATTTCAAGCATGGGCGAGTGGATGGAAACCTCGTCACGCTAGTAGACGACCGTGGATGGACGATCCAAACAACGGTAGATAAAGTGGACAGACTAAAATGAGCGCAACAACACATATGCGAAGACGGTTTGAGTTTGTCGGCAACGGCAGCAGCAAGTTTTGGCAGGTTGAGGTTGTCGATCAAACACCGGGCGATTGTCGCCTCGTGATTGGGTGGGGGCGAATCGGCGCTCGTGGACAGGAGAAGGTATTTGCCTTCCGTTCGCACCGTCAGGCCACATCGGAAGCGGAACGTCGCATTATTGGAAAGCTGCGGAAGGGCTACCAAGAGGTAACGTCTGGTCGGACGTTTTCGAGCGGCGAACGCACTCGCCATCCTCAGATGGAACAAACAGTAGGTGCGGCAATTAAGCTGCCAGAAACGACAAGAGCGAAAGTCGCACGCCGGGAGCAAGGCCGCAAACCTACAACCGTCGTGCGTCAAATTGTTTTTGACGAGGATGAGTAATAGAAGCCGCCGAAGGGGGAGTGATGCGAATAAAAATACGTTTGATATTCGCATGGTACGATCTGTGGGTTGGCGTGTTCATCGACACTCGGAAGCGGCGATTGTACGTGTTTCCGCTGCCGTGTTTTGGGCTGGTGATTTCGTTAGCCACTAAAGCGGCAAAGGAGGAGTGATGACGCTAGTTGAGCAGTTGCGGTGGGCATCTATTGGTGAGTATGCCATGCCCACGCGAGCGACTTGCAGCAAAGCCGCTGATGCCATTGAGCGGTTGGAAGCCGAGAACGCGAAACTGCGGGAAACCGTGCAATTCATTTGCCAACAACTCCAGATGCACTCACCCAAAATGGACGGGTCGCATAGCTGGCGATGGCGAGGTGGATGGCCGATGTCGGCGGTGCGTGCCGCTACGGCGAATGAGGCGATAGTGAGGGCCATGTACTTAGTACGTGAAGCCGAACAGGCAAAGGAGGAGTGATGATGAGCGAACTGGCGGAACGATTGAAAATCCATAAGGCTCCCGCAGACGCCATTGCTGCCGTCGCCGAACTAGAGGCCGAGGTGAAACGCCGCGCCGCCGAGCTTGCAGCGTGCGAAGCAACACTCGTCGCCGAAAATGACCATTTTACATTTCGCCTTGCCGCCCTGGAAATCGAGAACGTGAAGTTGCGCGAGATAGCCGACGCCCTTCTCGCGCGACAATATGACCTCGTTAGACTAAGGGCAGACGGTCGCGCGGCTTTCCTGGAGTGCGTTTTGTGCGGTGCGACACACCCGGACGAGCCGGGCGCATTCTTCGTTTTCCGTCACGCGAACGATTGCCCGGTCACACTAGCCGCCGAACAGGCAAAGGAGGAGTGATGAGCGAACGCAGCCTAGACGGCACCCGCTGCCGCCACTGCAACTATTTTCCATGTCGTTGCAGGGAGATTGTGGATTCTTTGCCTAAGACAAAAGACGGGGTGCCGATTTGGATTGGTGACACTGTCTGGATTCTCGGCGAGGATCGGCAAATCGACAAGATCGTGATAACCGGCATCCTTATGACGGTGGGCTTAATGCGGCTAGAAAACGCCGAGGACATTGACGCATACCCCGAGTGGGCATACTCCACCAGCGAAGCCGCCGAACAGGCAAAGGAGGAGTGAGTGGTGGACGAGGGGGGAAGGTATAATAAGAACTATGAGTGACCAAATTGACCATCTATCGACAACGCAACTCCTAATGTTGGCACGTTGTCCACATCAATGGAAGCGACGGTACGCGGATGGTGATCGCCGCCCTCCCGGTATTGCACTTCTCGTCGGTGGTAGTGCCCATCGTGGCTACGAAATAGCCATGGAACACAAGTTGACCCACCATACCGATTTGCGGGCAACTGACGTAGTTGATGCGGCTGTGGCGGCGTTCGACTCACACCGCACACAAGAGGACATCACATTCACGGCAGACGAGGCGGCTCGCGGGTCACGGATTGTTATTGCGGAAACGCGGGATCGCATTGCGGCACTCACGCACTTCTGGTCACTAAACGTCCAGCCAGATTATCAACCAATGTCCGTGGAACAGGAATGGCGGATTTTGCTGCCAAAGCTAGGGACGGCACTTGTTGGCGTTACCGACATGGTTACGGTCAACCGGGAAGTCGTGGACTGGAAAACTGGCAAGCGGCGAATATCACGCAGAGAATGTGATACCTCCCTGCAATTGACCGCCTACGCGTTTGCGTTCCATAAAGCCTATGGTGAGCCACCCGTAAACGTCCGATTTGAGCAATTGGCGGAAGTCGAGGCGGCGACCCAGCGATATAACCTTGTGTCGGTAAGATCGTGGCGTGACTATACGTGCCTTCTTGCTCGCTGTGAACAGGCGGTGCGGCTTATCCGAACAGGCATTTTTCCACCGGGCCTACCGGGCCAATGGTGGTGTTCCCAAAAATGGTGCGGATACGCATCTACGTGCCCGTACTACAACCCAGAACGAGACAGGGAGACATGATGAGTAAAGCGCAAGCCCCACAAGAACGCGAAGTGGAAAAGGTCGGCGTGAGTTCGGATCGTCTACACGCGGCGGTTTCCGAAATCAAAGGGCGGCTGTCAGAGGTCGCACCACATGGCTATGACATTCAGCGACTTGAAGATATGACGGTGCAAGTCGTGCGAACGGGTTACAATCTATCAAAATGTTCCATGCGATCACTCCAGGGGGCACTATTCCATTGCGCGAGACTCGGACTCTACCCTGGTGACCGACAACAGTGTTTTCTGTTGGCCCGCAACCTCAAAAACGGTGGATACGTTGTTCAATTTCAAATGGGCTACCAGGGGTATCTCGAATTGGCTCGGCGTTCCGGTGAAATCGAGAAGATCGAGGCTCGCGTCGTTCACGAAAACGACGACTTCGCGTGGGAATATGGCACATCTCCATTTATACGGCATGTCGGCAACCTCAACCCAACAGAGGAAAAGTTCAAGGCATGCTATGCCGTCGCTAAACTGTCTGGAGTCGACGAGAAGCAATTCGTGGTGATGGTGCCATACGAAATCGCGAAGATTCGTTCGTGCGCCATAATGAATGCGCAATCTCCGTGGATCAAGTGGGAGGCGTCCATGTGGCGGAAATCCGCCATCATTCAACTTTGTAAATTGCTCCCGACCAGCACCGAACTGGCTTATGCCATATCTCGTGACCAAGAGGCCGATGCAGGCATCACGCAGCCCAACCCGTTGGCGAATCGGGACGATCATCGCGACACACCAGAGGACATACTAAATGACGACTCCGAGTAGACAATTCTCGTCGTGCGGTCCCGTATTGGTCGCCACATCGTTTGGTATCTTCTCTGGTGAGCGGCTGGGTGGTGCTCTCGACGGACAAGAAGTTTTGGTTTTGCAGTTCGTCGGTGCCGATGGGCAGACTGACAGCGAACTTGTGACGGCAGAACAGGCGAAGGGTATTGTAACGCACATTCTGGAGGCTCTTTGTGTATCATCAAACCATAAACAATGGGCAGCCACTTTGTTGGCAGCCGGAAAGGAAGGGTGATAGTATGGCGATATTACGAGGCGATGGGGAATTGACTCCCGACGAATTTCTGGCGATACAGATTCTCGGCAGGGAGTCATACAAACACCGCAGTCGCGTGACACCTGGACGAGCGAAACCAATAGACATCCTTTTGCGAATTCAGGGCACACTGACTGTCGGTGAGCCGGGGGTAACGCACAGCAAAAAGTCGCCAAATGCAGTTAGGGTACTTGCGTACCTACTCGAAACGCTCTCGCCCGATGCAGCGGATGCAATCAACAATGCTATCCTCGACTTGCCCGCTGCGGAAGACAGTGACACCCTACCGACCGACATCACCGAGGGGTATGTGGCGAGAGCAAAAACATTGATTTCACGGATCACACCAACGACGACCGGCCACCGCAACGGCGCGACGAGCGGCAACTTCAATATCGGCCTCGTCGACCAGGACGCCCTCGAACAATCCGTCAGCGTGGCCGTCAGAGAATCGACACGGACGATCCGCTTTGACGAAGACGAACAAGTCACGGAGTAATCACCAGCATGAAGATACTCAAGATCGTCGTGCCCGGTGTACCGATGGCAAAACCACGGATGACTCGCCGCGACAAGTGGCGTTTGCGACCATGCGTGGCGAGGTACCGTGAGTTCGCTGATCGTGTTCGTAAGGCAGTTGGGCCTCGCATTATCGAGCCAACAAAGGTGTTGCGGCTTGATTGGCTCGCGACATTTACACCACCGAAACGATGGTCCAAAAAAGACCGCGAAGCGGCAATTGGCACTATCCATCGCCAAAGGCCGGATCGCGACAACCTCGACAAGGCGGTTCTTGACTGTCTATTTAGTCGTGGTGACGAGGCAATCGGGTACGGCACTATCTGCAAACGGTGGGCATGGGTCGCTGAATTGGTAATTACAATCTCGCTGGAGGAATAACGTATGCAATGGGCCACAGGACTGACGACTGCCCCCCGTGGTACACCGGAGTACCACGCTCGCCTCTTACTGCACACAATCAACAGCGTTCAGAAGGCCGGTTGGTATGACATCACCGTGTTCGCCGAACCGGAAAGTTGTGTATCTACTTTGCCGGACGGCGTTGCGTTACACCAGAACACCAAACGCCTTGGGTCATGGCCGAACTTCCTGCATGCGCTCGCAATACTCCAATCGGATTCGCCGAGTGCTGACTTGTATGTAATCTTTCAAGACGACATCTGGGTCGCCAAAGGATGTCGCGAATGGCTAGATCGCGAACTCAAGGTTGGTCATCCATCACGATTGGCCGAAACGAACGATTACATCCTGAGCCTCTACACATCGCATGCAACGCGATTGCCGTCGTTGGTGGGCTGGTTCGCCGCAACGGGGCGATATCGTGACCCAGTGGCTCGTGAACTCCTGGACCCGAATTGGTTTGGCGTCGGGGCTTGTGCGATTGCTTTGCCGCGTGCGAGGGTAATTGATCTTCTTCGCAACCCACCAGGGCTTGGCTGTTTGACGAAAACCGATTATCACCTATCTGAGTTTTGCATCGACAACGACGTGTTGTGGCTCCAGCACTTGCCGTCACTCGTGTCTCACAGAGGCAAGGTATCCACATTGGGTCAAAAATGGTCATTGGCGAGGCAAGAGCGGGCATGGATTTCCGACTTGACAATTAGCGAGGGTGAGCGATAATACCCCCCGGTTGTCCTGCCCCAATTGATCCATCGTGAAGGAACCAGTCTCCTTCCTGCCGCGCACGAATAACGGAGGTTCACACTTGACCTCGCCAGCGGAATGAAACCATGCCCACCGCGAGTGCTATCATCCTGTCATACGCTCGGGTGAACAACCTGTCGTCGATCCTCGACTCGTTGCTCATCCTGCCGTTCCTGGACGATATCGTCGTCTGGCACAATGGCCCTCGCCGATTAACGCTCGCTGACATTGGTGTGGTGGATTCCGCATCACGAGTCGTGCTTGTGAATTGCCAAGAGAACAAATATACCTGGGGGAGATTCTGTGCCTGCCAGATTGTGAAACATCGGGCTGTCCTGACACAGGATGACGACGTACTCGTTAAGAATTGGCCCGATATTTTCGCGGCATGGAAACCGGAATCGGTGGCCGCCGCATTGCGGATCGGCCATTTGCGACAAGATTCGAGGTATCACTGGGGGCAATCACATGAAGTTCTGTTGGGTTGGGGCTCGGTCTTTGACAGCCGTATGGTGTCGGCTATATTTCAATCATATATAGATCACTACGGGCGTGACCACGTACTGTACCGCAAGGCGGATCGACTGTTCACAATCCTACACAACCGCCCCCATTCCATATTGAAGGCGAATTTCGTCGAACTGGAAGGCGCGAACGACGTAGCCGTCGCATTGTATGCCCGTGACGATCACGAACGGCTTACTCATATTGCAAGGCGTCGTGCGCTGGCGTTATTGGGGATAACGTATGCAGACTGACCCGAAGGCTTCCGCCGTCTTGTTGTCGTTTGATCGCTTATGCAATCTGCGTGAGATTGTTGATTCATTGCTCGCACAACCGTTCGTCGGCGAAGTTGTCGTTTGGAATAACAACCCCAACGAAAACTTGTCATGGCTCATCGCCGACCGCGTGAGCGTATGGTCTGCCGGTTATAACCTGTATACATGGGCACGGTTCGTTGCGGCAATGTATTGTGCGAAGAATGATTGGATTGTAACGCAAGATGACGACTATGTGCTCGGCAATTGGGAAGACATCTGGCAGTCGCGAGATGCGTCGAGGATCGCCACCGCATTAGACACAACTCATCGGAACATCCACGACAAACAGAACCGATGGGGTCATCGCCATGAAGTTCTTTTGGGGTGGGGTTCGGTTTTTCATCGGTCGTTAATCCCGGTCGCCCTACACCCATATATTGCAACCTATGGGATCGACCAACCTTTGTTGCGTAAGGCGGATCGTATTTTTTCTATCATGCTTCGCTGCGAACATGCAATCATCCCAGCAATGGAACAGCGGCTAGTTGGGTGCGCTGGCAATATGGCATTGTACCGGCGACCGGACCACGCCAACCTAACGCGAATCGCTCGTGACAGAGCATTGGATTTGACTGACACATGAAGGATCGACCTATGCGATTGCTATTCGATTTTGCCGAGTTGGAGCGAGTTCGCCCTCGCGACATTGCCAAGATCACCATGTACGCCCTTATTGCCCAAAACCTGGGTCACGAAGTATTTGTACACGACAACGGCGGCGCACTAGCGAGGATGGATCATACACGATCTATGCCGACACTTGCCGTCTCGTTGCCCACCAAATCGCTCACGCCGTGGCAGAACCAAGAGCCGGACGTGTACCTATCCACTGATGTAGGGTTGCGGGAGCGTGGACTGATTGATCGTTCGTGGCGTAGAGACACACCGACAATTATTCTCGGACTCCGACATCAGACCAAAAAGAATGAGGAACGAATACTCGCCTGTGTGGACCTGCTCGTCACAGTCAAACATTCATTAGATCACCCACGTATATTGAGCGTCAAACATTGCGTGAGTCAGCGGGTATTGGAAACGCTAGTTGAAGACGGACTATTCGAGGCTTATATGACGGATGACCTCGACGCGATACGTAAAGCATACCCCGCCGAGGGTGAGCGGCGGCTCGCGGGATTCATCGGCTATGACGATTACAACCGTCGTGAGCGCATAGCCAGATTGCCACCATGGGTCGATTGTCGGTGGTTCAAAGATGACAGTGTGGCTGGCGGGTATCTTCCTACCCGTGATTATCTACGATGGTTGGCGGGGTGTAAGGCAGCCGTGGATATGCCGGGACAGCACCCAAAAACCTACCGTTTTACAGAAGCGGTGATGCTTGGCGTGCCCGTAATTTGCGTTCCAGGAGTACAGGCATGTACGGTCCCGGTCACAATTGCCAACGCAATCACCTTGCGATTTTGGGCCGATCTGAATCGCCTCGACCGGCTAATGGGCAATTGTGAGACAATCCGGACTTGTGCGGATTACGCCTACCGTGAGGCGTGGTCGTTGAGAGCCCAAACGAGACTGATGCTAGAGTGGATTTGTCATACCGGGACGCGAACCCCGCCCCCGCGTACCGTTCGTGGTGCAAACCTCAAAGCAGATGACTTGGACGCGGAACTCGGGCCATGTAGCGTGGACTATTCACCCGTCATGGAACCGACTGTGCGCATATCGCACGAGGCGAGATTCAAGGTGCTCGCAATCATCGACGAATACGGGTGGGCTTATCACAATCGGGCGATTGCGTTGAAGAAATACGCCCCAAAAGATTGGCTATTCACGATCCAGCCATGGCGCGACGTGCGATGGACAAAAGTTACTCGCGCATACGACTTGATTTACCTACTCGACTATGCCCAAACTGAGACGGCACGACATCACATCACGGAGCATCATAGCAAGGTGCCTTTGGTTGTTTCCTACAACGCCGATATTCATCGCCGCCAAGATTGGTGGCCTCGCGTGTGCCATTGGGCGGATTGGGTAGTATGTGTGAATCGGCAACGATGGCTTCACCGTGGCGGCTGCAACAACTGTTGTGCGATCAGTAATGGAGTGGACCTCACGACATTTCAGCCCATGGTGCCGATAAACGAAAGGCCACACCGCATATTGTGGTGTGGCTCGATTCACGCAAGCGGTGACAAGGGACACACGGACATCCTACCCACACTAGAACGTACCGCGAACGCGGCTGGATTTATGACGGACTTTCGTTTGATCGGCAACGAGGGCGTGAAGCGTTTTTCACCAGCCGAACAAGCGGCATGGTACAATACGGGCTCGTATATCTTATGTGCGAGTGCGAGCGAGGGAACGGCAAACACGATCACGGAAGGCGTCGCATGTGGGTGCATTGCGGTCAGTACGCCTGTTGGTAATATCGTCGAGTGGGGAAAGAGTCGCACCGATTGCGTAATCGTTCCACGCTCACCGGGCAAGTTACAATGGGGGCTTGGTATCGCACGCGCACAACGCGATGACATGGGGCGTCGCAGCCTACACGCGATTCAACGCTGGAATTGGGAGGATAGGTCGCAGTATTACTACGCCGTATTCAAAAAACTGATGAAAGGTGAGCCAGTTCGTCCCTTTGTATACTCCGATTGCCAACCGGGGGACATCTAATGACTCATGCCCTTTATATTTGGATACCCCGAAACGGCGGCACATCAATTCACACGCGAATGTCCGAAGCATCCTTTGTCCGGCTCAAGCCGTTCGGCCGCGAATACCATTACGACAAATGTCATTTTACAATGATAGGCCACCACACATTGGAGGACGCATTGGCTGCTGGCATACTGAAACAGCAACGAGTTGTAATCGCAACAATACGCAACCCGTGGAGCCGCATGGTGTCCCTGTATCGGTATTGGCGAGGTCGTCTCGGAGGTCGACTGACATTCAAGGACTTCGTTAACCTTGCAATTGATGACCCACAAGGCACAACGCCGATCAAAGGCGTCGTGAGCGTTGGTCACGCATCTCCGCAATATGATTGGATAACGATAAACGGCGAAATTCCACGCAACCTATCGTTGATCCGCTTTGAAATGATACAGGCAGGTTGGCACACGGTGTCGGAAGCTATCGGGATCACCTGGAAGGGGCTTAGTCGTCAAAACGCTTCTGGGGAACCAGAGGACTATCGCGTTTATTATGACGACGCAACCCTTGCTGCAATTGCGCAGCGTTATGATCGCGACATCACAATTGGAGGTTATACCTTTGAATGACAGGTCATTGTTCTATCGTGCCGCCGCCGCCGCTTGTCGTGAGACGGGACGACCAACCGCTGCGGACGAACTTGCGGCGATGGCAGCTCATGCAGAATCGCCATCACAAATGGCCCCAACAGAAGTTACGTTTGACCGCAGCTCTGGAGAATTGACGTTCTCTATATCCTGCCCTGATTGTGGCGAGGATTTTGTCGGTGCTATCATTCTTCCCGTTCATGAGTGGCAATCGTTAATCGGCCACCCGCTTTGCACATTTTGGTACAATCATGGGCCAAAGATTTTACTCACCCTCATTCCTTGGTTTCTCTTACTCATTATGGTGATAATATGTCGACTCCTTCCTTGAAAGCCACCGATGCAGCTTGGCAACGAGAATATGATCGCCTAATGCGTGACCCATATCTCGCCAGAAAATACGACCGTGAGCGGCGGCTGCGGGAACATTTGCATTATCTCCAGCGATATGCAAAGGAAGTATTCGCCAAACCGCTCCCCAGTACACGCATTGTCGATGTGGGGTGTGGTGCTGGGGAAACGCTTGAATGGGCTCGCGTTTTTGGATGGAACGCCGTTGGTGTCGAGGCTCCGAGTGGCGAGGGTGGCATGGGCGAGGGTTATTGGCGGCTATCACAACTATTGCATGAGCGACAAAAACTAACCGTGCTCTATTGTGGCTGGAGAAATTACATCAAAAAGGAGTGCCACGCGGCCGCCTTCTTCAACTTCCGTGGGTCGTGGGCACAGAGCTACGCGGACTTTCTCGACGGCCCACCACACCACGTCCACCACGATTGCCACCGTCAAGCGTGGCGATGGGGTGTTGAACTACAAGAGGCATGGCGGTTGGCGTTTGATTACATGGCATCCGTGCTGGTTCCTGGTGGGCATATCTTGATTGCCGCAAACGACACCGGGGGTTCCACTTGTCGGGCACGATATAATAAAGAAATGCAAACCTCCGCCACCGCCGCAGGGCTGAAACTGGTGCGGGAGGAAAACAAAGGGCTATTGTTGAAATGGGTAAAGCCTTGAAATCATGGTTGTACGACGGAGATTGACGATGGGTAAGCGATCTGAACCAGGACTTGTTGCCAATGGGCGCGGGATTTTTGTTCACAATCCACGGGCGGCCGGATCATCGCTTGCCGCCGCTCTCGGCTGTTGGGATTCGCACGACACCGCGTGGGAACTCCGCAAGCGATATGGCTTTTCACGATGGTCTAAGGCGTTCACGTTCGGCATCGTCCGTCATCCGTGGATTCGTGCCGTTTCCTGGTTTGTCTGGAATCACGGTTGCGCGTCGCCTCGTGACTTTCGCGAGTGGGTGGCCACAGGATGTCCGGAGTCATGGAACCACTTCAATTGGACGGGGCGGCCGATCAATCCATTGTGTCAGGTTCAACACTTCGCCGCCGAGGGGGGCATCATCGTCGATCACATTGCTCGGTTCGAGTCATTAGATGATGAAATTGAAACGATCTGCGGCGTATTAGACATCCCATTGGTCACGCTGCCCCACATCGGTGCGGCGACATCGACTGTTTGGCAAGAGTTCTACGATGACCGGAGTCGCGATGCAATTGCCAGATTGGACCGTTGGGCGATCAAGAAGTTTGGCTACGAGTTCGAGGAACCAAGGTGATGAAAGTATCTGTCTTGATGCCAGTATACAATCACACCGCATATCTGCGGCGAGCAATTGAGTCGATTGCGAATCAAACCTACGAGAATGTCGAACTTCTTATATGGGACGATGGCTCGACTGAGGATGTATATGGGGTAGTTCGTTCCTGTAAATCCGCCCCAATTGGTTATTGGCGCAGTAATGAGAACTTAGGATTGACGGTCTGTCTCAATAAACTGCTTGACCGTGCGACGGGTGACTTTTTTGCTCGCCAGGATTCCGATGACTGGAGCGACCCGTCGCGCATTGCAGAACAAGTTAAGTTATGGCAACCTGGAGTCGGGCTAGTTACGACTTATGCTTGGGCGGTTGATTCTCATAACCGAAGAATGGCGAACACCTACCTTGATGACATCGCACAACCGAAACACCTGAATGACCTCCACCGGCATAACGTACTTGTGGACGCCACGGCACTTATACCCCGTGATGTGTTTGCGAGGATCGGATATTACGACGAACGGTTATACATCGGCCAATCCTACAATTATCACATGAGGATCGCGAGGGCCGGTTATACTATTCGCGTTGTCCCTCACGCTTTGTATTGCGTCCGTAAACACCCACTTCAAGTGCGCCACCGCAAGCGCGGCCAATTGACGCTGGACGGTGAACGGTGTAACGCTGCGTGCCGTAAATGGGCGAAAATGAATACGATCATTACGTTACCTCTACACCGACAATACCGTGCGTCTGAAAGGACCAACTGATGCTTACACTGATTGCGAGGTATTGGAATGAGGTCGATTGGTTGGAAGCCAGTTTACGGCAGGTCGAACTATGGAATGCGGACAAGATTTTTCTTTGTGAGGGGTGTTGGGATGCGTCCAAACCATGCCACTCGACCGACGACACACTATGGCGTCTATACGAATGGGCGGAGCACTACGAACGCCAACGGCGAGATTCATGGGGTGTTGCCATCGTCAACGTCTGCCGTGACTTCTCCAACCCGCGCCACAATCAAGCGGCCACATCCCAGTGGTGTATGGACGCAGCCCAATGTCGGCCCGGCGACTGGATCGTTATCGTGGACGCAGATTTATTCCTGCCGGAAAGCGCAATCAGAATGATGCGCCACGACATCGCAAACAACCCACCATGGGCACGGTACGAAATCTCAATTCACCATTTCTGCACACCCTCCCTGGAACGGGCACAACTTGGCGTCAATCGCCAGCCACTCGTCCCATACAAGGTTCTGCCGGGAGCGACGTGGATTCCGACCAACCATCTGGCGTTGGACGGCAACCAATACGAATTGATACCAGATCGCGTTCCAACGCGACGGCTCCTTGACTGCTGCGCGAATGGTCTTTGCGCATGCCACTACGAGATGCAACATGATGCGAGCCGCCTGACATCGCGATATAGTATCGGCGACCGCAAAACTCCAGACGAGGCGGGACGGTTGGCTTCTATGACTCCTTTTTCATGTACCCACCCAAAATACGTCATAAACGCCACCACGCCACTCGATCACCACCTAGCGAAGGATGTCACCAATGGGCGAACATCGCCATGCGAAGATTGTTCGTGAGTTACTGCGTAACCGTCTTGAACGCGGGCGATGCGCCGAAATCGGTGTCTGGTCGGGCCGGACGGCAGACATCCTACTCGGCAGCCTTCAATCGTTGAAGACATATTACGCAATCGACCCTTATCTCGCATATCCCGATTACTTATCACAGGCACACGATAATCTCGGCGAGTGCCCACAAGCGTACTTGAATGATATGTATCGCCGAACGTGGTCACGGCTGACTCGCAAATATGGCAAGCGACTTATTTTTCTAAGGCACGAAACGTCTGTCGTGTCTGGGGCTACCATGATCCCGCGAGAATCGCTAGACCTTGTGTTTATAGACGGCAATCATTCACCGCCTTACGTCGAGTTTGATGTCACCGCCGCCGAGTTATGGGTGCGGCAAGGCGGTATAATATGTGGACATGATTGGGGTCGCGTTCATCGCACGGTTCGTTTGGCACTCAAACAATTGGGTTATTCTGACATCGACGATCACAAGCACAATACGTGGTGGGTCGAAAAGGTGAGGTCAGCTTCATGCCACGCAACAAGCAATCAATCGTAGAACGGGTAACGCAAGGGTTCGGCGACGTTATCGGTGAGTTTGAATCCCGCGTGTTGCCTATCCCATTTCTACCAAGGGGTATCTTGACGTCCGAGGCGTTTGCCGTCTGTGCTGCCGCTCGGTTGTTGGGGGTGTCGGCGATAATTGAAACAGGTGTCTACGAGGGGCGATCCTCGTTATTCTGGCGGCGATGGTTCAATCCGGCGTGGAGTATCGACAACTCATGGCGGGCAGATTGCACGGAGCGCATCAAGAATACACATATCACAATGATAGACGGTTATGCCGAACACGAACTTGTGCCCTTGGTTGCGTCGGTCGGCAACGTGTGTGTGTTTATTGACGGCCCAAAAGGTCAATCGGCGATTGATCTTGCCCAGCGTTGTCTTTCACACCGAAATGTGGCGTTTGTCGCAATCCACGATATGCACCGTGACGAAGTGACCGGCGATACTCTAAATGAGGCTCGCCTCGCTCTTGCGGCGACACCACTTTGGCCCACGTGGTTTACGGATAACCAACAATTCGTAGATCACTTTGCGTACCTGGACTACGACTATATCGGCAGACTGGATGAACATCAAAACCTACGTTGGTTCCCCGGTTGCTACCGCAATGCCGATGGTTTGCGAGTCCGGCATCTCGGCAGTTATGGGCCGACAGTTGGTTTTTTGTTTCATGACGAATGGGGAACAGACGAATGACTGCGCGAACGGCCAGTATCCTGAAAGACAACCTGGACCTACTGATGATTTCACAGGGCGAACGTGCGTGGCCACTTGGTTGTGTTGATATAGTCAATTACGCTCGCTGCCTCGGATGGAACGCACTCGCCGTAAGGATTGAAACTGCGGCGAGCCTATGGCTCCTACAAATATCACCGCCTCGGATAATCGGCTTGAGTCTCGACACGTCGCAAGCGGGCGCTGCGGAGGATATCGTCAGGGAGATTCGCCAATTATGGCCCGGCGCAAAACTTGTTTTCGGTGGTCGCCACATTCAACGAGAAACGCTGGACGAGCCGCTGATGCAACTGGCCGACCATCTCGTCGTCGGCGCTGGTGAATATCCGATCCTCGACCTTTTGATGGGTGAATCCGACGAACGGTGCTTGTATGGCAAACCATTCGAGATGGCAGATTACGCGACCTTACCCATGCCGTCTGAAAGACAACATAAAGACGCCTTGGGTGGAACGGCACATGTCATGTTCAGCCGAGGATGTCCCTTTCGCTGTTTCTTCTGTGAAGATAGTCGCCATTCTGTCGTGCGTAAACACCCATCTGTTGCCGTTGACTACATCCGCCAAGTTGTCGGGTGGTCAAAATCACGAAGGGTATTCGTTTATGATGACGTACTCACAGCCGACAAGCCATGGCTTCATTCGTTCGCGGATCGAATGTCTACGTTTTCGGATGGTATTGAACTTGAAGTATTCGCGCACGCGGCCACACTAACCGAGGAAAAACTTTCCTGGTTGCGGCAGGCTGGCGTAGTGCGGGTGAATGTCGGCGCGGAGTCCGGCGACGATCATGTGTTGGCGACGAACCGCAAAGGCGTTACTGTAGCCAAATTGCGAGAAATCCACAGGCTGTTTAGTGGTGGCGGATCACCACAACTGCATTGCACATGGTTGCTTGGGTTAGCTGGAGACACGAGGGATAGCATGCGGGCAACAATTTCGTTGGCGAATGAAATTGGGACAGACGATAATCCATGGTTCGGGTTTGCTGTTCCATACCCCGGCACGGAGTTTTATCGCAGCGCCGCTGATTATGGTATGATCCGCACAGATGTTCCTTATCACCGCTGGACGAACGAGGAGCCGGTGTTTATTCCGCACGGACTCGTGGAGCGCGACTTGCGAGAAGCGATGTCACTCGCTAGGTCATCTGTATTCTAAACAGGGATGGCAATATGCCATACAACGAAGACCCCAAGTGGCAGAGAGTTACACACAGTTATCCTTGTCCTATCTGTAAGAAGCCCGACTGGTGTTGCGTGCGTGGCGATGGCAAAGCTGCCTATTGCATGCGGGTAGAGAGCGGACAACCTGTAACGACTGGTGGTTGGGTACACGATCTCACCACACCACTGGCGGCGTCGGATCGACCACCGCCACAACCAAAAAAAGAGCGGCTGCCAGACCGGGAACTAAACAAACGATTCGCACCATTAGCTCACAATCTCCACCGCCACAACACGAAAGCCGTCGAGCGATTGGCGGATCAATTGGGGGTTGCGCGCTGGGCATTGGATGTTATCGGAGTTGGCTATGGAAATGTGGGCGGTTGGTGTTGGACGTTCCCAGAGCGCAATCACCATGGTCAAGTTATCGGGATCAATCGGCGGTTTCCCAATGGGAAAAAGTTTGCCGTCAAACATTCCGGGCGAGGACTGACGTACTGTGATGATTGGCAAAGTTATGCCGGGCCGATCTTCGTCGTAGAGGGCGGGACGGATGTTGCGGCGTGTCTAACATTAGGACTATGCACAATCGGGCGACTGTCTTGTTCTGGTGGGATAAAATATCTCACACCGATGCTATCACCAATGCGGGATCGACGCATACTCATTATGGGTGAACGCGACGCCAAAGCGGACGGCAGGTGGCCCGGCAAACAAGGAGCAAAATCAATATGGGCGTCACTGCGTAAGTCACTTCGTCGCCACATAGAATGGCACTTGCCACCGGACAACGCAAAAGATATGAGGGATTGGTTGAACTCGCAGAAACTCGATGTTAATGATCGCGACGCCTGTTTCGCTATCGGCAGACAGTTGTTTAGATAACCACGGGGCATACTCATTTGCATGAAAGGTTTGAATTATGTCACGCGACACACTTGTGGTGGAAGCTTTGAGGGACGTGCGAACGACGATTCAAGGTCTGGAGCGACAACTTACAAGTGCGACCGGCACATTGGCTCGCTGGTTGTACCTTATCAGCGCATTCACTTCCACAAGACGTTCACCGCAGGCGTGGGCGGCGCTGATCGGTATTGAAATTATTGAGCCGGATGGTTGGCATCAGGATGACAAACAACTGGATATACCAATATCGTTTTCGGAGTTTTTCTTGCGAACCACCAACTCAACAATCAGGATATTGACAGACCAGCGTGGCGTGTTTGTGTACACGGACGTAGACCCAACAGCATATGACTTCTTCGTGGACGAAGGGGTGACAACGGATTCACCAGCAGTATAACAGTATGGTGCGACGGGAAGGATATACCTTCACGATTGGATGTAGGCAATCACCATTTTTAGTCAACGCAAACCTATTGTGTAGAGGATGGCCAATCATGACCGGACGACCGAATAGTCGATTTTTGTCTACGCGGGACTTTCAGAATCAACACTTCCTGGCGACCGCCAATGCTATCAGTATGTTCTATGCACACAAGATGCGCGGCAAGCGTCATACCTCGCATGCCAAACGGCCGGATGATGTGAAGATTCACTGGAGCCGTGAGTGGGAATATCCGTGGGCGTGTGATGTGGCCGATCTTGACAATCTCGACGCGGACAGTTCGTTGCTTGACGTTGGGTGCGGCGGTTCCCCACTATTGCCATATATCCAACGCCGTCACCATACAAAACGGTTTCGTGTGTGGGGGCTGGACGCAGACCTGTTTTCCGAAACGTGGAACGCACCGGAAGCGCACAAGTATCCGCATGATGAGTATTGTACGCTCCGTCACTTCTGGATTCCGCCGCAATTATTTCTTGACGACGTACCCAATTACGTCACCGGCAGCATGCTGGCCCTACCGTTTCGCGACGGGTGGTTTGATCGCGTATTCTGTATATCGGTTCTCGAACATCTCGACCAAGAAGAAATGAACCAATCGTTGCGGGAAGTTCGCCGCGTCCTTAGACCTGGAGGGTTGTTTATTGTCACTGTCGATGTGGGCGGCGACCATTGCCGCCAGATCGCTCCATTGGAGTTTTTGACAGCCGCCGCCTTGCCGTTATATGGGGAGGCTGATTTTACGCTGCCACCGAGCGGCGACGTGAACGGCGAGTATAATGTCTTGGGTATCGTCTTTCACAAACCGGAGAAGTGACTGTGGTACAATTTATAACAGCCGTATCCGGCGAGCGATACGAGCCACTAGCGTCCGTATTGCTCCAAAGTATTCGTGAACACCACCCATGTGCACCCGTCATTGTTGTCTACAACAACGTGTCGGCAGAGTGGATCGCTGGCGTAGAACAACGGATGCCACGAGCGATTTTGTTGCGAGACACGATGACATTACCCCGTGACCCAATCGACCGTATCCCACTCAAGTTGCGAGCATGGCGTATCGCATGTTTTGCCATGCACAAGGAACACGACGCGATCTTCTTGGATGCAGACATGGCACTCGTTCGCAATATACAATGGGATGGCAGCGAGCGTTCATGGGATATTGGGTTCACCTACAAAACGCATGCCTGTGAAGGACTGAAGTGGCCCCTCAACACAGGCATAATTATTTCACGATTACCCTCCGTCGCCACTCAGCGGTTCCTTCGCCATTGGCTTACGCGGGTGAACCAGAAATTGTATTCCTTGTCATTACGAAAACAGGCCATAAGTTTGTGGGGCGCAGCGGACCAAGCCGCACTCGGCGACATACTAGGTACGCGGCTGCGATCTAATTATGAGTCAATTATTTCGTATCGTGGAATGAGGTTCCATGGGTTTCCGTGCTATATTTTGAATCAAACAATATGTGAACCAATCAACGAAGAAACTCAGATAATCCATTACAAGGGGTCGTGGCATCCAATCCTTTTGAGTGGCGGAGACTGGAGCCCTGGACGACCGAAGGAAGGTTGTTATGAGCAATATCAACTTTGGTTGAATTATCGTAGCCATTGGCAGGAAGGTTAAGTATGACGATCAGTGGAACAAAAGAGTGGAGCGTCAAGAGTGTCAATTGTCATAACGGATGTAAGTACAAGTGTCGTTATTGCTACGCCCGTGCCGAAGCAATGCGATACAAGCGGATCACCAATCCGGACGAGTGGGGCAACGAGTATTGTTCGCTCCGCAGTCGTGATGTGCGACGGAGGCACCACAATTACGGGGGCACGGTCATGTTTCCAACCACGCATGACATCTGGCCGGAAATCATAGAACCATGCCTTACGGTTATTGGCAATCTGCTCGACGCCGGTAATATGGTTTTGGTTGTTTCTAAGCCCAACCGGCAATGCGTCGAGGCTATGTGCCAGGAGTTCGACAGTTACCATAACAGTATCCTTTTTCGCTTCACAATTGGAGCGACAGACAATGACCTGTTGCGTTATTGGGAACCTAACGCTCCGAACTTCGACGAGCGGCTTGATTGCTTGAAGTACGCGGCCTCGCTGGATTACAGGACGAGCGTGAGTGCCGAGCCGCTTCTTGATGTCGAGAATGTCGCGGCATTGTGGGATGCGGTAGCTCCGTTCGCAACCGATTCTATCTGGATCGGCAAGATGAATCGCGTCAGGCAAAGGGTTTTGCCGGGCACGTCCGAGGAAGCGATTGAAGCAATCGAGCGGGGGCAGACGGACGAGGCGGTGCAAGCGGTCTACGAGCAGTTTCGCGATCACCCGCTTGCAAGATGGAAGGAGAGCTACAAGGCGGTCCTTGGGCTTACGTTAGCAATCAAACCGGGGGAGGATAAATAAATGAGTTTGCATGAAACTGTTGAGTGCGATGCGCTAGCACCGCTGATTAACGCTATCGCGAGCGCACTTGCAAATCACCACGGCGAGAACGCGAAGGACTACTGGGAATGTTTCACAGATGGAATTGTGTTTGGCGATCTTATGCAACGGTCTTACGAGCGCGGTGGACTCGTTACTGTGACTGAGTTTGTCGTGCAGACCGTCAAGGACCTCAATTCTGGCACGTCCAGCTTGCCGTCACGAAGACCGTTTCGCTGCAATTAACACAAGCAAAGAGGCATCTAATATGGTACCGTGTTCGTTCCCAGAATCAAACGGCGTGCTCGACCCACCGGAGGGCGTGACGCTTGATGATTGCGGCGTTCTGTCTGTGTGCTTTACGCATTTCGACGATGAGAAGCGAACGCCTGTAACCATCGCGTGCTGGAAGCTGACGGCTGGTGAGCTGGAAACCTTGAAGAAGACCGGCCGAATCTGGGTGGGCGGTCGCGGTCACACAATGCAGCCGCTTTTCCTTACTGCGGACAATCCCTTTCAGGAGGACGGACAATGCCAGCAACCCACAGCATCTTCTTGATCGGTTGCGTGAACGGAGGCACGTCCGAAGAAGCTATCGTGGCGATTGAACGAGTGCAGACGGATGAAGTGGTTCATCGAGTCTACTCGCAATTCCGTGACCAACCGCTGGTACGATGGAAAGATAGTTACAAACAAGTATTGGGGATACAATTGGCTACACAACCTGGGGGGGATCAGTAATGTTGATTCCAAAGAAACACATAAAGTGGTATTCGCGTCTCCTTACGATCTTCGGGACGGCGATGGCGGATTATCATGGCGAGGATCGCGAAACATACGGCAAAGCCTTTATGGATGGGGCCGCGACCGCAGAATCTATATTGGCACTCTTAGCTCGTTCGGGCAGCATCGCGACAGTTGAAGCCTTCGTTGCCAAAAAAATCGAGGAATTACAATCTGGTGTGTCATCCTTGAAGTCACGGCGGCCGTATAAAGAGAACTGATTGAACGGAGGGCAATATGCCACAACAACCGAGTATTTTTCTTATGGGTTGCGTGAATGGAGGCACGTCAATCATCGCCAAACTATATCAGACTCTCGGTTGGCACTACAACGAGAGTCACGAACACCACCGCAAGTTCATGGAAGTCGAGGCGGCGAATATCGCTACTGTTCGTCTTCGTAACGAAATGGACGGGTTGCCACGACGCCCCCCATCTCCAGCGGCGGCGATCAAACTCTTTGCCGAGTGGTTCGCATCTACAAACCACCCGACCATCTGCAAGGATCATCGTTTTTCGTTTTGTATGGATCGACTCTCGCGAAGCATCCTAGACACCGAACCGAACGCAGCGCTCGTGTGGCTAAAAAAGGACATTACTAGTATTGCGGCGTCGATCCGTCGTCGACGAGGTGATAAGGGCTGGTGGTGGAACCGCAGCCCAGAAAAATGGATCGCGGCGGCGGCGGAACAATATCAGCTATGGCCCGGCCAGAAATGGGTTGTGCAATACGAGAGCGTGCGTTCAACCATCGGGAAACAACCAAGGGATTTTCTACTAGAACTAGGGATTGAACTCTGGGTTGATCCCACACTACAATGCGTCCTTGACGCACAATCGCTATTCGACGTAACTCGTGGCAAAAAAGGCAACCCACATCAGGGAAAAGACGGATGGCAGTATTGAGTCCATACGAAGTGGCAGCCAAATGGGTTGACCTCTTTCGTGAGAGAACGTCAGACATCATGCCACAACACAGTGGTATCCTTCCGAGTGAAATGCTACTCTTTGTTTCACAGTGTCTTGAGCGCGGCGTGCCACACGTTATTGAGTCAGGGCGGCTGCGAGGTTATAGCACAGAAGTTCTAGCGAAATTCAAGGATTTCTGGCATGTCACCAGCATCGAAAAGCGGCCGGATCGCCCAACCGATCAACGCCTAGCGGCAAGATACAAACACGTCATGCTCTTATGTGGCGACGGCGTTCGTCTTGTGCGGGATTCCTTGACGTCACACCCTCGTTCCGGCATTTTGCTCGACGGTCCAAAGGGACTTGCCGGGCTCAAGCTGTTTTGGAATATCCGCAGGAACGCAACTGTCGTTGGGATTCACGACTTGTACCCACAAGGGACGCTGGACGACGACATGCGGATGATCTTGGCAATCTGCGGCGTCCGGGTGGCAGGTGGCAATCTCGCTCGCATTCTCGCAAACCAAATACCGGGAGCATACTTCTCGGATGCCCTGGTATTTGTGCGGGAGTTCGGTGACCTGGACGCCACAACGCTCACCCATATCGGCCATACGCACAAAACACTCTTGCCTTGTTCTTCCGTCTTGGGTATGTTTGACGGCCGAGTAAGATAACCCATTGGAGGAAATTGGCATGCCGAGCTATACATTTGACGTCAAAGGGACTAAACATACAGTCCACGGCAACCGGGCACAAATCAACAGCGTCAAAGCCCTTGTTGCCGACCGTGATTCTCTGCAACGGAAACTCACGCAATCAGCGAGGGTCCGGATACCACCAAAGGGTTCATGTGATGAAATTAGCAATCAACCTCAAGATATTTCGGGGGGGGTATCCGCGACAACGAAAGACGAGGCGACTGGTTTACCTCGCCGCCATCGCCAAGCGGATGGGCCACGACGTTCGGATACATAGCCCGAACGGACATTCACGATATGATTTTTCCTCGCTGATTGATGGTATCCCTATTGATCGGGGTAAAGTGGCCGTCCAACCGGACGTGTATTTCTGTTCGCACCCAACATTGCTCAAGCATTATGGGCAAGTGCCAAAGGGATGCAAGATCGTCGCATGGAAAGAGACGCTGCGGATATTGGACGATAAAGTATTGGCGGAGCGTGCCGACCTGATTGTTGGTTACGTCTGGCAACCGAAGGATTGGACTTTCCGCAACGTCAGAGTATCACCAAACCATCTATCTGAAGTCCAGCACAAGTATCTTCAAGTTCCGTGGCTTTGCCACGACCGCGTGCTTGACACGATCCACAAGGCCAAACTGACGCCCGCATATCTCGACGATGACCTGGAGCCAATACGGGCGAAATGGGGATCAACAGAAAAGAAACGCAAGGTTGGGTTCATCGGCCAGTTGATCCCCCATCGCAGCCGAGTTATGGCGAAGGTAGAGGCGGCTTTCGGTTGTGAAATCAAACAATGGGCCGGGGGTCATCATCCGTCCCTGCCGCCCGGTCAATATCTCCGCTGGCTGACCGAGTGTGACTTGAATCTCAACCTAGAGGGTGACACGTGGGGCTGCTCCCGATTGTCTGAATGTGCCATGATGGGGGCGGCGTTCGTTCAGTGCCGCCCAGAACGCCTCGCCTACGCCCCACCAATCTCGTCCGAGAATGCCATCCTCTGCCGTGATTGGACGGAAAGGGATATAATACTCGCCGGGATCGAACGTGCGTCAGACGTTGCGGAGGGGGCGACCAGAGCATATCTGGAGGGTTGGTCGCTCCGTGGACAGATTCTCCAGGTTTTCCACCGTTTAGGGGGGGGCGTATAATGCCGGTTATTCGCGTCGTTTTCGACGTACCGAAGTGGACTTGGCACCACCGAGCGATGGACCTCGCCACCTTCGCGCCCCCAGAGTACACGGTCCATACGCACAAGGAATCAACGTTCTTGAATCACTTGAAGGACCCGGGTTTCGTATCTGGTGTCGATGCTGTGTTTTTCATGGGTTGGGCCAGTTGTCCGATCCAACGCATCAGAAAAGCGGGCTGCAAGCGGCTCGTATCTTTAGTGACTTCGGCCGGACCCGCTTACCGCGCCGTGAACGATGGAGATTGGAACACCTGGATCGTCACGGGCAGTCGCAATTACGCAAACGCCCACACAAAACTCCCACGATACGATGCTATAATTGTCGTCAATCGCTTCCTTGCCGATGCCTGCCGAAATCACACAACGCGACCAATTTATTTGATCCCAAGTGGCGTGAATACTGATGCGTATTCGCCATCGCCAAGCGGTCGCGAACAGCACAATGGCTTTCGCGTCGGCTGGTGCGCCAACATCAACGGCACACACACCGTCAAAGGATACAAGGAAATACTCGAACCACTAATTGCGGAAACGCCGGAATGGAAGTGGTGCGTCAATACGCGGAACCATCGTCGCGCATGGACGCGAGAACAAATGGTAGACTGGTATCGCACATTGGACGCCTTTGTGTGTACGTCGATTTGTGAAGGGACGCCCTCGCCGGTTTTTGAAGCTGCATCCTGTGGTGTGCCGATAGTCTCAACAGACGTTGGGTGCGTGAGGGATTGGCAATTGCCCCATGACCTACACTTGATTGCGCCCGCCTATCAGAACGCAAAACAAGCGGGCGTCTCCCGCGAACACCTACGAGCGTCCCTGTCCGCCATTGCAAACATGCCACCCGCCGAGCGAACGCTGTTGGGATTCGAGTTGCGTTCGAGCGTCTGTAAACTGTTTGACTACCGCGTTATATCCCCGCGCACAATGGAGGCGTTATGTCAGACAAACGGAAGCGAGCGTTGATCCTGTATGATGTTCCCGGTTGGGCACAGCATCGTTTCGCGTGTGGTATTCGCTCACATGCGCCGGACTGGTGCGAAGTTGACGTCGGCATCGCTGGTGAATATCTCAACGGTGGCATCGACGCGGACCGTATCGCACAATATGACGGTGTCCTTGCTCCATTATTCGCAATGTATCGGCGTTCGGGAGTGCGGCGACTCGTCGGTTTGTTAGCCAGCCACGCGTTGATGTTCTCGCGATATGACAAAGACGATTGGCGAACACTCGGCGTCACAAAGGACCGCCATCGCCGGCACGCCGCGAATGTACTACAAAACGTCGACGGGGCAATCGCCAGAAATCGCGAGTTGCGATTCTCATTGTCGGAATATCACGACCATATCGTAACGATCCCTGTCGGTGTTGACCTTTCGGTTTTCAATAACACCGGCCGTCATTATAGCAAATCGGGGGAGCCTTTGCGTATTGGGTGGTGCGGTAATAAGGCATGCAAGTTAGATCGAAACTTCAAGGGGTACGAGCGAATCCTCCAGCCGCTAATGCGCAGGACGGGAGGGCGTTACGAATGGCATGTGAACACCAACTCCCATAAAGAGGCGATCCCACCAGAGGGAATGGCGAAATGGTATCGGGCGTGTGATGTGTTCATCACGACGGCATCGGCAGAGGGGACGCCAAACCCGGCCTACGAGGCGGCCGCTTGTGGCTGTTGCGTTATCTCAACGGACGTCGGTGGCATTACAGACTGGGTTGCCATGCGATCACTCGCACAGATCGTCCCGACGTACCGAAATAAAGAGGAAGCGGCCGTTACGATCCGTGCGTTTGAACAATTACTGCATGGCTTTGACAAGAAGCGTGAACTTGTCGAACAAGCGGGGGGTATACTTGCTCATGATGTTGGTCGGCGATATTCTTATCGCGTTCTCGCCCCCGGTATACTCCAGTTTGTCACACTGCACGAAGGCAAGCAGCGACCGTGAAAGTCCTGTTGATTTACGACCTCGACGGATGGGCTTTCCACCATATCGCATGTGGGCTACAAAGCTATGCGCCGGATTGGGTTGACGTTACCATCGCGTCGCACGAAGAATACTATGCCGACATCAGGGAACACAAACCGCGGGTGACAGCCTACGACGCTATACTTGCGATTTCACTCTGTACGGCACGCCCACGACTCCCTAAACCGATCTGGATTGGGTTCGCCTGCCATTGCGGATTCAGTTATGACACGGAAACGCTCTACGATTTCCGGACCCTTGGCGTCAATCCTCGTCGATGCCGCAAAGCGGCATGGGCTTATGTGACGAATGAAGTGGACTGGATTTTCGCATGCAATTCACAAGTCGCAAACGCCTTTCGTGCATATGCTCCGCAGCGGGTATCACTCCTGCCGCAGGGCATAGACACTGATTTGTTTACGCCCCGCCGCTGGCGCGAGCCTAAAACGGTACTTACAGCCGGGTGGTGTGGACAACCGGCACCGTGCAAGGGTCGCTCTCAAGTTTTGCGACCCCTGATAACCGCCCTCGGCCCCTCGTGGCGATGGCGGATCAATTCGAGAACGCATGGCACGGCTCTTAGTCCAGCGGAAATGGTAAAATGGTATCGCAATCTGGACTTGTTCGTCTGTACTAGCACGAGTGAAGGTGGCCCACTAACTCCGTTCGAGGCTGCGTCGTGTGGCGTCCCGGTCTTGTCAACGGACATCGGTAGCGTTCGTGATTGGAATCTCATCCACGATGTCGGCCTCATTCTGCCGGAATACAAGAACCACCGTGACGCAAAACGTGTCGTCACACTGGCGGTCGGCATCATGAACCATTGGCGACCAACCAGAGAATTATCTGAAACATTCCGGACGGACATCGTAGAATCGCGGTCATGGAAAACCTTAGCTGCGCGATGGTTCGACGAAATAAAGAACGTCGTGGAACGTAAGCCGACGCTTCCTTGTGGGTTTGCCAAGGAATTGCGACGATTGAAAGTCAAATAAATAGCAACTGCGGTAAATGTCTTCACGAAAGGGTTGATGATGAATCTTTTGGTGCTTTTCCCGCGTCAATTATGGACGCGAAAGCAGAGTCCAGTTCGCCGCCATGCGATTCTCGCTCTACAAAGGCACGACGATACAACCGTCAAGATCAGTGGGCAGGGGTGGCCCGACTGGCGGCATGACATCGACGGGGGCTCGGTTGCGATGATCGAGCAACTGATGCCGGATGCCGATGCTGTTTTCTGGTACAAGCCGCTCGGGACCAGAGGAATCCCACCGCTGGATGATTCGCGAGCCGTAAGGGATCGGTGGTTGACGGTGGAATCCTTCAACGAGTGCTGGTGGCCGGACAATCGGGCAGAGCGTGAAGCGACGGAAGCGGGCACGTCGCTGGTGATCTGCCACCACGCAAACGACAAGCCGCAGTTTCGGACCTTACCGACGGTTCACATTCCGCATTGCGCCGAAAAGTCGATCTTCGCCAGGGCCGCGAAGCCTTGGAAGAAACGCGACATTGACGTTCTGCTTTGCGGAGTTCAGAGCCCAAGCATCTACCCACTTCGGGCTCGATGGTTGGAATTGTACCGCGCAAACAAACTGCCGGGACACGCAGTCCATTATGAGCGGCCGCCATACCGCGCGAAAGACCTCAATAAGTGCGACGAGTTGGTAGCCGAATACGCAACCATGCTCGGCCGATCTAAGATTATCCTCGGTTGCACGTCGCGCTACAAATATCCGCTTGCGAGGTTTCCAGAAGCAGCGATGGCGGGTGCCGTCCATGTCAGCGATACGCCGGAGCAGGCCCCGGTTGGATACGATAAGATGATCTGCCCGGTCGATCCAGCCATGCCGGAAGCGATGCTCATCGAGACGGTGGTCGCGGCCCTGGATCAAGCCGCCTCGATGCAACCACAAGAGGTCGCAATGGAGTTGTTTACGCAGGAATGTTACGCGAGCCGTTTCCTCGGAGCAATAGATCGGTCACTCGCACAAGGGCCGCGATGATGGTTACAAGACGCTCTGGCAGGACTGGCGAGATCGCTATTGACGGGCTCGCTGTTGCGCCCATTCACTCATGGCAGATCAAGCACGATGTCCCGACATTCGACGCGCACGCCCAAGAGAATTGGTCAACATTCTCATTCCAAAGAGGCCGCACGACTATTACCTGCGAGTTTCTTGTGCCAACTGCCGTCCTGAGTCAGTTCTGTGATGTCTGCGCACCGGGTGTTGTGGTTGACGTGCGATTGTATTGCTCAGACCAGAGTGACTACCATGGGGCATATCGGGTCACAGATATTGAGGTTGAGGTTCAGGAACCGCCAGCACATCAGCGCGTGATATTGACTCTCGGTGAATCGCCGTCGATGACTTTGCCGCTCGGTACGCCACTTGAGAGTTCCATTGTTTCCGTGCCGTCGAACGTCGCTTCTGTGTTACATGACGCTCTTTCCTCGGCGATGGCATCACAGCCACAACCGAAACCGAAACCGAAACCGAAACCGAAACCGAAGTTCACTCGGCAGATTGTGTTTGACGATGATGAGTAAGCCACGCCTCACACCCCGCAGGAAATCGGCCCTTCCAGCCGACCAAAGCCCAGAACCAGAAGTGGCGAGTTGAGCACCCTCGGTTCATCTTGGCGCAATTGCCGCTGGTGAAATGCTCGCAATCCTGGCAGATCGTGAACCGCCGCTCAATTTCCGGCATGTCGTAGAGCGTCTTCCCCGCCTCGACGGCTTCGGCTGCGCGGTATAGCGTCACGTCGCTGTACCGCGCTCCGCCGCTGAGAACCTCCGCCCGGTGACGAAGAAACCGTCGAGTTGAGTCATTCATGTCGCTGTAATGGTACAGGTAGCGGAGGAAAAGTCACACGCCGTCATGGTATCGGTCAGCGGATCGTATGTCAGTGTTTCGTCGCTCAAACTACAATCGGGCTTACTAGCCCATTCTTTGTAGAAATCGACGGTGGTCGTTGCGCAATGCTCGCTGTAAAGCGCGGCCTGGACAAAGACGCCATAATTCCCCAGAAGCGTATACCAGAGAACCTGGACCAGATAGCTTTGCGCGCCGCACCCGCCTCCGCAATCGTGTCCGGGGGTATCATAATCGCCTGCGCCGGGACCGGGGAAGTACATAAGACAGTTATTGACTGGTTCATCTGTACTAGGGATGCAAGGAAAGGTGTCATTCCAATAGCCGGTGCAATAAGCGGCAGTTCCGCACGTTCCGTTCGCAACACCTGAAAACGTCACATTGTAGCCGTCAGGCATCCCGCCAGTACAGTAATCACAAGGCGGCCCACCCTCACAACAGCACGGGTAGCCGTAGCCATACTCGCGAAAGATTGGAAGCCGTCGCCGGTCGCGACGTGGCCGGAAATCGAGCGGATCGCCGGGCTTCCATAATGTCTTGTCTGGCGTCCATAGAGTCATGCCGGGCAGGGACCAACGAACGTGTCCCAGTCCTCCTGTTCATCATTCCAGCCGAGAATCACAACAGCGTTATTGTCAAGTTCGCCGTCGGCCTGATTATTTGCCTCCGTTGGAGCGGTCCCGTCCGAACTCATAAAGAGTGCGGTGTCCACCGGCTGCATGATAGTCACATTGTCGATATTGTAGGTCGCATCTGTATCGGCAACCCCACCGGCCTCGTTTACTAGGGCTCGGATCATCGTGGCGTGTGGTTGCAGTTTTTCAATCTCCCAAAGTTGGGAGTCGCCGAAATACCGAGCGCGGCCTCGCGACCCAGCGCACACCCCAGCGTTCCTCGCACGGCCACGAAACTCAGAGTGACGATCATAAACCTCGAACTCGATGTTCGTGTTTGGCGTGAGGGTGCCTGACAAATCTTCAAGTAGGTAGGCCGTCGCTTGCCCCCCTGGCGCAAGCGTATCCTTCAACTCGAACCGCCACACACTCAAAGGCGGAGCGAGTGATTCCCAGCGGCCCGATTGGCGAGATAAACCGGCAATTATTCGGTCATTGTTTCCACATCGCGCAATCCCGATGCCGATGCCATCATCGTTGCGAAAACAATTGGGTAGATAGATCGTCGGTGCATGGTCCGTAAATTCTTGGTAGGTATATTCCGTTGGGTGGTAGCGGACAACTCGACAATTCTCAACCCATGGGACATCCGGTTCTGACGCACTACCAGCGGTGCGAGTTGGGTCGGGCCATTGCACCGCCTCAGTCAACTCGAATGTGGCGACGCGCGAATAACCAGACCCTTTGACTGTAATTCCACCGGGACCGGCGCCGACAGTAATACCGCCCGCCCCCGTCGCCTTGCTTGCCATTTCGGCTTGCGACATGGCATCATTCATGCCGCTGGCTGATGTTTCGGACCACCGCTGTCCACGGTGGAATCGCGGCAGCTTCTTCATTGTTACTCCGCAATAGCGGCAAAGTTGAACAGTTCCGTCAAGTCCTCGGCGGGATAGACTTGCGTTTCGCCTGTCTCTGCGTTTTCAATTCGCTGCCATGGCACGGCCGCGCCGGGACGGTAGAAGTGGTTCCAACCGATCCCACTCGTGAGAACCCCGCCATCTTTATAGGAAATGTTTTTCTCTATAAACTCGTAATGAATCGTATAGATCGGCCACCCATCCGTGTCATACACCCTATTTGACCCATACCCGGCGAACATGATCGTCTCCGCCACGCAACCAAAAATGGTGGCGTTGTTTGTACAACCGATCAGTTTGTGCATTGCAGCGAATGGTGGCTCTACGACGTTATCCCATGTCAGACGATGCGTTGTCGTCGGAATCTTAATACCGACTTCCACATTATCCGGTAGCGGGTCTTTCGGCGCGGTCGCCCAAACGAACCCATGACTGGGTATCGTCATCATTTCGACGGACGATTCCATGTCATGCGTTAGGTAAGTGCCAGCGGGCGTATCAGGGTCGGTGTCGTCCTGGCCATTCGCCTCAAGTAATTTGCCTGTGTATGTTAGGATCGCTTTGCGGAACTCATAAACGGTTCCGCTTACGGGTGGTTTTTCCGGTTCCCAATGGTCGAAATTCAGGCCGGTTAGTATCATCCAATTGTGTTCCGGGTGACGAACCTTCTGCGTGATACGGAACCCTTGCCCGGCGACGAAGGTCGCACCAAGTAAATCCTCCATTAAGTTCTGTATGTCACTACCTGCAATCTTGATTTCACGAGTCGCTGTGGCGGCGCCACCGTTCCATGTTGGGCCAGTTCGCCGCAACTCGTCAAGTATGGTCGCCGTCATATCGTGCTACTCCTGCATGCCGCTAGATTCGGTAGCGGTGTTTTTCGCAATCGCCTTGAGCATATCGAGTTTTCTTGCGTCGGCAGTCTGTGCTTCTTTGGCGAGACGCAACTTCTCTTTGTCACGGGTTTCCGCAGCGGGAGGAACGAGATTCGTCTGGATCGCACGCGAGAACTCTTGCAGACCGGAAAACCCAACTTGACGAGCGCTGCCTGTTGTTGACTCCATTGCTTGGATAGATTTGTCTCGCGTTGCCATGCGTCTCTGAATCGCCGCCATTTCTGCCTTGTCGAACTCGGATAACATAGGTTGTTCGGCGTAATGTTCAGCGAACGCACGATCCATAGTTGCACCGAAGCCACCTCGTTTCGCCGCACGACGCCTTTCAATATAGGCGGCTTGTTGACTCGCACGCAACGCCTGTTTCTGGTCTGCGGACATCGCCGGGGCTTTGTGGGTTTGACCCGACGTGTAGTTCGTGGCGAACGGATACTCCGGTGTACCTGTACCACCGAATTGCGACCGTAAATCGCGATTCACGCGACCCAACTCGCGATCAACCATCGTTAATTCTTTGCGAGCTTCCTTTTTCATCGACTCCCTGATATTGCCGCCAATCTTTTCCGGCGTGTTCCAATAGAATGCCAGTTGTTCTTTCGCACTCGGCCCTTCTGACTCGTATCGCTTAACTTTAAGTTCAGCGAGCCGCTTGCGTTTGCCGAGTTCCGCACGTAGATTCATCATGTTGTTGAATCGTTTTTTCACTTTCTCTGGATCGTCGGGGTCACTTTCCTTTTGTGCTGCCTTGCGTAACCGCTCTAACTTGATCTGTTCTTTCGTCGCCTTGTTTAGGCCGAGCATTGCGCTGATGTTGTCTTTCAAGACATCGACGAAATCTCGCCCGGTCAGTTTGGCTTCTACCCACGCACCACCCAACGCCGTCACGGCGGCCGTTAATGCGATGACAGCCACAACCGCCGGGTTAATCGACGCGCCGCCCAAAAGCCCAATCAATACTTTCATTACTGCCGCCACTTTTGGCATGGCGATCAATAACAGCAATACCTTTCCGGTCAACGCTGCGGTACTTAACGCATTACGGACAGAAGCCTCGTCCCACGCGGCCAGTCCACGAGCCCACTCTTGGACCCATTTCACGACACCACGCAACGCTGGAATCATCATTTCGCCGAACGTAATCGCGGCGCTTTCGACCGCTGACTTCATTATGATGAACTGGCCTTGTAGGGTATTGAGTTGTGTTTCAGCAATCCGCTTCGCCGTCCCACCAGCATCCCGCAGCGATGACTCGAACCGTTTGATTTGTGAGCCACCTTGCTCCATCAAAGCCATAAAGCCAGATACGGCGCGAATACCGGCAATCTGGCCGATGGCGGCGTTTTTCTCGACCTCACCCATGTTTTCGGTAGCGGCTGTCACCTCGTCGATAATGTCGCCGAGATGTTTCAGTTTACCCGTTGAATCCTTGACATCCACACCCAGCGCTTTGAGTTGGTCACCGACAGCACCGGGCTGAATCTGCAATCGCAGGAGCATATTACGCAAGGCCGTTCCGGCCATCTGCCCTTGAATGCCGGCGTTTGACATCACTTGAATCGCTGCCGTCAGTTCTTCAATGTCTTTTCCGGAAGATTTACCGATTGGCCCAACGTATTTCATCGCATCGCCGAGCATCACGAGGTCTGTGTTCGACGTAGTAAACGCTTTTGTTAACACGTCCACTGTATGCGTGAGGTCTTTTGCTTCGATCCCCATTCCGGCCATGATTTTTGCGGTGATGTCGGCCGCTTGTGCGACATCCATCTGTCCGGCTGCGGCGAGGTCGAGCGTGGCGGGCATCGCCGTCATAATCTTGTCTGACTTGAAACCAGCCAAAGCGAAGAACCCCATCGCCTGTGATGCCTGCCGTGCCGTGTAGACGGTTGTTGCCCCAAGTTCCTTCGCTTGCGCCGACATGGCGTCGAACGCCGACCCTGTTTCACCAGTCAGCGCCTTGACCCGCGCCATGCCTTGCTCGAAGCCAGCGGCCACCTTTGCGATGGCTCCGAAACCGGCCGTACCGAGCAATAGGGCGATCTTCGCCTTGTTCGCCACGACCTGCATCTTCTGGATTCCGGTTGTGAAATGCGCATGTACCGACGCCATGCCAGCCTTGAATCCTTTTTGGTCGACGAAGATATAAGCGAACGCCTCGCCCAGTTTGATTGGCATGCTTATCCTCCAGTTATGGCTTCTTGCGATTCCCTTTCCGTCGTCGCTTTTTCAACCACTTGCGCTTCAGTTCCGCCCATTCACTACCACCAACAACCCGCACACCAGGACCAAGGTCTTTTTCCTCGGCCAAGTACGTGCGTATCTGGTACAGTGTCATCTTGCCGACTTGTGCGGCCGTGAACCCGTAATCTTCGCCCAACCGTCTTAGGATTCGCCGCCAGGGGAAGGCTCGCTCGTCGTCTGGCCCTCCCCCGCCGTCGAGGGCGGCAAGTTCGGGCCAGTCGAGTTTCCCAAGCCATCCTCACCGGACGGGCGTCCGAGGTCCGCCTGTATTCGATCAACGAGCAAAGATTCTGCCGCGTCCGCCGCCTCTTGCCCCGTTAACGTCGTGTTTTTCATCACGCTTTTCAGTACGCCCTCGAACTCGGTCATTATATCGGCCAAGAGCGTTTCCGGCGTAATGGTCTTACATGAACCGAGTGGATTCTCACTGTCATAGTCGGGATCGTTGTGCCGCAATTGGACCCACGCCACATAGGCCATCCCTCGCAACGAGTCCATCCAATCGCTCAACTCTTGTCGCGTGATTGACTTCGCATGACACCGCTGTGCCATTGCGACTTCAAGTATTTGTTTCACGACAACGGGATCATCGCCAACTAAGGCGAGCATTTCCTTTGCCGCAACGAGTGGATTTTCTCGCAACGACAATAGATGGTCCTCGAACTCCGCATAATGCTCCGCAATGCGGGGCCGCACCGTGTAATCCTTGCCAGCCAAACCAATCTTTGTTGGCGAGGCAAACGCGCGGTGTGCACCGTCCATTGTTCCTTCCTCCGGGGTTTAGGTAGTATGGTCGAGGAATCGAACTTACGACGGGTCGGTGATTGTTCCGTGCGATTGCCAACTTGCGGTCCAACGCAACGGATCCCCTGATGCGGCATCGACCGAAACCTGGAAGTCGGTGATTTCGGCGTTTAGGGTATAGAACCGTGCATCGCCTCCCGTGACAGTCGAAAGGTACAGTTCCAGATCGTAATTCGTGCCCACGGCGAGTTCGTCCTCGGCCGGGTCATCAAAATCGTAAGGGCCTTCCATTGTGCCGGTCGCTCCGATGGCACCAGTAGACGAATACTTGTAACCACCGCTTCCGAACGTGGGAAAATGACCGCTGTCTGCCGCCAGTGTCATATCCCATTTGTCTGCATAGGCCAACACGTTCGCGCCAGCCTTGACGCGGCCATATTTGCCGGTCCTATAATCGTTTGACATTCTCCACCTCCAAAAAAAAGGACCTGCTCCGTTTGGAGTCAGGTCCAGTTGCTCTGGTACCCAAGCACAAGGGTCTGCGGTACTTTGGTGTTATGCGACGCCAGCGATTATGATGTCATACTCGATGTCGCCGCCGCTCGCTACGGAGCCATCCCACAAAATCTGTAGAATGTCCCCGGTTCCAGCCGTCACTTTAACGCCGTCCACGGGGGCCGTCAAGACGAATAACCCACCCGAACGGAGTCGCACTTCTGCCCCTGCGGTGTCATTCAGCCATTTTTGCCATGCGTTCGACGACGCCCCACCGATGAGTAAATCCTGTCCAGCCGCCGTAGTCCACGAGTCATCAGTACTACCATCGTTGCCAGCAGCCGGTAGGCCCTTGTTCTCAACGATGAGCGCCTTGACGGTCACGAAGGTAAGCGCGTTGCCATAGATGTCCGTCAATCCACCTGACAAATCGAGTTGATCCGTCCCTGTATTGGAAGTCAGTGTGCGGCGATCCCGAAACAGGATGTCGTTTTGGTTCGCCCCCTTCCCTTGCGCCAGCGCCATTAGATATTGATATTCTCCACTGTCGGACGGTGTGCTTAACCCTGCATCGGTCGTGTCGTCATGGGTCCAATGAAACCTGAAATTAAGCCGATCCGATAACGTGGTACTCATGGTCTGGCCTCCGAATATCCGTATTTGTAATCAATCTCGCACCACCACAACCCAACTTCCGTTTCGTCATAACGGGTGGCTTGTTCTTCCAATAAATAGACGTTAATATTGTCAACGCTCAAGTCTTTTTCGCAATCCTTGAACACATCCACGATATCGTCGCGTAGGCTTTTCGCGAGTTCCTGCGTCGTCGTGTCCACAACGAACGTAAACAGCCCCTCGTGAAATCTCACACCGAACGCATCTCGCGTTTTCTCATCCTCTAAGACCTTCAAAACACAAAAGGGTTTATCTTCGCCTTTTTTTGCATGTCCCTGGAATAGTTCACTGAACCCATCGGTGCTCAATTGCGAATCGGCATCGAACCGCGTTTTGATCGTCTCGAAAAATGTAGCCATCCATATACCCTCATTAGACGACGCGCATTCTAGTTTGTGCTGGTCGACAAATCAACGCCATAAGTCGCTGGCGGTTCCGCTGCACGGTACGGAAAATATATGGGCGAGGTTTCGTGCCGGGGTGACGCACTCGCCTTGCAAACACCCAATGTGACCGAGCCACAAAGCGGCCCGTAACGGCATCCCGGTCACGACGTTGTGTTCTCCCACCACGACGGAATGATGTTTGCCCGCCACGGGCGACACCGAAAACAAGAAACCTTTTTCGTCGCGGTACAATCGTATGGGCTTTAGTTCCTTTTTCCAGACCGGCACCGTACTTGAGCGTTGTGCCGACCTCACCAAGCATACGTTCCCTGTGTACTTGCCCATAGATCGACTGCCGCAACTTGCCTGTGTCCGCTCGCGGTGGCTGGCCCGGCTTGCTGTGCTCAAATCGCATCGGTGGCCCAACGCCAGGTCCAGGACTTCTCGCACCGCTCCCGACGCGACTACTCTTGCTGATAACTAAGACGATCCGCTTGCGGCAATATGACGTCGCCAAGCGAAGGCCCTTCACGAGGTCCGCTTGCATTTGCGCAGACACGCGATGGCCATACCACTGAATCCTCGCTCGTCCGGTCTGTGGTAGCATATTATTGGTCCCGGTCTTTTTCGAGCGCGTAGACTTTCCATAATCGCCCCGCCTCGTCGGTGTTGATCGCCCTCGCGTCAACCTCGAACGTCCGTGTACCAAATATGACCTCGTCCCCCTGTTCCAACCCCGGATCGTGGTCATAATACAAAACGTGGCTTATTTCTGTCTCGAATTGAGTCGAGACGAGTCGGTCATTCGTGCTGGCTGGTTGGATAAAACAGGTGTGCGTATTGCCTTGCGTCTGTGACGGAGATAGGCTGCCAGCCGTGCCAGTCGTTTCGGACTGCGTGTTGTGAACGACGGTGTGGCGAGAACACAGTGACGAAAGGCTCATTATATAAACCTCGCATATGTGATGAACGGGCGCAGTAACTTCTTGGATCGCTTAGGCAATTCCTGCGCGATGCCACCAGCGTATTTTACGGAATAATCGCCCAACTTTTCAGACACGATGTCACCCGCATCGACCCCATGTTGTGCGAACACCGCCTGCATCGCATAGAGCGTAGCCAATTTCACATTTGCCGCAATACCAGCCTCGCGGTTGGTGGAATCGTAAGTCAATTCCGCTTGAGTGAATCCTGCCGTATAGACCACCTTCACGGTACGTGGGAATGAGGGCCAGAATGACCCGCGACGTATTAGCTTGCCGGAAATGGACAGGCCGGATTCCAGTTCGTCAATCTGATAATCGGTTCCCGCCACCAGATTGCTACCAGAAAAATCCGTCGAGCCCTGGCCACCATAGGCTCCTTCGTCCACGTTGACGCTCGTGATACTTCGTACCGGCCGTTCTGGCAACCACAGTGACTCCGATTCAAGCGACCGACCAGCCGATACAGAAACAGCCTTATCGCCACTAACATCCCATGAACGGACGGACGTCGCCGGATTGCCCCGCCGCCGTTGTGGGAGATAATGCGTGTAGGTTTTTTGTGGTTCCAGATTGCACCCGCAATACGCCTTGATGCTCCGCTCCACCATCGGCTGAATCATGGCGATCAACGCAGCCTCGGCGTCTGTGAGCGTACTGCCTTTGCCGAGCCAGACGGCAATCTCGCCGGGATCAAGTATCATGCAGCACCTATGTCTTTCCTACGTCGCCACCAGCACCCGGCAGAAACGTAATTACGCCTTTTTCAAACGACTTGATCGCATCCGTTGGGTACGTTTCACTTTCGTCAACCAGTAAGACCTCGGCGGAATAAACGCCGTAAAGGTCGGCGGTGTCATCTTGGCCGAACCGAATCGTGACTTCGTTTGAACCAACAGAGGCTGTAATGAAACTGCCGCCAGACAACCTAGCTACGCTGTCGATGTCCAGAACAGGTGTCCCATGATTGCGGGACAGTTTACATCGCACCACATCGCCTGTTGCGACATTCACGGCCGTGGAGCCATCGTCCTCATAAAGGCTTACAGTGAAGTCGATAGTCCGGCCAGCGACAATTGTTTCTTCAAACATAATTCCCTCAGTCGTCGTCATAAGACACGAAAGCGAACCCCTTGAACAGCCCACCAGACGTAGTAAGCACTAACCCTTGGCCACTTTCGGTTTTGAGGTTGAATTGTGGGTTGTCCGCTGGCCCAATCTCGAATGGTCCTGCATCGGCAAGCACCTGCATTGGGCCAGTCAGGTTTGTACCGTCCGATTCTTCAATCATAATACTCCCGTTTGCAGAGAGCGTGCCGAATAGCCGATGCAATGTGCATTTCTTACTGTCCACCGCCGCCCTTAGTGTCGTAGAACCAGCGGCCTGTTGGTCGATCTGCACCTGTTCGTAAACTCGTCCCATGATCTGCACTCCTATCGTGAAAAGATTACGCCGCCAGGGCCACCCCTGGCAAGACCGATTTCAGCGGGGCCACCGACTGCCGTAGCAATTCCAGCGGGGCCGATCCGGGTCAAATCAACCCCAGCGGGGCCGATCCGGGTCAAACCGACCCCACCAGGGCCATTTTGAGCAAGGATTGTGCCACCAGGGCCGGTATATGCCACGGAAATGCCGCCAGGGCCGTCTCTCGTCACGCCTAAGGCGGCTGGGCCGGCAATTGTGATGGATATACCACCAGGGCCATCTTGCGTCAGGGTGACGCCTCCAGACCCCTCACGACTCACACTGATATTGCCAGGATCGTCACGTAGCCAGTCGGTGTCGCCTGGGTCACGCCGTTCGCCCACTGGCTCGACCAGCATGGTGGCCCACTCGTCCACCGTCATACTGGCCCATTGGTCGACCGTCAGCGTTGTCCAATAGAGCTGCGTCACTTCTTTTCCGGCTCCGGTTGTTTGGGCTCGTCTTTGGCCTCGACCTCAATCTCCGGTGCGTTGTAGACACGGTCCATCAAAGGATAGTGGGCACGGCCCAACCCTAGCTCCGGTACGATCTTGTCCAGGGCTTTGGTGATTGTTTCGTAGTCGCGTTTGTCTACCAGAACTTCTTGCCCGCTCTTTTCGATTGTGTCTGCCAAGATTCCACTGACAATCAATTCCTTCGGTGACAGTTTGAGTCCAGGATGGGTAATCAGGTTCGCCAGCGTTTGCCGAACTTTGATCTTTTCGACCGGACCCTCCACACCGGGAGGCACGTAGTCTCGCA
>Ga0180437_10000669_pt1 | contig 63014 bp, 103 predicted proteins | sample SS_ome_4_FD_132410 | JGI IMG/M metagenome (GOLD analysis project Ga0180437, IMG submission 132410) | Hypersaline lake sediment archaeal communities from the Salton Sea, California, USA - SS_3_D_1 metaG | ecosystem: Environmental > Aquatic > Non-marine Saline and Alkaline > Hypersaline >...
TGAAAAATATCAACCTTCAATAATTAGTTTATCTATTGCAAGTGTGTTGAGAATGATGGAACTACAAGGCACTGATACTAGCAATATTAAACTAGGAGAGTTTAGTATAAGTAAAGGAGCAAATAGTTCAAGTATGAGTGTTAGTGATACAGTTAGAGAAGATGGTTTAGTTAAACTAAAAGCATTAGGTACTGATTATAGTTTTTATAAAGCACTAGGATAATGGTAAAAAATAATGGATATACATTAGCAAGAGAGAATAGGGTAATGATAGAAGATATAAAAGCAGATATAAAGGACATAAAGATAAATATGATAAATATCGCAAATCATTATTCTAATAGAGTTCAACCATGGGTGACAGCACTTATATCCACTTTATTATGTATAATTGGTGTAATAGGAGGTGTACTTTCAAGTAGTTTAATTTAAAAATGGTACAATTAAGATATATAGGTAATCATAGACCAAAAGGTATGATTGTGGATGTAGAGTATTTTGATGTAGTTAGGCTGATAGAATGTGGTGAATTTGAGTTAGTTTCTAAGGAAGCTAAAATTGTAGAAATACAACAACCTGATGAGACATGGACAGAAATGGAAATATACGACTGGTTAAAATCAAATAATATACCAGTTGAATATAAACCAGCTAGTGATAAGAAATCAACTATACTTAAGAAATTAAAGAAAGGAGGATATTTGTAATGGTGGATATTTCTACGGAACTACAAACAGAAGTAGATGGTATTCTAAGTTATGGTGAAAGATTAAGACTTAAATACTATAATACTAGTTATGGAGCTGGTAGTTATTATGATGATGATGTTACACTAACTCAGTCTGGTTCTGATTTGTGGACATCTGGTTTAATCTTTCCAGTTAAATCTACATCTGATGGTATATTACTACAACAAGGTAAAATATTATTAGATGATAAAAAAGTATTTATTAAGGGGTCAGTGCAAACATCTGGTTTAGGTCCAATAAAAATTGGAATGAATGGTAGTCCACCAACACAAGAATATCAAGTACTTAATCAAGGAGAAATGCAAGAATGGAATTTAGGAGCAAATCCAATATATAAGAAAATTTATGTTAGATATTTAACCAATGGGAGTTTTATTGGAGAATGAGTCATGTAAAAATCGAAGTACAAGGTATTAAAGAATTTAAAAGATTTATAAATAAATTATCCAAAGATAAGTTAAAATCATTTAAAAACTCTATAAAAGAGGCAGGATTCTTTGTAGAAGCAGAAGTTGTTGCTAGTATAGCAGGACAAAGAGCAGAACCAAGAAGTGTTGATACAGGGAGATTTATGGGTTCAGTTAAAACAACTTTTCCTAATGATATGATGGCTCAAGTAGCTAGTGACGTTGAATATGCAAAACACTTAGAATATGGTACTAGTAGAATGTTACCAAGAAAACATTTCCATAATACTGCTACTAGAAATCAAAAGAAAGTAAGTGAATTTGTATTAAAATCCATAAAATAATTATATAATTTAAAACTAATGATTTAAATTATTATAGTGATTTAAATATAATGGATACAAGCGAGTATCTAATAAACCAAGCGAGGTAAAAATATATGACAATAACATCTATAAGTAGTTCTACATTTATAGCCGATACTATAAACTTATTGAGAGATAAACTTACGTCTAATATTACAGACCCAATTAACAGTAGTAGAGTTGGGAATGATAAATTCGTACTTACAGAATATCCACAAAGACCAGTTATGTATCCTATTATTACTGTATCAGACATGGGTAGTAGACAAGAATCTAGGTTAGGAATGCAAAGTGAGGAAACAGCTATTAGAATTGGAATAGAATTAAGAATATGGGCTAGGAATGTTAAGGAGAGAGATGAATTGTTTGATAGTATTTACGATTATTTAAGAGACAATCAATATACTGGTGATGATATTACAAATGCTAATTTACATGATTTTAGTGTAGATAATATTATTAATGTTAGTGAGAAGGATGTAAAAAGTAAAATAATGGAGGTTTCATATCTATTTATATGTAGTTGAAAGGGGGTATAAGAAGTATGGTAAAATTTTTATCTGACCAAAATCAACTTTCGTTTTTATATGAGAGTGGTACATATGCTAGTACAAGTGGTACTAGACAATGGATAGGGTTAGTTCAAGAACATACTCCTACTGATAATCCTAATGTAATACAAGTTAGGTATCAAGGAAGTACAGACAGAAATGTAGACACATTTGCAGATGGTCAATTGGACCATACAGGAGCATTTACATATTTTCCACAGGATTGGAAATTTATGGGGTTTGCTATAGGAAGTATTGCTGAAACTGCTGCTGCAGGAAGTCATACTTTTACAGAAACAAATAGTGATAATACAATACAAACAGTAACTAATCAATCACTAACATCTTTTACTTTAGAGGATACTAAAAATACAGGTACTGCAGGTAGTAACTTTATAAGAACTTATGGTGGTTGTATGATTGATACATATACTGTAACTTGGTCACAAGGTGATATAACTTCTGCTGAAGTTAATTATATAGCACAATCTGAAAGTTTTACATCAGGAGCTATAACAGCAGTAACACCATCAACAACAAGTCCGTATATCTTTAGTAATTTTCAGTTACACATACCATCTGGAACCAATATTGATAATGTTACAGAATGTACATTAAGTATAAATAATAATTTGGAACCAGGACATTATTTGAATGGTAGTAGACAAGCACAAGAAATGTTACCTGGAAATAGAGACTATGAAGTAAGTGTTACTTTAGTAATGGATGCAGATAATGCAAAAACATTCTATGACCAGTATTATATGGGTGGAAGTACTTTTAATTTAATGATTAAAGATATATGTTCTGCAGGAAGTCTTTATGTTGTAGGAAGTGGATGTAAAGTAATAGACATGGAAACACCTAGTCCAGTAGAAGGTTTACAAGAACAAACTTTAACTATAGTACCACAACATGTGAGTGCAACAGTACATGATAGTACAGTAGATTATAACGCTTGGTAGTAGAAAATGGTTTTGGATATAAATGAATTAACCTTCCAAAGAGGAGAAGATGGTAAGTTTATACCACAAGAAGTAGAGCTAGAATTTTTGGAGAATAAACCAAAAGTTAAAGTGATACCAGTTACTAGAGGAAAGTTACAGGAAATTATGACAAGAGCTAAATCTAGTGATGTTAAAGAAAGAGTTGAAGCTGATAACGAACTAATAAGAAATGGTTTAGTAGAACCTAAAATAAGTGAAGGTAAGTTGAAGGATTTAAAACCTAATTATATGACAGCTATAATTATAGCTATATTGTCAATTAGTTTAGATAAATCACAAAGAGATATAAGGAAAGAGACAGGTAGTTTAATACAAGGACAGGAATTTCAGTTAAAAAAAAATTAAGTGAGCAAGATTTAGTATTTTGGTTACATGAGAATGGATATAATTTTTTTACTATTCCAAAATTAACATATCCAGAAATAAATGTATTAATATCTTCATATAATAGGAAGATGAAAAAGAGAGAACAAGAATACAAAAGGCAACAAAGGAAGGGGAAAAGATTAAGATAAAATGGCTGGTATATTAGGAGCTATAGGTACAGGAGCTACAATAGCTATTGTAATTAAAGGAGTAGATAAATTTAGTAGTACTTTTGCTAAAGCTAATACTGGTGTAGATTTACTCAAGAAAACTGCATTATTAGGAGTATCTGCTATGGCGGGTTTTGGTACTGCCTTAACTGCTGTTGGTATTTCTGCTACAAAAATTGCCGGAGATTTTGAACAAACTCAAGTAGCATTTACTACAATGTTAGGCAGTGCAGAGGAAGCTAATAAATTTCTAAAAGAATTAGCTGATTTTGCTAGAAAAACACCATTTACATTACAAGGTGTAGAAAAATCAGCAAAACAATTAATGGCAGTAGGTTTTGAGGCAGAAGATGTGATTCCTACATTAAAGAATGTAGGTGACATAGCTTCTGGACTGGGATTAGGTGAAGAAGGACTACAAAGATTGATTTTAAATTTAGGACAAGTTCAAACTCAAGGAAAATTAACTGGTAGAGAGTTAAGAGACTTCTCAGTGGCAGGTGTACCCTTACTTCAAGTTCTGGCTGACCAATTAGGTAAAACTACAGTAGAGATACAAGAAATGATTAGTAAGGGGGAGATATCATCAAATATTGTTAATAAAGCTTTTGAAAGTATGGCTTCCGAAGGTGGGAAATTTGCTAATTTGATGGATAAACAATCAAAAACAGTTCAAGGTAGATTTTCTAACTTAAAAGATACTGTTACCTTATTAATGAGAGAAATAGGACAATCATTACTTCCTGTTGTTGGTAGATTGGTTGATGTATTTTTAGACGATGTATTACCAGCAATAGAACCACTTATACCTTTAATTGGTGATGCACTAGTTGGTGTATTAGAAGAATTAATACCACATTTGCCTGATATCATTGAAGGTTTTACAAAAATAGTTAAATTGGGTTTAAAATTATTTCAGGTATTATCTCCATTAATAGGACCAATACTAGATATAACGTTAGCATTATTGGATTTTATAGATTTAGTATTAACACCAATAACTCCAGCACTAAAAATTCTAGTAGATTTACTTAGAGATGTATGGAAGTTCTTAGAGCCAATTGCCATTGGTTTGACAAAGATATCTGGTTCACTTATTGGTAGTATACTAGGAGAAACATCAAGAATAGGGTCTAGTGCTCTTAGAGATATCTTTGGAGGATTAAAAGAAACTTTTGTCGGTGATGCAATTATAAGACCTAACGGAGAGATTATAAGAACACATCCTAAAGATACTTTAGTAGCTACTAGAGGAGGAATGGGTATGGTTATCAATATTACAGGACCTATTTATGGGACTGACCCAGACGATATAGCAGAAGCACTACAAAATAAATTAAATAATATGATAATTAGTACATAATGGAAATCAAAACAAAAGTAAATTTAGGCGTATTGATTATAATTATACTTTTAAGTGGATATGTATACATAACAATGGACCACTTAAAAATTAGAATAGATAACGATAAATCAACATTTTATGTCAAGGATGGAAGGTGGTTAGTTAGTGGTAGAGAAATTAATAGTTTATTTGATGGTACAACTAAATTAAATAGGAGAGTTACTAATATAACTATAAATACCACTTTTAATTACATAACTAATAAGACTAAGGTAGTTAGGATTACACCATATATTAGAGGACCAGTTATTATAGATACATATGAATTTTATGGTAATAATACTATTCCTGACTTATTTCCAGTTTCACATACAGTAGAAATTATTAATGGAAGTGGATTTTTTTATAAATATGAAGTAAGGGATTTAGATTACGATGGAAGTACTTTTAAATTAAATGGAAAACAAACATCTATGAATTTCGGAAAGAATATGAAAGTTACTTGGTGGAAAGATTATAGACTTGGTTGGATATATGAATCTGGAAGTATGTACGTTAAATCTGAAAAAATACAAGATGATTACATGAAATTTGATGTAAGGTTATTTGACCCTATACTTAGTAAAATATATGATAAGGAGAATCAAACAATAATATTTAAAGATAAATTTGGTGTTGAATTTGATAGAGTAACATTAATAACTAAGGCAGACAATAAATTAATAATACCAGGAATTAATAGGACAGTAGCTATAATGAAATTTAATAGCATGAAGGAAGCGATAGATGGAGTATCACATGTATATTTCTACGATAAGAATATGACATTAATACATAGACCTTTTTATTTTCAATACAAAACTTCAGACTATAAACTCGTTAACAATACTAAACTTAAATGTGATGAAATTTTTAATACTACTCTTGGAATAAATCAATTTGTAAAGTGCGAGAGAATAGTGACTGGATATGAATTAAAAGAAGTTAATGTAACATGGCATGATATTGGAAAAAAAGTGGATTTAGGAATAGAAAATATTACCATTAGAGTTATAACTAATGTATATCCAGGTGATGACCATATAGAATGGATACCTGTGATACATGGTGAAATCATAACTGAGTGGGGTACATTTTCTGATGGATTAAGAGTAGGATTAATTCATGTGTATAAATATAGTGAGGGTAGTGGAACTATAATGAACGATAGCATTGGTGGTACTAATATAACAGTAGTCGATTCCTGGATTGCTTCAGGTATTAATGGTTCTAGTTATAATTGTTCTAAAGGTAATAGTGTTGGAAAAGATACTACAATAAATCCAGGAACTGAACATGGAACAAATGAAGCATTCACAATGAGTTGGTGGTTTATTCCAGATGGGCAAATTTCTAATGACTGGTTTTTCCATATAAATTCTGATAATAGTAATGGTAAATTTAATTTATATACAAAAAGTACTACTGAATGGTGGCTTAGTTCATGGGACTCATTAGGACAAGAGTATGACTCTTGGAGTAATCATGGAACGTCACAACAAGTACATACGTTAGTTGGTAATAGTTCTGGATTTCAGTTATATGTAGACGGAGAGTTGAATATGAGTTTACCTATGACTGCTTGGCAATGGGATGTAGATACTATATTAATATGGAGACAAGCTTCAGCAGGATATGATGCAGAAAGATTTACATTTGATGAATTTTATATATGGAACAGGTCATTAACAGGAACAGAAGTAAGTGATTTGAGTGATGCATTTTGGACTCCAGAAGAAGCTGCACCACCAGCTGGTGATTCTCCAATAGTATCTTTAAATACTCCAGTAGAAGGTTATAATTCTACTGGTTCTGTTACATTTAATTGTTCAGCAGTTGATTCAGGAGTTTTAAATATAACTCTTTTTATAGATGGTGTTGCTGTTCATACAGTTACTAATTCATCTGCAAGTCAGAATCTTACTTTACAAAATACAACGGTTTTTAGTTCAGATGCATCTAAAAACTGGACTTGTAAAGGAGCAAATACAAATGGTAAAAATACTACTATTACAAGAAATTTTACAATAGATGTTACTTCACCATTAGTTAGTATTTCTAATCCTACTACAGGAAATAAGACCACAAATATAAGTTCAATAAATTATACTGCATCAGATACTCATATAGATAAATGTTGGTATTCTTTAGATGATGGTGATACGAATTCTAGTGGTGTTAGTGTTGGTACAAACTTTACTACTCTAACTAGTACAGAAGGTTCAAATAATTGGACTGTTTGGTGTAATGATACATTTGGAAATGAAAATTCAAGTTCAATTTATTTTTGGAAGGATACAGTATATCCGTTAATTAGTATAGATTCTCCAAGTAATAACACTAATACTACAAATACAGGTCTAGATGTAACTTTTACTCAAACAGAAAATAATACAAATATATGTTGGTGGACAAATGATTCTGGTTCAACAAATTATACTTTATCTAGTTGTGAAGATATTACTACTGAGACATGGAGTCAAGGAACTACAAGAGTTATAATATATGTAAATGATACAAGTAATAATGTTAATAGTACTAGAGTAACGTTTACTGTTGATAATTTAGGACCATTAATAACAATAGGATATCCGTTAGAAATAAATTATACTTCTGTAACTACATTAAATTATACTGTTACTGATGCTGTAATAGGTGCTAGTAGTTGTTGGTATTCTAATAATTCTGGAGATACAAACTACTCTATCGTTAGTGCTGGCACTAATTGGTCTGGAATGAATACTACTGAATGTAGCAATACATGGATAGTTTATTGTAATGATTCTCTAGGAAATGAAAATAGTACTAGTACTACATTTCTAGTAGATACTACTGCACCTACATTTGATAATGCCAGAAATATATCTAATAATGCTAATACATCACTTTCAGAATCTTACTCAGCTACTGATGTATGTACATATGTTGGAACATATACATTAAATGATACTTCTAGATTTAATATTAGTTCTGCAGGTTTAATAATTAATGTGACTAATATATCTACTGCAGAGTTATATTGGTTAAATGTGAGTGTAAATGATAGTTTAAATAATCTTAATTCACAAATATTTTATATAAATATTACGAAAGTAACTGTTAGTAATGCGAGTCTAAATTCTTCACTAAATACTGGTATTACTAGCATTACATTTAGACCTAATGCAAGTATTGTAAATGGCGTAGCGGCTACTGGTCAGAATAGTAGTCATAGTTTGTTTATAGTTCATAATAATCATACTCAAGTATTTAACATAGATATGAGAGTTAATGTCACAAATACAGCAATCACTCTAAAATGTAATGACGATAATAGTTATGATACATCAACAGCATTAACTACTTCGTATCAGACAATAAATGGAAGTTTAGATATCGGTAATACTACATATATCTGGTGTTGGGCAGATTATAATAATCCTACAGCACCTTGGTACCCTGCTATCGGGATTTTGGGGAGAATATAACATGACAGAATACTATCCAATATTTTATATATATAAAACAGGTGTTCAAACAAAAGTAGAAATAGAGGATATAGACTATGATGATATAATTAGTATGGAAGTAGAAAAAAATATCGGTGACTTTAATTCGTCGTCATCATTTTCAATTTCATTTAATAATTATGGTGGTAGGTACAGTGATACATTTAGTATAGGAGATGAGGTTATAATATATGCAGATAGGAATATTTATCCTTCCTATACAGTATTATTAAAAGGAACAATAGAGGATATTGATTTTTCTGGTCAGGAAAATAAGGAACAATTAGTAATAAGTGGTAGGGACTATAGTTCATTATTACAAGACATCATTGTTGAACCTAGAGTATTTAAAAGTACTGAAGTTAGCGCAATAGTAACAGCTATTGTACAACAAAATATTAGTTCGGAACTACTAACTATAAATAATGTAAATACAACTACTACAACTATAGAAAAAATATCATTTCAAAATGTAAGTGTGTTTGATGCGTTAAAGAAATTAGGAGAGGCAAGTGGATATTACTTCTACGTAGATAGTGATATTGATTTACATTTTGAACAAAAAGACACTACTTCGTCTGGATTGACATTCAATAATACAAATATAAAGAAAGCTAAATTTAAAACAAGTGATAGTGAAATATTTAATAGGATAACTTTTTACGGAGATAGAATATTGGCAGGTCAGGAAGATATATTTACATCTACAGGTGGTAGTTCATATACATTAACATATAAACCCCATAATTTAACAGTTTATTTAAGTGGAACAAACAATACTATTTATCAACCAGCAGGTGTTCTAAATATTGGTAACCCAGCAGAGGAAGATATAAAGTATTTAGTTGATTTTCAAGGACAAAAGTTTGTAATGACAAGTGGCACAATAGCTGGTGATAACATAGCTCCAACAGGAAGTGTTCTAATAGCTAGATACGAAAAAAGTGTTCCAATAATAAAAATAAAGGCTGACTTTGATAGTCAAGCCTCGTATGGTTTGAAAAAGAAAGTAATTATAGATAAGTCAGTTAAATCTCCAGAAGAAGCTAATAATAGAGCACAAACTTATTTGGATGAACATAAAGACCCAAAAATTCAAGGAAATATAGTTGTTAGAGGTGTTTTAGATGTCACTCCTGGTCAAACTTGTGTTGTTAATATTCCGTTTCAAGGTATTAGTTCACAAACATACACAATAATTAGTGCTAAATATTCTTTTAATAAATACAATACTTTAAATGATGAGGTATTAACATTAACTCTAAATAAAAGAATAAAAACACTCACAGATACATTAAAGGAACAAATTACTAGATTAAAGAGTATTGAAATTGGTGATTTAGATGTAGGAATAGTACAAACTGATTTAACTTTAGGTAGTGTTGGTGTAAGTGGAACATACACAGCCATTAAAAGGAGTATTGGTTCTGCTTTCTATTTTCATGTTCCAAATCATAATATATTAAATAGTACAAGTTCTCTTTTAGGAGATATGAGAGCTGGGAGTACTGTTACAACTGGATAAGGAGGAAAAATGGGAATAACAACAGCTGGTTTAAGTGTAATTGCTGCTAATATGGCAGGTAGTTCATTACCTACAGCATGTGCCATAGGTATAAGTGGACTAACTTTTGCTAGTGGAAATACTGTATTAGGTAGTGAATGGGATAGAAATAGTTACTCATCTGCAGACTTAACTACATCTGAACAAATTACATTTGTGTCAGATTTTTCACCAATAGAAACTAGTGGATTAGTATTGAAGGAACATGGTATGATGACTATTGGTAGTCAGATGTTGAATAGAGAAGTGCTTACAGGGAGTTTAGTATTTACTGGTGAAGAGGAATTACAAGTTCAACAAACATTTAAATTTTATATATAAATAATGAAAGGAGGATAAGATATGGCAAATTTATTTAGTCAATATGCAAGTGGTGCACAATTAACTGCTGGTACTATATCAGGCAGTGCTAGTGGTGTAAGTGGATTGAATCCTATTGTAGATAGATTAAACTCTATTACTAGTAGTGATAATTTAGTTACAGGAAGTATGATTAGTGGTACATCAAGTCATTATTTTGGAGATGTTACTATTAGTGGTACAACATCGACTTTTGTGGGTAGTAATATTACTAGTAATATTAGTGGAGTTAATATAGTCATATATGCTTCTGGCGGTAATGTTGTTGAAACAGATATTAATAGTGATTCATTTGAATCAACAACACTACAATTATTTACAGTAAGTGACTTTATAGACTATAGTAATGGTAGCACTTATTTAGTAGTTAGTGGTACAGAATCTGTCTTTAGTGTATGTGACCTGACATATTATACATCCGGTGCAGGTGTTGCAGGAAAAAATGGATTTGATTATAGACTAACAAGAGATAATGAAGATGCTAATAGTGTTACACATAATGTAGTTATAGGTTCAATGGCTCAAGCAACACCAAAGGGTTCAGCTTCAATTAACTGGATTGATACTCCTGGCGCAGGTGGACATACATATGAACTACAAATTCAACCCACACTTGGTTCTATAGTAATAAAGGAAGTATCTATGAGTAGTATAAGATTAAAAGTTTAAAAATATGGTAACCATAAAATTTAAATACTATAGATATTTTATAATATTATGAAATACTTGAAAGTACTTTTAAATATTTTTGAAAGGAGGTAAATGAAGATGGAAAAAAGTTTTGTAAATACTAATACCTTTAAATTACTATCATGGATAACTTTGTTAGGAGTTCTATCTCTTTTAGTTGTTTCATTACCTTTTGTTAGTACAAATGGTTTAACTAAGGAAGATGTTAGAGCAGTAGTTGTAGACGAATTGACACAAAATCAACCTACATGTGATTTTCCTACAGCAGAAGAAATAGCTAATTTAGTAAATGTTCCTATAACTGATAATCAAAAAGTCGACGATATTTATGATGAAATCTTTAAAGTAGATAAGGAAGAGTCCATAGCTGAGGATTTGGCTCTTGATGAATTAAATACAAAAGATTTTAAGAGAGAAGTTGCTAGGAAATTAGTACATGAAGGAGAAGATGTTGAGGATTATCATGACATAGATAGAATAGTAGTTAAGGATAGTGAAGTTGATGTTGTGGGTACTGACGGTACTGTAACATTAGAGTTAAAAGTATACTATGTTTTAGATGGAGATGAAGAGGAAACAGCAAGAGCAAGGTTAAAAGCTGAATTTGAAGTAGTTGATTTAGATGAGGATGATAACTATGAGGATGCTGAAGTAGATGACTATGAACTAGAAGTAGTAAAAGTCTATGAATAGATTTAGTTAATTTTTTATTTTTTTAATTTTTTGGGTATAGAATAGTTAAATATAATGGAGGTAAAAATGGTTACAAAAAATAAACCATGGTATATGAGTAAGACCAAATGGGGTGCTTTGTTAGTTGGTGTAGGTGTAGTTTTGGGAACAGCAGGAAAAATTGTTAATGGCAGTTTAGACCTAAATCCTGGAATTCTAACACTATTAACAGAAATTGGTGTTGTGTTGGGTGTTTTTGGTATTAGAGATTTACCATTGTTGAATAGTAAGAAATAGAGAAATTTTTATTTTATTTTTTTTAATATTTCTAGAGCTTTTTTAGCAGTATTGTTCCAAGTCCAATCTTTAACATCTGTTAAAGATTGTATACCTTTTAATTTTACTTCATTTCTATGTTCAAAACAATACCTCATAATCTTTTTTAATTCTTCTACATTAGGAGTTGCCCACTCACATTCTTCGTAAAGAGTATCTGATGTAACAGGTTTTAATGTATATGGTATTTTCCAACTATTTCCTTCATTCATATAATCTACTTGTCCGCCAAAGTTTGTTTGTATAGTTGGTAAACCACAAGCCATAGCCTCTAATCCAGGGATATTAAAAGCATCAGCTAATTGTGCACATACATAAACATTTGTAGAGTTATATAAATTACATAAATTATTAGTATCCATGTCTTGTGCTAAAATAGTCACTTTTGATAATGTATTAGGTAATTGTAATTTATTCATTTCAGTAAGAATATTATTAGGATGTAAGTATGCAGGATTTGTCTTTAAAATTAGTTCTACATTTTCACCTTCATTAAATTCCTCCTTAAATGCTTTTAGAACATATCCAACACCTCCTCTATCATCATATCCACCTCTCCAACCTTTAACACATATAAATTTAAAAGTTTCATTATTTTTAGGAGATTTTTTATCTAGAAATACAGATTGTCTTTTGTCAAAATTAGTATCTTTATTTAATGAATAAAATTTTGATAAGTCTACGCCATGTGGTACAATTTTTATTTTTCCTCTTATAGAGTAAATTAAATCACAATACTCCTTAGAATATTTGGTTTTATCATTTAAACAATCATTCATTGTAGTATATATAGCCATTCTTGTATGTTTACTAGGAACCCATATCTGACTAACTTTTTTATCCGCCAAATAAGGTATCCAATATTCAGGAATTCTTGTTCCTTCCCAAACTAAAAATCCAACAAAATGTTTTGAGTTATAAGAATTATAAGCTAACTTCCAAAAAGGTGGTGTTAATATTCCTATTGTTACATCTGGCTTCCTATAACCTTTTTGTATCATATTTAACTCTGCATCATTAACTTGTCTCATCCAATCAGAAGGTAGTTGTGATTCTAACTTTATATTATCATTGTATTTATACAGAGCATTAGTAAATTGTCTAGTATGACTAGCATAGCCAGTTGTTCCGAAAATGTTTCCTACTATATTTATTTTCATTATCTTTTTTTAGGTTGTCCAATAGGTCCTTTTCCTTTTCCATATCCTTTTCCTTTTCCACTACCTTTACTTCTTATTTTAGACCCTGGACATGTTTTATTTGTCATTTTAGTACCTCCTTATTATATTTTTTTAAAAAATCTCCAGTTTCTTTAAATCTTTTTTTACACCACTTCAAAAATGTTTCATTATCAATTTGTACACATTGTGAGTAATCTGGTCTTCTATTCCCACCACTAGGTGTTTGGAGATGATATGCTATTGCCCCAGTATGTACTGCTAATTTATATCCTTTGAGAATTGCACTTAGTGAAAAAAATCCTTCCTCTCTAAATGCAACAGTAGTTAGATTATCAGGATATTTGATTTCCTTATTTATTTTAGATTTATATAGACAATTTGTTCTAAATTGATGTGTAGGTATTAATTTTGATTCATTATAACAATATCCACATTCGTCATTTTGTTTTATTATATTTCCATCCTTATCAAATTCATGTAAATTCATTACTGGACCTAGTCTTTTTATTTGTCTTATAATTCTAGGATTGGATAATATAGGTATAAGTCCTGTAATCATATCATAACCTTTATTTATTCCTTCTAGTAATTTCTCTATATATGTTGGTTCCAAAATTACGTCATCATCTAATCTTAATGTTAATGGATTATCGAAATCGTCATCCTCAATACATTTGTTTCTAGCATAACAACATCCAAAGCTTTGGTCAATTCTAACTATTTTAACTATATGATTTTCTAACTTTAATCTATTTACTAATGACATAAGAGGTTGACATTGTATTATTAAACCCCCACTAGCATCGTCAATTATTATTATATCAAAATTTTGGTATGTTTGTGTTCTTAAACTTTGTAATAGTAGACATAGTTCTGTCCATCTATCACGTGTTGCAATATGTATTGTTATTCTATTATCCATTATAAAATTGTCTCCCTTTATCTATATACTTTTTCCAAGCAGATGTATTTTTTTTATAAAAATCTACCATTATATCTATACCATCAATTATACTAACTTTTGGTTTAAACCCTTTATTTTGTATATCTGTTATATCTACATTTACATTCTGTGGTTGTGCCTTTTCTTCTGGTAATACTTTTATTTTTGATTTTGATTTTGTCTTTTGTATGATGTAATTAGCTAACGCTATAAGTTTTACTTCTTCATCACCACTAATGTTATAAATTTTATTCCATTCTCCTTTCATACTTAATATTACTCCATCTACAAAATCGTCAATGTATGTGAAATCAAGTGTTTTTTCATCATCACCGTACAATCTTATGTCCTCATTTTTGAATGAAGCACATAACCAGTTATTTATTAATCTAGATGTTTCATCAAACATAGGACCGTAAACTGTTGATGGTCTAATAATAATATATTTTAATCCATAACAATTAGCATAAGCTTTTGTTAGTTCCTCAGTATATATCTTACTAGCTACATATGGATTCCTTTCTTTACTGAGAACTCTTGATGTTGATGCAACAATTATTTTTGGTATTTTGTTTCTTTTACAAAATTCTAGTACAGCTAGTATACCATCAACATTATTTTTATGAGGTAAAAAAGGATTACTAATTGCCTCATTAATTTTACATTGTGCTGCAAAATGAAAAAATACATCTATTTTGTCCTTTATTTTATACTCCTTAAACATTAAATCGGATATATCAAAACCTTCCCTTTTATCTATTGCCATTACACATTTATGACCTTCTTTGTCTAGTCTTTCTTTTAGGAATGTACCTATTAAACCCTTATTTCCTGTTATTGCGTAATTCATTTTAAATCTGATGCATGTATTTTATATTTAAGTGGTATTATCATTATTTTTCCTCCATAACTCTCTACGTATTTTTTTTCTTGTTGATTTATAGTGTTCATATTATAATCTCCTCCTTTGACATAGATATCTGGTTTTAATTCTATTATTTTTTTTAGATGGTTTTCCGAAATTATGACTTTATCTACATAACTTATACTCTCTATAATTTCTTTTCTTTGTTGTTGTGTGAATACAGGTTTCCTCTTTTTTTCTCTTATAAATTGTTTATCAGATGTTATGCTTACTATGAGATATCCTAATTTTTTTGCTTCCTTTAAATATTGAATATGTCCAGGATGTATTATATCAAAACATCCACAAGTAAATACACTCTTCATGGTCCTAGTTCCTCCCCACTAACTTGATACTGACCTCTATGTGCACAAACTATTCCAGCAGCTTTATTTGCGTAAGGTATAGACTCATCCAAACTATATCCTTTACTTAACATAAGAGTTAATACACTAACAACCATATCTCCTGCTCCTAAGACATCATAAACTTCTATTGCATTTGTCGGGAAATGCTTAGAATAGTTACGTCTAAATAATGTCATACCATTCCTACCTTGAGTAACTATCACATTTTCAGACATTAATAATAGTGATTGTGCTATCTTTTCTAATTCACTTTCACCTGTTAAATTAATTGCTTCTTTTATTGTTGGCGTTAAAATATAGGAACCAGTATAATCTAATTTTTTTGGGTCAACAATAAGTGGTACATCTAACTTTAAAAGCCCTTCAAAAAATCTTTGTGTTATATCTCCTTTAGCATAGTCCGAAACTACAATAAATTTTGGTGCTAATTCTCTAATATCACTTAACATGTTATCTATATATTCGTTTTTGTGTATAACTTCATCGTCTAGTCTTAATATACCATTTACTCTAGTCTTATGTGTTGTTTTTGGTCTTTCATATAAAAATGCAGGAACTCTATTACTGTCAAGTAATTGTCTTACGATATCACCAGCATTATCATTACCAATTGTACCAAATAAACATACATCCCCTCCGAGTGTTTTTATATTATTTGCTACATTAGCAGAAGCACCTAATTGATTTACTGTTTCTTCTATTCCAATAACAGGCACTTCCTCATTACCAATTTTAGTATACGGACCATTAACTTGTGTATCCAAAATTATATCTCCAACTACTACAATATTACTCATTTTAAAATCATATAAGCTATATTTACATTCTTTACAGTGTAAATTTCCTTACCCCTTTCAATTAATTCATTAATATATTTCTTTACATATGGACTATCAATATAATCATGCCATACTATAACTTTTGGATTTAATTTAAATGCAAACTCAGTATCACCTTTAACATCATCATAAAAGTGTTCACCATCAATAAATACTAAATCGTAATTCTCATTATCTTGTATAATGTAATTCCTACTATTACATATCTTTATTTTAGCATTGGTTTTCCTACAATAGACACCTGTAGTTTTATCTTCATTAAAATCATTGGTATCTTTGTCTATACTTTTTATATTAGTTATATTAGGATGTAACCACATTAACAATGTAGCATAACCTAGCCAAGTTCCTATTTCAAAAACAGACTTTAATTTATATTTGTTTATAAGTTCTATTAAAACTATATGTTCAGGTTTTTTACTAGTCCATTCATCTTTTGGATGTGGATACTTTTGATAGAACCATTCAACGTATTTTTTGGATTTCATTTTTGGGAGCTTTCTTTAAGTACATAAATACTGGTCTTTTATGTTTAAACATATTCCTTGTCATTCGTAAAGTTTCTTTAATTGACTCTGGTTTTAGTAATTCAATTTTGAGTGCCTTACATAGTAAATCTAAATTACTAGTTACATGTGTTGGTCCTAAATCTGGATAATCACCATAACTAACTAATTTAACATTTTGTTTTTGTTGCATAATGTTTAATTTAATAGATTCATAGGGTCTTTCTAAAAGAAATGGTGTAATTGTATAAACTATTGGTATAAATCCTTCTTGAGCCATACCAGCAGCCATACCAATTGTCGCTTGTTCCGCAATACCAGTATTTATTAAATGGTCTGGTGTTTCTTCTTTTAACGTATTAAAAACGCCAAAACCTATATCTGCACATAAGACATAAATCCTAGGATTTTTTTTAATCAATTCAACCATTAATTTTCCAAACGAATATCTCATTTTAAATATTTTAATGCCTCCTCCATTACTTCTGGTCTTTCATGTAAGTAAATTACATGATATGTAGGATTTTTATGTAGGAATGGAATACCATAACCTTTAATAGTATCAAAAATAACTACATTTAAACCTTTTTTTAATTTTTTCATTTTTGAAAGTCCTTTTATTGTATGTCCATTAGCTCTAGTTACATTATATCCAAATGCTTCAAACTTTTTTTTCATTGTTTTATAGTCTTCATTCATTATTTTTTTAATAGAGTCTATCGCTTGATACTTGTTCCAATCCACCAAAATTATCAAATTATCTATATTAAACTTATTTGCTATATTAAGACATTCCCAAATCATTCCCTCTTGCAATTCACCATCGCCAATTAAACAATAAACTTTAGTATTGTCCTTTTTTAAATATTTTCTTGCATATGCTCTTCCTAAAGCTATAGATAATCCATGACCTAAAGAACCACCAGTAGCCATTATTCCTTGTTTCTCATTGTACTCAATATGAATTGTCCATGGTGGTTTTATTCCCTTAGTTTCTAAAACTACATGTAATGCAGGTGCACCATGACCTTTACTCATTATAAAAATGTCGTCCTCCTTCTTAACATTATCATATAAATATTTAACTATATCTACACAAGACATACTACTTCCATAATGCCCATGTTTTCTTTTAAATCCTTCAGTAATAATTCTCCTTCTTAAATTTTTATTTAGCATTTTGTCCTCCTTTCATTGATAGTTTCATATAAAATTAACTCCACTAGGTTTATGTATATAATCCCATATAAATTCGTTTATTTTATCATGTCTACAACAACCAGCACATTCTTTATGTACATTAAAATTATTAATCATTCTATCAACAATTTTCCAATATCTATCACTTTTTAATATTTCACCTAAACTTTGTTCGTTCAAATCTCCATAACAAAATTCTTCATTTCCAAATAAATAACCACATGGGTAACATTTACCATTACCACTAACTTGAAATAATAATGGTACATCTACACATCTATCATATGGTCTACGTTTACCTATTTTCATAAATTCCCATTTTACTACTATTGACGTATCATTAGTTGACATTGATTCACACTTTTTTAGTACTTCAATTATTTCTGGTTTTTCATAGTCATTAACATCAAAAGATACATCACAAACGCTATTATCATCAGGTAAACTACATTGCTTTATTAGAAAATAATCTACACCTAAATTAATTGCCAACTTACTTTCTTCAATCATTTCTTTGTCCATTAATCCCGGAACATAAACTGCTTGTAATCCTATATCACAAGTATATCCTTTTTTCCTCTTGATTTCTACTGCTCTTCTTATATTTTTAACTACTATATCAAACGCAGGTATTCTGTGTATTTTTCTATAACCCTCACTAGTTCCTGCTGACAAATTAAATCTCATCCAAGTACAATTTCTCAATACGCAATCTATTTTTTCATCTGTATTTAATAGTACTCCATTAGTTGAAAAGGCCATATCCAATCCACCTTTTTTTCCTAAATTCATTGCATCGTAAATATGTGGATTTAATGTTGGTTCACCATCGCCTATAATTTCTATTGCCTTTACACCTAGCTTAGGAGCATCTTTAAATAATTTTAATAGCGGTTTTCTATCTATACTTGAACGTTGGTCTTTACCTTGAAATGTTCCATAACAATAAATACAATTAGCATTACACATTTTAGTGGCACCAATATTAATCAATAATGGTGCAACCTTTTTTCCTTTATCATAGTAATCTATAACTCTATCCATATGCCAAAGTATCTTAGTACTATCCATTAATCTTTTCATTATATAAACCTGTAAACCTCCCTTTAGTGTCACAAAATTTTAACCATTCCTCTAAACTTAAATAATCTACAGAACTAACCCATCCCATTTTTTCCGCTCTCCATGGTTTAATTGGCCTAGCATATTCATTACAAGGTATTTTCCATTTTCTCCCATACTCTAATTCCAAGTATTTTTCAACTGGTTTAGGAACTTTAAATTCTTTACCTTTAAATTCTACTACATCAAATTCTTTTATGAATGGTTCAATATCCTCTGTAAATTGGAACCAAACATCTAATAGAATACCATACTTATAAAAATGATGGTTAAGTTCCCATCCTGGATTTTTAAAATATGGTCCAGCTTTAAATCCATTTTTCATTAAAGCATCAAATAATTTTATTAAATTGTCTCTACTCGTTTTTACACCTATATCTAAATCTATTATCTTACCATTATCCCCAAATTTTTCTGTGTTACCATCCCTATAAATTGTTAAACATGTACCAAATACTAAAAAGAATTCTATATCTAATTTGTCACAAATTTCCTTAAACTCAAATAAGGATGTATAATCCAAATTTTCTACTTGTGGTTTTAGTTTTGGTTTCATTTTTTGCCTGTTATAATACTAATTTTTAAATCTATAAAGCAATCGTTATCTGTAACAACCATATTGTAGTCTTTCTTGAAATAATCTTTTGCATTGACATGTAAATTATAAATTCTGTCTTTTTCTTTTTGTGACAAAACATGATTTTTTAACCATTTCTTTATACTAAATTTTTTTATAGTTATATTTTTAACTTTTATATTTTTAAATCCACTTCTTTTCATAAGTTTTACTAAATCATCATCGTAACAAACAACTCTATCCAATTTATTTTTAAAGATATTTTTAAAATCTGATTTTACTCTTTTTGAAGGTGGGACTCCTTCAACTATAATTATTGTACCACCTTTCTTAAGTGTTTTATAGCATATATCCATTGCCTTTTGTTGTTTTGATACAATGTAATGGAAAACATATCTACATGTAATTTTATCAAAACTATTTTCAATAAATATGTCATTAAGTATATCATTATTTATATATAAAATATTATTCATTGGTTTACATTTAAAAATCATATCACTAGATTTATCAATACCTACAACTTGTTTCACTTTGTTGGCTACAAGATTCGATATTATTCCTGTACCAGAACCTACATCCAAAACAATGTCATTTTTATTAAATTTTCCAATACTCAGAATTGATTTTAAAACTGATTTATTCTTTGTTCTTTGTTTATCATCATAATTTTCCGCTCTACTCTTCCAATAGTTTTTAGATGTTTTAATTGTCATGTTTCATAGCCTCTTTAATTTTATTAATATCTATATTCTTTTGTGTTTGTTCATAAATTATAGTTGACATTTGACCATGTTTTACTTCTTCATCACTATAAATGAATTTATGATTTTCATCACTATCAAAATAACCCCAATTAACTGACCTATGGTCTATAACATTACCTTCAATGTAAAAAAATAATCCAATACCTTCTCCCACAGCTATAAAATAAGGTTCTAAACTATACTGTCTTAGTCTTGGATATACATAATAACCTAATGTACGAACAATTTTTCCGGATACCACTTCTGCATTAGGATAGCTTCTACCATCAATCCCTTTACAATAAGATATTCCCCAACCATTATTTTTGTCTAATGGGTCCAACATTAACTTGTCCCAACCCTTAATTAAATAATAATGGTCATCGTTTATATTTTGATAATAAGGTATATTAGGATATACATTTGTTGATATATAATTTAAAGCGTCTACCATAAAAAACTTATCATCTCCATAAATGACATTTCTTCCTTTTAACACTTTTTTATACTCTTTTAAATATGGGTCGCCAGTCCAAACATAGAAAATAATTTCTGTTCCATCCGATTTTGTCTTGTCAAATGATTCTAATAACTCTACTACTTTATGAGGTCTTTTTCTAGTACAGCATATCGAAAGTAATTTAGCTTCCTTTACTTTGTTATCATTAACTTGTATTTCCATTTTTATTATAATAATTTAATATGTCTTTCTTTATTTTTTCCAAGTTATTTTCTTTTGCATTATACAATCTCCATAGTGATTTGTCTTTTGTAATAGCATTAAAAAACCATGTTCTTTCCCACCTTGGATGATTACAAATAGTTAACTTATCCTTTTGTTGCTGGTATAATTTTATAGATGTAAAACCACTATCATTACCTAACATAACTTTACATTTATCTATTAAGTAAGCCATTTCCTCAAAGTATAAAATATTGTCCCCCATTAAATTGATAAATTTTCCTTTGTAACTTCCATCATCAACCCCCATTAATATAGGTTTTATGTCATTGGAATTACAAAATTCTATTATGTCATTAAAGAAATTATCACCTTCTTTATGTGCATCTCCTTCTTCTTTCTTCCTCACATGTATTAATACATGTTTTTTATTAGTTTTTAATATGTCATCTATGAACTCTCTTATTATTCTAGTAGGTTTAAATACAAAAGTATTTCTATCATTACTAACTCTTACATACTTATTTTTATCCCAGTCCCACATTAATATACATTCAGTACATAGAGCATCTATGAATAATGTTTTTTCGTCTACATTTTGTCCTACAAATTTTCTTAGTAGTGGGGGCCTCCAAAACATAAATTCATCTAAAAATTTATTTGCTTCTTCCTGACTCAACTCTTCTGTTGTATCGTCAAATATTTCTCCATTTTTATCTAACCAAAAGTCTCTATTAAGTGATGGTGATATTTCTATGACATTTGGAGTTAATTTTCTTATCATATCTAATGACATCCTCTCTATTGTATGAGGATAATTCCTAAAATAATATACACTATCAGTAAACACTATAGTATTGAATTTTGAAATTTTGTATTCCTCCTGTATTTTCTTAGTAGCACAAATTGCAGGCCAAACATCACCAAGTCCACCCCTAATGTATACTACCATCTTATCTATTTTATTTTTATCCAAATCCATTCATTCCCTCCCATTTTTTTATTACTATTTTACTCTCATCTTCCTCTAACCATGTTGTTTCTTGTTCTGCTAAATCTTTAAAGCCTAATGTTTTATACAATTTTCTTTTTTCTTGTCTCAATTTTTTTGTCATATGACCGTAATGATGTATTGGTACAAAATATATGTCTCCTGATTTACAATTATGAGGTATGGACGACCCATGAATATCCATTTCATTAAATTTAAAATGTGAAAGTACTTTATATATTTTATGGACTAATCTAGCATGTTTTAAATTTCCATCCATGTCTTTTACCATTACATAGTGATTTTTATCTCCTCTCATTTCAAATAATGGACAACCAATACTTTCGTCCCTCCAATTTAATAGGATACTTAAAAATTCGTTCTTATTTATTTCTGGTACATGTTCATCTATATCTAAATTCCATATCCATTGACAATTTTCCTCCCTTGCCATTTGTAATATTTTTTGATAATCTCTACTTTGATTTCTAGGAAGGTTTTGTACAAGATACCTTTTAGTATACTTATGATTAATCAATTTTTGTCTTACTTCTTCATCTGCTCCATTATCCACAACAAATACGTCATTTACAGGTAATATCTCTAAGTTACTTAACCATTCATCTATAAATTGTTTTCCTCCTTTGACTACTAATCCTATTCCTATTTTCATTTTGATTCACCTATTAATATTTGATTGTTGTACATCCAATTACTAGGGCTATCTGTAATTTTAAAATATTTTGTTAATTTACTTAACCACCAATCTTTACTTCTTTTAATTTTATGTGTAGGGTCTGCATGTAAATTAGGATTACCTTCAAAAGGTATGGAGAAAATAAAACTATTAGCTTTATTATAAATGGATTTTAAAACATTATCTAATTTGTCCTCATCAACGTGTTCCAATATATCTATACATAAAATTAAATCCCATGTATCATTATGTATTGTTTTATTATTAAATTTTGTTATGTCACTAACTTCTATATTTATATCATATGGACTATTTTTAGTTGCCCACTCACTTTTATCAATACCTAAATACGTACATCCAAAAAATTCTTGAAATACATATCCATAATGTCCCACACCACAACCCAAATCCAAAACAGATTTTGGTTTAAACTTTTTATACCATTCGTTTACCATTAAAAAATGTTTTGTTTCTATACTTTTCCTATTCATGAAATATATTTCGTCCCTATCAATTCCAAAATTATTCAAAATAACATCAGGAATCTCCAAAATATTAAATTGTTTTTTAGGATACATACCAAAAATATGACCAAAGTACCAGTTCCTTAAATAATCTTTAGTATGCATATTTGATTTTTTTGTATGATTTTTATATTTTTTATTTATATTAAAAACATTTGATATATAAGATAAATGCCATATTGTACCTGACTGTATTTGTCCAGATAATTTATTACTTTCAGTTGATTGTAGTATTGGATGTTCAACTTCTGGATAAAATAAATCCTCTGTAACTTTGAATAATCTATGTGGGACAAAATGTATATCATGTGTTGAATCTTCATGTCCTAAGTCACCAATAAAATGTCTCATTCTTACACTCCATAATATTTTGTGTTGATTTTTTGGTACATTATTTATGAACGTTCTTATATCGTCTAATTTATCAATAACTTCGTCTGCATCAAGAACTAAACACCACCAACCCAAATAATTCTCTTTAATATAGTCTAAATAAAAGTTTCTTTGTTTACCATTCATTCCTAAGTCTTCTTGATTATAATTTTGAAATATCGGTTGTACATTTTGTTCAAAATTTGAAACTATAACATTAGTATCATCAGTACTTCCACCATCACAATAAACTATGTCATCAGCATCTTTAACTGATTCTAAAGACATACCAATAAATTTTTCACAATTTTGTCCCATAATAACGACTACGAGTTTTTCCATTGTTCCTCCGCAATGTTTCTAACATCTTCAATTTGTTGTGCTGACATACCATTGGTTCTATGAAATGCTTTTGGTGGTTTTTTTCCTGCTTCCAAATATTTAGTATAGTCTCTATCTAATATTTCAATCCCGAATTCCTGTGGTTGTCTCCAAATAGGTGTTCCTGGGAAAGGTGTCATGATATAAAAATCTGCACTCGTTAAGCCTTCTTGTTTTAATCCTAATGCAAAATTTATGGTACGAGTAGCATCAGCGAGTGTTTCATTTGGGAGTCCAAACATAAAGAATCCCTTTGATTTTATTCTATATTTTGTAAGAGTCCTAACAGCATTTAAATTGTCTTGTGTTGTCATTCTTTTACTAACATCATCTAACCTTTCGTCTACACCACTCTCAATACCTAAACTAACCCAGGAACATCCAGCTTGTGATAAATTTCTTACTAAATCATCATCTAACATATTTGCTCTTGTAGTTAATCTAAATCTTATATCTTCATCTCCTATTTTATCTAGTAGTCCTAATGTTCTTCGTCTATTAGTAGTAAATGCATCATCCAAAAAGTAAATATCTCTAAAACCATATTCTTTTAATTGTCTAATATCTCTTGTAACATAGTCATCAGTGTGATATCTAACTCTTCTATTCATATTACCACAAAATATACATCCATTGGCACATCCTCTACTAGTTATAGATGTACTAGCTTTTCTTCCATCTTGTCTAAATGTATAATCAGCCATGTTAACAAATTCTCTTCCTGGTATTGCCATCCTTCTCAAATTAGTAGGATTTGGTGTGACTACTTTATTTGGTAGACCATGTTTAATCATTACAGGGGTAATTTCTTCACCTTCACCTACTACAACAGTATTAAAATAAGGAGATAATGTTTGTGGCATAGCTGTTGCATGATATCCTCCAGCTATAGTTCTAATACCTCTACTAGCACACATTTGACCAAGTCTTACTGCTTCTGGATAAACAGGTGATGTATAAACACTCACACCAACATATTCAGGTGTTTTATTATCTAATTCATATACTAATCTTTCCATACTACAATGGTCCATATCTCTTACTCTTACTTTAATACCAGCTTCTTTTAAACTACTAGCTATTGACAATAAACCTATTGGAGGTCTATCACCTGCATTAGTTAGTATATCTCTACTACTTGGATTTATTAACATTACATCTGACATTTTTTAATCAACCCATCCCATTGTTTTATAACAGTATTCCATGTATAATTTTTCTTAACCTTTTCAACACCCCTTCTTCCTAATGTTTGTCTTAATCTTTTATCATTATATAATACTTCTAGAGCTTCTGCTGCTTTGTCTATATCCATAACACCTCTCTCCACATTCCAACTTCCTGTTAAATCTGTCACGATAGGAACAGGAATACCACATTGTCCATCGTCCATCAGTAGTTCTTGAGTTGTAGTGAAATCAGTAACTACAGAAGGAATACCAGCACCAGCAGCCTCTATAGTTGGTACACCAAATCCTTCGCCTGATGTAGACAAGAAAAATACATCCATAAGATTATATATTTCATTCATATCCTCATAATTAAACCCCTTATAAAAACTCATACCACTCCATATTACTCTATTTTGTATGCCCAATCTTTTTACTAGCTCCATGCTATCAAAAACAGCGGCTCCATCATATGGGTCAGAGTGACAAAATAAAACTACGTCTTGATGATTTTTAGCAAACTTAGCAAAAGCTTTAAACATTCTATCCGGCATTTTTCTTCCTTGATTTCTATAAACACTTCCTACTACAAACTTATCGTGTAAATTCCATTTTTGTTTTATTAATAATCTTTGAGAATTTGTTAATGGTTTGTATACTGAAGTATCAATAGCATGTGGAATATAATGTGAATTAATATTATATAAATCATGTGCTTGTTTTTGTGCAAATTTACTCATAGCTACTGGTACGTTACATTTTCTTAAAATACCATCACATCTTAATGGTAAACCCCCTTCACCATCTGAAGGATAGTAAAAAATAGTTTTTGCAGGAGCATAATCTAATTGCATGTACCAAGGATATAACATAAATGTATCTAATAACACTCCAAAGAAATCTGGTTTTAATTCTCTTATCCTTGGAACTAGTAAATCCTTTGAGTAAGGTTCTTTTCCTGTGCCCATAGTGGTAAATTTTAGTTCTCTTCCATCCTCAAACTTAACATAAGGTATATTTTGTCCAACGTAGTTATGACCTTGATAATAACATTCATGTCCTAAATCTGTCAAACCATTTAATATATTACTAGAAATTGTTGCAAATCCAGTACAAGTAAACGGGCTATCTGACAACCACATAATTTTTGCCATTATACAATAACTTTTATAGGTTCCTCCTTCTTAATATGTCCACATCCACTTTCTAAAATTATAGAAGTACCACTTGTCCTTATACTAAAAAAACAATTGTGATATTCAAAAGCAATTTCTTTAGGAATTGTCATTCCATAAACATCACCAGTTTTATTATTAGTCACTAATTTCCTTAATTTCCTAAATAATGACGGACTTCTTCTAAAATTAAATACCCTCTCATCTGTAACCATAAGCACTCTTTTTATTAAATTATATAATTATAAGACTTTATAAATCTTTTGTTTTCCATTACTTTTGAGCAATATCAACATATCCATAATTCTTTCTTTGTCTTCTTGTAATTTTGTAAATGGGTTATGTCCATTAGCATAATTAATATTAAATGCAATAACTCTATTTATACTTTTCAATCTTCTTTCTAATCCTTTCTGTAGTTTTAACTTTTGTTCACTAGACATTGTTTTTATTCTCTTCCTCAGTTTTTTCAAGGTTAAGTTATTATATGGTCTAATTTTCATTTATATATATCCTTTCCGTAAAACTGGCACTTCCCTACACATAATCCATCTTGGATAATTTTTTCACATTTCGGAAATACAATATCATGTCTATCGTATATATATTGTAGCTGTTTTTCCTCTTTAATACAATGATAAAACTTCCTATCAGATAAACACCTCTTTAGTGTATCTGCCGCTTCCTCTATTAAAAATCCCCTTTCCCTAAGATATAAAATAAGTAAGTATCTCTCTTTCCAACCAGCATCAGGTGTATTTATAATTCTCCTTACACAATCAGGACAATTTTCTATTACTCTTTCCTCAATCATATTTTTATTAACTTCTAAATCTACACAAAATTTAAAATCTAATCTTGGTTTACTATCAAATTGACTAATATTAAATAATTCTTTTCCAATAAAAATATTTTTAACAAAATTTTGTCTATTCGCTAATCTCCTAATATAGTGATTTCCTCTTTCCAACTGGTCTTGATTTAAAGGAATACAGAATCTTCCTGCTATTGGATGGTATGTATTAGGAATCCTGGCAAGTTGTGCAGTATTACCAATAACTTGTGGGTCAACAATCAATTTAAGTTTATCTATAAAATATTTTTGTGCTTGTTTTATAGCATGTCTTTTATATTTTAATCTTGCTTGTTTACAATGAACATATAAATGATATCCTCTTCCTGACATAACTACAGAATGTTTTAAATTTTTCTCTTCACAAAATCTATGCAATTTTATCATGTTGAAATGAGCATCACAACTCTTATCATCAAAATCAAAATATATTTTATCTATTACTGCACTATCATAATCAGGTTTGAAGTTCTCTTTAATTTTTTTAAACCAATATATTGATGAATATATAGCTTTCTTTTTACCATTATGAACGTTAATATAATTCAAATACTCCTTTAAATTATATACTGTCTTACGAGGTGGTCCTACTTCACGAGGGAATCGATTGAATAACATTTTTATAACTAGGACAATCATCCTTAAACTGACATGTATTACAATAACAATTTAACTTAGGTTCACGATTTATTTCCATATCTTTTCTAACTTGTTTTATAGTCTTAAATGTTCTATCTATGTATTTGTTTTTAACTTCTTCAAAAAATAATTTGTCTTGGTCTACAAAATAAATTCCCCAGTATTTAACTTTATTTTCAGAAAAACATCCTCTGTCAAATAACTCCTTATAGATTGCTAACTCAAATCTATAGTCGTCAAATTTTTCTGGATAATATCTTCCTGTTTTCCAATCAATAATTATAATTCCATTATCTTTTGGATTCATATAAACAGCATCTATAAATCCTCTCAATTTTAAGTCATCATCCTCAACTGCCAACTCCTGAAATATTGGTTTAAAGTATTTTGGGTCAAAGTTACCTTTTTCATCAACACACATCTTAATCCTTTTATTTTCAAAATCTAAGAACTTTGTTATAACACTCATATCTTTTTTAGGTTTTATTTCAGGAATTTTTGTATTTTCTCTAGATATGAGCTGAATATTTTTGTAGAAGTTTTGTATTTCTTCATGAATCTTTATTCCCCTTTCCTGTGCCTTACTAGGTTTAGATTTAATACCATCTATGTAAATCTTTTTCCATTTAAAAGGACATTGGAGATATAAATTAATCTGACTTTTGCTTAATCTTCTTTTCACCATAGACCCATTTGTTTAAGAGTATCCTCAAACCTAACCTCCTTCTTTTTCTTTTTTCCTGGAAGTATCAAATATTTATAATCCCATCCTAAACTCTGATACAAAGGTCCCACTTTCATATCAACTATCCTCATAATCATCTTGTCGTAATCTATTTGATATCCATCCCACATATAACTTCCTGATTTGAATGCAACTACATTATCATAAGAATTTTTTATAAACACATACTTAATCTTATCGCCTTGTTGAATTTGCGCATTATGATGTTTATTTGCATTTCTAGCGGCTCTTACATGGATTGTATTTCCATAACTATCCAAATTTTTACTTATAGATATTGGTAAGGCAAAATCCTCAACCTCAAACTTTGTTTTAATTTTTAATTTAAAATCTTCTATATATTTATCAATTTCTTCCTTACTTTTTTCATAGCACAACATTTTTAAAACTTCTCTTATAAATACCCTTCCAACTCTTGGACTATCACTTCTTTTACTTTCAAAACCGACAACTGAAAACTTATCTACATACTCTCCATCTTCCCAAATTATCCTTCCTGCATATCTCTTTTTAGCACCTTCACCACATGCTTTCCTCTTAAATAAAACTGTTTTATATACTTTCTCAAATTCTAATTTAAAAATATTATTTTTATCCTCAACACCTAATTTTTTAAAATATGTTTTGAAGTAATTATTTATATCATTGTTTAAAGATATGAAATCGTTAATAGACTTTTCTCCCATTTCTATAAAACAACTATCAGTATCACCATAAACAATTTTTAATCCTTTTTCTTCAAACCACTTATGTACTTCTTTTATAATTTTCCTAGCCATATAAGTTATTGTTTCAGCAACCTTACCTTTAAACAATCTAAATAAAGGAAAACCTAACACACCATAAAAACTATTTGCTATTGTCTTTAAAGCATATTGAGTCATCCATAATGTTTTATACTCCCTACTATTTTTATCTAATACTTTCATTTTGTCTTTTACTTCTTTCCTTTCATCCAAAAGAGGTTTAACTATTGATGGGATTAGTCCTGGTTCTCTTTTGTAATAAAACTTATCGTCTATATTTAAACATCCTTCCTCTCTCTCTTGTAAATATGTTTCATAAGAGGTATTAAATCCTATCATGATACTTGGATATAGGCTTTTCATATCCATAACAGCTATGTTTTTATGAATCTTTGGTTCACTATCATGAACAAATCCTCCTTCATACTTTAATCTTTTATTTTTTTGTACTGAAGGAAGAATATATTTACCTTTGACTGTACGAAGACATAGACAATCTGCTATTTTTGAATTCATAAATACATCCTCAAACTTACAAAAACAAAGTCTTCTTAACTCATCAAAAAAATCAACTATCCTTAATTTTTCATTTAACAATACCATTAATTCAACATCTTTTTTATTATATAATAAAAATTTTTCAATATCTGTTTTATATAAATCATCTAATTCACCTTTGTATTTTTCTTTTTCTCCTACATTTTCATATTGACTTATATAATCTAAACTCCAACTCTCCCTTCCTTGTCCTGCAGTAATCTTTTTGTATCCTTGAAGAAGGTCAAAACAAATTCTTCCAAAAACTTTTGTTGTGTAGTGATTTTTGAATCTATGTTTTATTGCATAACATTTTTGTTCTATTCGCCCCAGTTTATTATTGTTTATTCCTAGATTTTGTAATCGGTTGATTATGAATGGAAAGTCAAAACCATCACCATTCCAAGCAATAAACATGTCTGGGTCTTTTTCTTTTACATAGTTTATAAAAGCCATTAACATTCTTTTTTCATTATTGTGAGTTTTACCTAAACAAACTTGCCAATATTTTTTATCAAAACTATCATAACATCCTATACATATGATTGGATTGTTGGCTTTTTCTGGTGATTCATAACCTTTTTCTGTTTTTGCAATTTCTATATCTATATAGCAAATTCTAATTTCGTCTTGTTCTATCTTATCAAAATTATCTATTATAAAACGATTTGTATAAACTATATCTGCTTCATGATGATTTTCGTAGTTATCTCTAACTTTCTTAACATGTTTTGGGTCCTTAGTGAATACTTTTTTTAGACTTACTCCTGATATTGATTTGTGTTTGCCTTCATAATGTTCGTAGTAGAAGTATGGCTTAAAATTAACTTTATTTTCGTGTAGTACTCTTTGTTTGTCTCTACCATAAATATATATTTTGGAACCTATATTTTCTATTGTTATCATATTAATAACTCTTGTTGTTTAGTTTCATCCTTTTTAAAACTCATTCTATACTTATCACATGTCTTTTCAAATCCCATTTTATCACAATCGTCAATAAAGTTTAATGCTTCCATCACTCTTTTATTGGGATTTATTGTTTCTTTAACTATTTCTGTATACTTGTCTTTTCTTAATGAGTCTAAAAATATATTTGTTTTTAACATACTCCATAAATTATGTGCAATAAACCATCTTCCTACTAATACTTCATTTTGTTTTAATAGTTCATTATAGTCTATTTTTTGACAAACAGGACAACAGCAGAATGATTTTGTGAAATGAAAATCCTTTGTTATGGATATAATTTTATCTGAGGATATAGGATTATAACAATTCCATCTACTAGCACCATTTAAGGCGTTAGAGGAGTCGAATGTGGTTATACTATTTCTTATTAATATTATCATTCTATTAAAACTACCAATACCTAGGAAGTGAACATAACATCCTTTATCAATAAAATATTTTTTTGCGTGAGATGAAGAAAGAGCTAAATATAATATATCATCAGTTTTTGCTGCGTATACTATTCCTCCAGGAAATGCTTTACTATACTTGTCAAGACCCAGTTTCTCATCAATTATTTTTAAGTTATAATCTAATTGGTCTTTGGATTTACCATGAAGTATATAACAAAATCTCTTATGATACTCTGGATAATTGTCTCTTAGGAATCTTGCTTGCATTAAAGCAATATCAAAATTCTTTTCAATTATTTCCTTAATCTTTTCATCAGTATGGTATGTAAATTTACTACCTCTTTGCTGTTTAACTGGGGGTGTATCAAATGAAAATATTTTGGTTGCATTTAGGGATATTTGTTTTAATAGTGATTCCTTCCAATCCATTTTACATTGTCCAGATATCACTTGAAATCCTCCTGAATCTGTAAGTAAAAATGTATCTGGTCTCATCAATGGTTTTAATTTTTCTGGTTCTATTGTTTGAAGATTTATAAGTACATTCGGATAATAGAATGGTGAATCGTCTTTCCACCAATGTACATTATCATTAATGGCATACCAAACATTATGTACTGGTATGTATCTACTCTTCATTTCTGGGATTTTGGGCTGCATGTTATTTTTGTATAGTCTACATGGGATTCCCAAGCTTTTGAGTTATGAGGAACATTTAGATTACCCCATGTTAAAACTTCATATAATTTATCATAATCTTTTAGGAAGTCAGGAAATCTTAATAATATATAATCTATACCATACTCTAGTACTCTTTGTAAACTATCGTAGAAATTTTGTTTTAATTCATTTGGAGTTTGTTGTAATAATTTATGGTCACCAGAAAATCTTTGTTGTCTTTCAGATGTTTTACGTTTACTTTCTACCACCTCTTCCATATTTCTTGATAGTATTAAAAGTTTATCTCTATTACCTCTTTGGGTATACCAATGTGTTACAAATTCTGGTCTCATTAACAGGAAAGAAAATTTTTGTACTTCAAATTCTAAATCACTTAATGGTGTAAATTGTCTATCACCTATACTAGCATTAAAGTCAATGAATGGGAATGTAGTATCATTTAAATGTTGTTGATAACTTTTACAAATATCAGGACTCTCTAGTCCACCATTTATTTCCGAATGCCAGAACTCTGTACCAAAATCATAACCTTGTTCTTTAAGGAATTTTGATAACATACTACTTCCTGTTCTTTGAGTACCACATATAACTAACATTATTCATTTCCCTTAATTTTATTATTATAAATATTAAATGCTTCTATTCTCTCTTTACAACTTCCACATTTATTACAAGGTTCTTTACCACCTTTATAGCAAGTCCATGTCATCCCATATGGTACTTTTAATTTTATTCCAATGTTAATAATTTCCCATTTCTTTAATTTGTTAAAAGGACTTAATATTGTTACGTAATTATATGTTCCTTCTGCTGATGCCATTGACATTGATTTTATAAATGATTCTCTACAATCAGGATAAATAGTATAATCTCCAGCATGACTTCCAATAAGTACACTATTGGCTTTAATATTTTCTGCATAACCAACAGCATAAGAGAGCATAATTCCATTTCTAAAAGGTACTACAGTTGATTTCATACTTTCATCCTCATAGTGTCCTTCTGGTATTTTTTTATCTGAGTCTAGTAAGGATGAATTAAAACAACTAAAATCTAATTTTATAATTTTATGTTTAATATTGAGATGTGAGCAATTCCATTTAGCAAACTCAAGTTCCTTTTTATGTTTTTGTCCATAGTCAAAACTAAGAGCTTCTACTTCTTCGTATTGCTCCTTAGCCCAATACAAAAGAGTAGTACTATCTAAACCCCCACTTAAAATTACTATTGCTTTCATTTTATTAGATTCATAAATTCCTCTTTACATTTATTATTATCGTCTAAAAATATTCCTCTAACTTCTGATGTAGTGAAATCACCATTATCACCTTGTAATTCTGCACAAAAATGAGTTGCATTAACTACTACTATAACCCCCTTTGGTTTAATATTCTCCATAATCCAATCAGCAACTTGTGCTGTTAGTCTTTCTTGAACCTGGAGTCTAGCCGCAAAATATTTTATAATTTTATCTATTTTATTCATACCTAACATATGTTTATCTGGTATAATTCCAACCCAACAAGTTCCTGAGAATGGAACTATATGATGTTCACAGAAAGATATGAATTTAGTGTTACGAATGACCATTCCTTGAGTTTCATTTTTGAATACTGTTATTGGAATTATATCTATTAAAGGTCTTGTATTTCTTTCTTTTTCATCCATAACAACTAATTTTTTTTTGTATCCATAAAAAAAGTTGTTATAAAGTCTTGTCACTCTTGTTGGTGTAGCTTTTATGCCTTCTCTTTCTATGTCTTCGCCTATTTGATATAATATTTCTCTTATTGCTGTTCTTAAATTTTCATTCGTCATTCTCCTCTACCCTACAAGCTAACATAAATTCAAAATCTATGTCATCGTTTTTAGCTCTTATTATTATTGGTTGTGTTTGACTAAATCCGATTCTTATTTCGTCAAAAATATTTTTTATATCTTTTATCATATCTATATAAGTTAAATCATACCAACACCAACAACCATCACTTTCTATTTTTTCTGCCTCTAAATTTACATCACCCTGAACCATTTTTGATTTTATATGTAGAGTTAGTTCACTTCCGCCTATTTTACATATTTCGGAGAAGTCTAATAATTCGGAAACGTTACTAAAGAAATCTGTGGATTTTATTTTCCATTTTGAGGAAGTTTGTATATCTGGTCTAGGTCTTTCATCTTTACTTCCTACAAAATAGTTTAATTGAAAATCGTTTTTATCTCCACTAATATATAATCTATCGTCTTGGGCTTTTATGAATAATTCTTTTTTACCTACTTTCTTTATAATTTTATTGAGGAGTTGTAGGTTGAGGGTGTAGGTTATTTCTTTCTTAATATTATATTCCTCAAACATACTTTTATTTATCTCAAATATTACATAACAATGTTTTGAGAGATGTATGGCTCTTATAAATATGCCTTCTTCCTTAAAAACAATATCTGTCTCTATAGTTAGTTTCTCTAATACTTCAACTACATTTTTAAGATATTGTAGTTTCTCTTTCAACTTTAACATTTAATTATTTCTTTTGTTTCTTTCTACACTTTCTACAAACATATTTTGTGTTCTTCCATTTTTCATATCTCTTTCTTCCGGCTTTCTTTTTTACACCACAAACACTACATGTAAGAGTAAGTCCTGATTTTTTCATAGGTTTCTTTTCTCCGTTTGGCATTTTTACTTTTTCCTCCTTTTCGTAATATTCATCAGCATCAAATTCTTCTAGTTCTTTCATAGTACAATAACTACACTTAACTTTCTCAGTATCATCTCCAACATTATCTACTAATATTCCACATTTATGACAATTTAAACTCTTCATTTTTCCTCCCAAGGATAAACTATCCATTTGTCAGTTTCCCAGACGTAGAAGTCTGGTTTAACTCTACTACACGGTTTATAATGAAGTGTAGCTATTTTCATACTAAAAATAAAATTTCTTAAAATAGTTCCACCAGTATCACTAACATCGTCTATAAATAAAATATTTGGTATCTTTCTTCCTACTTGAAGAAAATCAGTCTTGTCAGTAGCTATTTTTTTAACATTTAGTAGATGTCCTAATCTAGTTGCAATAGGTAAACCACCTCTTGGAATAGTGAATATAACTTCTGGTTTAAATTTTGATTGTTTAATTTGTTTAGCTAATTCCTTACAACCTTCGTCAAATTGTTTCCAAGATAAATGTTCCTTTTTCATTATACACTCTCCCAAATTCCTTTAGTTAATGCCACTATGAATGTCCAAATTATAGCCATTATGATATATATTGTTATCTCAACAGGGTAAATCCATAAGAAATGCCAAAAAGACATAAACCCCTCTCCATTAATAGCTAAAAATACAAGATTAACTACTAGTAATATTGTTGCTATCATCATTTTTTATCTTCCTCCTTTGAATATTGATTTATAAAATTATCATCGACGTCCATTCTTTTTCCTTCTTGTTCATATTCTTCTAAATTATCATATATCATTTTCTTTTTTTATTACCCCAAACATCTACATGTATTCGAGGAGAGTATTTAATGTTATGTTTAATACAATAGTTCCATACAGTTTGTTTTATATCTTCGTCTAATTGTTTTTTGAATGTTGTTAGTGGCATTAGTATTGTTGCTTTGTCTAAGAGGATTGGGTCATATCCAACTGTTTGAAGGTCTGTTACTATTTTTATATCCCAATCCCAACCTGCATTATCAACTTGCATTACATAATTTAATATATTTTGTGCCACTCTTGATTCTTTTGGTGAGAAACAAATGTAACTGAATACTCTTGGTGATTCAGGAAGTATATCACCGTTGGTTTCTAGGTGATGACAGTATTTAGAAGTTTCGGAAATTACATCATGAATTTCATCTTCTTGTAACATAGGTTCACCTCCTGTCCAAACTATATAATCCATACCGCTATTTTTTATCTCCTTTATAATCTCTTTTGTTGTCATCTCTTTTCCTTGTTTATGATATTTTGTATCACAAAAGTCACAATCTCTAGTGCAACCTGACAATCTTATGAATAGAGCTGGTTGTCCTGTATATTTTCCTTCTCCTTGTATTGATTTAAATATTTCCGATATTTTCATATTAATACACCTATAGCAATTCCTATTGCCAATCCTATCATAAATAACATTAACATTAATAATGTTATACTTATACCTCTATACCTATTAAATTCTTTTGTCATCTTATCCTTCTACCTCTGCATAACTTTTTGGTGATTCATATACTCTAACTTTGAAAGTTAAATCTTTTCTTTTAATCTTTCGTAAAATATCATAAGCTATATGTTCTGCTGTAGGATTTTCATCCATAGGATATATACTTCCTAATCCACAAGTTTTTATTATTGCATCTGCTAAGTCATGATTTTCAGGACAATTTTTTAGTAGAGTTCTGTGGTCATATTGTGCTTCTAACATTTTTACTTCTCCAAAATCCCACAAAATTCCTACATCATCTAAACTTGATTTATTCCCTCTAACTTCTAACTCTACATACCACCTATGACCATGTAATCTACTACATGCTCCTTGATGACCAACTAATCTATGTGCCGCATCAAATTCAAATTGTGTTTGTAATTTTATTTCCATCCTAATCCAGATACTTGCATATGACCTTTTGAGGCAATTCGTACCATATCCCCTTCTTTCGCATCATTTAAAGCTACACCACAAAATACACCATCTACAGCTGTCCTAATATATCTCATATCTTCATCTACATTTTCCTCTTCATCTTCATCATATATTGTTTTTAATTTTCCTAATTCCATTTTTGATTATGAATCCCCCACTTTATAGTCGTTTTTGGTATTTTCGCCTTCCACGGCAGTTGATTATACCAGGATTTGAACCTGGAACATTTACCTTGATTGAGCTATATAATCTAGTCCCACGGTGGGGGTCAAATTTCGTTTTTTGTTTTCGTGAGCATTATTTTGATTTGGATTCTTGTAATTTTCCAAATCTGTCAAGGCTCTCATTAACCCCTTGTATTAATTCATTTATAGTTGATTTCCTTTCATCACTAGTCGCCTTAAAGTTCTCTAAATCTTCTTTTGCATCTTCAATTTGTCTATCTATTTCATCTTGTGTATTAGTTATCTTTATATCAAAATCTGTCTTATCTCTTTTTAGTTGCTCTAAATCTCTTTTATGTTGTAACTCAAAATCTTCTTTTTTTCTCTTTAAATCTGACTCTCTTACAGTTAGATTTAACTCAAAATCTCTTATATGTTTTGCTATATCGTCTTTTTTTCTATTCAGACTTGTAACTTTATTTTCTTTCTCAACTACTACATCATTTAAGCCATCTCTTTCCCTTACTAGTTCTCTTTTTTGTTTCTCTAGGTCAGCAATTACTTCATATCTACTCTTTGTTTCCATTTTTTCCTCCTTTTAATTTATTAATATGATTTATAAATGTTTTATAGTCTAGATTAGGAAATACTTTCCCCATAATATCTTTTAAACTTCTACTTTTTTCTATGCTACTATAAAAATTTATATTTCCCATTTTATCAATCTTCTTTGTATTATGAATTACATAATCAACCCAAAATCCTGTTGACTTTTGCCATTTGGGTTTTACCATATTTGTGGGTTGTCCTGCACCTGCATATATTTCTCCTTCTCTTGCTGTTAGTATTATATTGAAATCAGAGTTAACTAGTCTTTGTATTATTCCTAAATACATTTTATTTATAACTCCCCAGTCCCATTGTTGTTTTAATCTATCCATAGGGTTTAATTTAAAAACTTTAACTTTTGCATTCTCTTGAGCAAAATCCCATAAATCACTAACACTATCAATTATTACTGTGCCTTTTTGTTCTTGAGTCATTATATAATTTATAGCTTTTTCTATTTTATTAAAACTCTTACTTCCATCCTCTTCCAAAATATCCAAAACTTTGATGTCTTTTCCTTCAAAATTATGAGCTAAGGGAACAACACCGTTTTCAGTATCAAGTATATAAATGGGTTCTGGACAAGTCAAAGCGAAATGAGTTTTACCTGTCGCGTAATCTCCATAAATTCCTATCTTTAATCCTCTACCTTTTCTAACTTCTTTTAGAGGTTTAAATATTACTTCTTCCTGCTTTTCTTCATCTGTGTTTTTTAATTCATTCCATCCCAATTCATTCCATCCCATTTTTTCTCCTTATGATTTTATAAAATAAAAAATAAAAAAAATTAATTAAATTTGCTAATCGTCAAACTCTTCGTCTTCATCAGACTCTTCCTCTTCAGGTTCGTCTTCATCTTCTACCATTAACGCTTGTTCTTCTTCCATTTTACCATTCATCAACTTTTGTTTGAACTTCTTTTGATTCCTCCTTTTTATCAGATTCTTCATCTTCCTCTTCCGTTACTATATCTTCCTCTGTCATTTCTTTGATAGTTGGTTTAATTTTGTAGTCAGGAATAGCATAAATCCCATATACATTTAACATCATGTCTCCTGGTTCATCAGTTGGGTTTCCTGCTTCATCTCTCTTTTTACCTTGAGCAGTTCTTCCTATAACTAATACTTTTGATTGCTCTCCGAAATCTATATCTAGTCTTGGAGGAAGCCAACAAGTAATTCCAGGTGACTCAATATCTAAATTTTCAGCATCCTCAATTACCATCCTTCTACTACCTGTTGATGTTGGGTCTAATACCAACATACTAACATCACCTTCAACTATACAAAGTCTATTGTAATTTTCAGCATTTGATTGGTGATATTGTTCCAATTTATCTATATCTACAAATAATGACTTACAATAGGTTTCCAATAACTCTTTTGGTTTAGGTAATTTAACTGATGAATCCTCTTTAAATTCTGTAAATGACGATGAGTTCAAAGTATAAAGATGGTCTATGTCCTGAGGTGATGTTCTATCTATTGCTCTAAATTTTAGAGATTTAAATAGTGGCATATCCTCATTATCAGCAATTTTTCCTGATAACGACATTGAAAAGAATTTTGGTTTATCATCTTTTCCTGTTTTTAAAGCTATTCCATATATATTTCTTAAATAGCTATGCTCAGGAAGTGGTTTTCCAAAATTAGGATTAGGTCTATCATCACTCCATTTTTCCCTCATATCCAATGGATTTCCATCTTCATCTGTTACACCATTTTGAATGGCTATTTGAGGATTTTCATTAAATTGTTTCTTGGCATTTGCTCTCATTCTAGCTACTGTATCTATACAATCACCAATACCAATTATACATCCTTCAAAACCAACTGCTGGACTTCTGAGTTGTTTCTTGTAGATTGTTACTAATCTTTGTAGTGCTCTTTTCTCCTTATCTTCATCTGAAAAATTAGGATGAACTTTTTTCTCATCTTCAACTAATTCCGAGTAATCTTTCTTGACTTCATCCTCAGTAATTGAGAGTTTTTCAGTAAACTTCTTTAAAATTTCTTCATTCATTTTCACTACCTCCTTTCACTTTGTTAAACTTATCTAGAGTTGTTTGTGAGTCAATTACTTTATATGTTATATCTCCTCTATTATTAACTTTTATTTCATAAGTATTGTCTAGAGGGATTTTAAAATATTCAATTAGAGATTTTGGAACTAAAAAGAAATTACTATTCCCTATCTGAACTAATTTAATTTTCATAAAAAATAGAAATTATTAGGCTTTATAAATATTATTATATTTTAGTATATATTAAATTTTAATTAAATTTTAATTAAATTGATAATATTATACTCTAATATATATTTTATACTATATAATAATTTATAAATATTAAATATTTATTAAAAATTATGAAACTAAGAATTTTAAAAAAGGTTGTGAGAGTTGGTCCTGAGTCATTGGGTGTTATAATTAATAAAGATATTTGTGAAGAGTTAAAGATAGTTCATGGAGATAAATTAGTGATTGATATTATTAGGAGATGTAAAAAATGAATCTGCCTGCTACAAGGGGTCCTTATTATTGTGATGAATGTGGAGAAGTAATGGATGTTATTAGTGGTAATGTTGATACAGGAGAAAAATGGGTGTTAAGATGTCCAAATTGTAATGAAAGAAAAAAGGAGGGGGATAAATGAAAAAACCACTTATTATTTTGGGTGTAATTTTGATTATAGCATCATTAATTTTAGCTTTTTATTTAACTAGATATGAAAGAGTAGTTGAATTTAAATGTAAGTATTATGAAGATAAGGATAGTTATAATATTTGTACTAAACGAGTGATTGATTTTGATGGAGATATATCTAAGTTTGGTGACTTATTTATATATTGGTACTTTATTGGTGTTTTAGGTATTTGTTTAGTATGTTTGGGGTTAATATGGGATTTAAAAGATTGAATTTAGGAAGTGGAGGAGAATATAAAGAAGGTTGGGTTAATCTAGATGTAGACCCATACTTCAAACCTGACATAATTCATGATTTAGATAATTTTCCATATCCTTTTGCTGATAGTAGTTTTGATGAAGTAAGGATAGTTAGTGTTTTTGAACATCTGAAAGAACCTGTTAAGGTATTAGAGGAGATATATAGGATTAGTAAGGATAAGGCTTTGGTTGATATTAGAGTTCCTTATTTTAAACATCCTTGGGTAGCTTGGAGTGATATAACTCATTTAAGAGCTTATTCAGGAATGGCTTTTAATCAGTTAAAGAATAGAGGGTATAGTAGATTTAATTTTAATTTTAAATTATTAGAAATCAAATATAGAGTTATAATTAATAGGAATTGGTTAAAACCATTTATTTATTTTTCAAATTGGCTAATAAATTTAAATCCTACACTTACTGAATATGTTTGGAGTAGATATATTCCAATACAACAAGTAGGTTGGATTTTGGAGGTAAAAAAGAATGGCAAAAACAAACGAAGAGAAGGAAAGGGAAATTGAAGAACTGAGTAAAATCAGGGTAGAAGACTTTGAAAGTGTTGATGTTGATGAAAATGGTGATAAATAATTTAATATTTAAATTTTGTATAATCGTAATTATATGTTTAGTTTATTTTATAATTGTAAAGATACTTCTATGGTTTACGTTAGATAAACATTATAATGGTAAGGCTGAGGATGAATTTAAAAGTTTATCTGAATTTGAGAAATTACAGTTAAGGAGATGCGAGTTATTACACGAATATGATATATTAGATGAATTAAAAGATAAATTTCGGAAAAGAGAATTTCAACAATATTATTAAAATGGATGAAAAAATTTGTGAGAGAGTTAGACAAATGTTCTTTATGAAAAGACCTGTTACTGAAATTTGTCATACAATCGCTAATTATTTAATTCATAGGTTTAAATTTAGGACTATTACAGGAAAAAAGAATAAGGAGATTTATGTTTATGATGAGGGAATTTTTAAGGAGAGGGGTAAAGAGATTATTGAAAGAGAATGTGAGAGTATTATGGAGAATTTTAGTAAGAATAGTATTGTTAATGAAGTGATTTCTAAAATAGAGAGAAGTACTATTGTTGATAAATCGTCTATGGGATGTAAAAATGTTAATTTGATTTGTTTGAAAAATGGTGTTTTGGATTTGGAGAAGGAACAGTTATGTCCTCATAGTCCTGATTTTGGATTTATGAGTAAGTATCCATTAGTCTATAATCCTACTAAAAAATGTGATAAGGTTTTTAGGTTTTTGGAAGATGTTTTATATCATGAAGATTTGAAGGTTGTTCAGGAGTGGTTTGGATTTTTGTTATGGAGGGATTATTTTGCTAAGAAGGCTGTTATTTGTAGAGGTGAGAAACATACTGGGAAGACTACTTTTTTGAATTTAATGAAAGAATTTGTTGGGGGAGAGAATATAAGTCAGGTTGATTTACAGAAATTGGCACAGGGTAGATGGTTTGCAGGAGAGTTGAGATATAAATTTGCTAATATTAAAGATGAGTTGAGTGAAAAGGATGTTGAGGATGTTGAGATTTTTAAGAGTGCTACTGGTAAAAGTCCATTGAGGGGTGAGAAGAAGTTTGGTGACGAATATCATTTTACTAATTATGCTAAATTGATTTTTGCTACAAATAAGGTTCCTTATATTAAGACAAGTGAGTTTGATAAGGCTTATTTTGACAGATGGATTATAATGACTTTTGATAATATTTTTGACGAGAAAAATAAAACTACTGACCCTGATATTTTAAAAAAGATTTGTACTGATGATGAGTTGAGTGGATTATTGAATTGGGCTATTATTGGATTGAAAAGGCTTAGGAAACAGAGATTTTTTAGTTATCACAAGACACCTGAGGAGATTAGGGTTATTATGCAAAGTGATAGTAGTAGTATTGCTAGATTTACTTTTGAGTGTTGTAAGAAGGTTGTGGGTAATTGGGTTAGTAAGGAGGATATGTATGAGGATTATTGTAGGTATGTGGATATTAATGATTTGAGGAGAGAAACTAAAGATATGTTTGGAAAGAGGTTTTTAGATTTCTGTTTGTATTGTAGTGATAGTAGGGATAGTACTGGTAAGAGATTGGGTTGGAGAGATGTTAAGGTTGAGGATATTAAGATTTTTGGGGTATGATTTTAAGTTGGGTAATATATATGTTCTAATATATATGTTTTTGGGAATACCTAAAATTATATAATTGAAAGATGAAGAAAATTTCCATAATAGCTTTAATAGGTTTTTTCAATTTCTTGTTAATGAAATAAGGGTTACATAATAGCTTTAATAGGTATATAAAATATATATATAAATTTTTAAAATATATATATAGATATCAAAAAACCTATTAAAGGCATTAAGAAACTTTTGATAAAAACCTATTAAAGGTATTATGGAAAATGGGGGTAAAAATGAGATTTTATGAAAATATTATGAAAAAATTGAAAATAGAGGTTTCTGAAACCCCTAAATTTAGGGGGTAGAGAGGCTCTACTCTATTATTATACTAGAGTATATATATCTTTATAAAGGTAGATTCATTAATTAAATTAAGATAAATTAAATAAAGGAGATAAAGAAAATGGAAACAAAACAAATGAATGAAGAAAGAGAGGTAAAAAAGGATGAAATTATAGTGGCTTTGAATGAGATAAGTGATAGGATTTCACAAGTTAAGGATTCAATCTGGCAAGCAAAAATGTTGGCTAGAGAATTAGGTGGTGAGTATGAAAGAGTGATTGGTGGACAATTAGAAGGGTACACAGAAGGCAGTATGGACGAGGAACAAAATAGAGTAGATAGATTTTGTAGAGATGTTGAGGAATATGATGATGAAGAAGGAGGTATGATGTAAAATGATACAGCGAAGATATATTTGGAAAACAATGGGTGAGTTAAAAGTTAAGGTTACTTACAAAAATCACCTATTATATAATAAGGTGGTAGAATCTCCTAATGGTTGTTACATAGACCATTATAATATGGAGATTAGGGTTAAATATAATCAACCCTATAATGCCATAGAGCAAGGAAAACTACAACATATGGATGTAGTTCAGGTAGTAGAAGAAATAAAAGAGGTGGCTGTAAAATGGTAGTGATTTTAGATAAGAAGTTGAGGAAAAAATTAGATAGTGAAAATAAGGATGAATTTAGATTTGTCTATGATGAGATTTTGGATTGTTATGTCCCTGAATTGATTACAAATAGGGACAAAGAAGTCGACTGGGATTACTTATATGAAGTACAGAGAGATGATAAGGATATAAATGAAATGGAGGAAGAAAATGGGATACTATGAACAAGCAGAAGGAATAAATAAAGACTTGAAAGATTTATTTGGAAGTATACCTATGAAAGAATTTACAGAAAGACAGAGAGAGATGCTATTAAATATTTTTATTAGATTTGGCCAAGTTTGTAAATTTAGATGTAGGAATAATACTGCTTATGATAATTTTGTAAGTCAGTGTTATAAAGATATTGCAGAGGTTAAAAGGGTTAAGGCAGATGAGGATAGTGAATGGGAGACATTAAGAGCTTTTATTGGAGGTAAAAATGGGAACTGATGAAGCTATGTCTGAACTAAATAGAGTTTTGAGGGAAGCTATGGGATATAGTGGTAAATCAAAAGGTACTAGTTATTGGTATTCAGTTGGTTGGGTTGGTAACAAGACCTTTTGCTATACCAAAAGAAGAACTCACTACAAAGGTAAGTTTGGATTTTGGAGTTGGGTAGAAACTCACTTTAAGAATGGTAAGGTGAAGAGAAGACAGTTTGCCAAGAGTGGTAGTATGATGAAAGCAGAGAAAAGAGCAGAGAAATTGTTAAAAAAGGAGAGAATGAAAAATGGAGAATGATTGGAGAGACGAAGCTAAAGCACAAGATTTAGTTGATTTAGATTTTGATATTATTTGTGCTTTGGAGAGAGATAGAATAGATAAAATTAGAGAGGGCTCTAGATGAGTCCTCTTTTATCGCAGTGTGGTGTAATGGCAGCACATAGGACTCATGCTCCTAAGGTCTTGTTCGAATCAAGCATCTGCGATTTTGGAGGTAAGAAAAATGACTTGTAGACTTTCGCAAATATATACAAAATGTCCTATATGTGGTGGTATTATGAATAAGCGTAGTGGAGGAAAAAAGACAAAAACATGTAGAAATTGTTTTATAATGTATAGTAGAAAGGAGATTGATGAAATTTTAAATAAAAGGAACGTAAAATAAAAATGATAAAGGAAGAAAAATATGAATGTGAGATATGTAAGGGAAAATTTGGAATTTATGAGTTGGATTGGATTAGGTTAGATGGTGGTGAGAGGTGGTTAGTTTGTGGAAATTGTGAAGAGGAGATTAAGGAGGGATGTAAAGAATGAGAATGTGGAATGTTAACCCAAAAATAATGTGTAGACAACATTTGTTAGGAGAACATTTAGAGATGCATATGTTTGCAGGAACTATAATAAAAGGGAAGAATATTGATGGATACATTCAAACAGGATTAGTAGAAGTTGGTAATATTAAAAGAAGGCATGATGAATTAGTTAAGGAGATGAAGGCTAGAGGATTTAATCATAAAAGTCCTTTAGCAGATTTTGAAGGGACTATTAGTGCTGGAAATGTTAATGTTGAGGAGAATATGAAAGAGTTGAGGAATAGGTGTAAGGAATGTGGAATGTTACAAATAAATGTAAGGAGGATAAAAGATGGAAAGTAATTTTGTACAGCAAGATTTTGAGATAGGGAATTTGGACTTGGCTGAGGTCAGACCAGTTTTTACTCAGGATAGTGATGGAAAGTATTTTGTCAGTAAGAAACATCAAGGAATTTGGAATGTTAGTAAGAATGAGCTAGCTTGTGTTGCTAGTAAAGGATATAAGTTAGTTCAACATAGAGATGCAGTGAGAGAGTTAGTAGAAGCCATGAGAAACTTGAATATTAAGTATGACATGGATATTAGGGAAGATGGACATAGGATTTTTGTTGATGTTGATTTTCCTGAGAGTAAGATAGAGATGAAGGAAGTTGGTGAAGAGTTTACTTGTGGTTTAAGGTTTATTAATTCATATGATAAGACTACTGGTATTTTAGTATTGGCTAGAGTTAAAAGACTGGCTTGTAGTAATGGAATGATGGTTAATAATTTTGTTCCTAGTATGTCTATAAGTCATACACAGAAGTTAGCAGAGAGAATTGGAGAAGTGATTGGTAAAGGGTTATATGATATAATTCAAGGTAGTAATGTTTTAAAAAAGTATGTTAGTGAATGTATGAAGGATAGTGTTGAGTGGAAGTTAGTTGAGGAAGTTTTTAAGAATATAGGGTTCAGAAAGAAACACATAAAAGGTATTTTAGCGAATTTAGAAAGAAAGAGTGAAGTAACTAGATGGGAATTGTATAATGCTGTTACTGCTTATGCAACTCATGGACAACAAATTAAGCCAAGAGTTCAAAATTGGTTGTCTAATAAAGCTAAGGTTTTATTAGAGGAAGATACTCAGAAAATTTTAATTAAGAGGTAGTAATACCTCTTTTTTGTTTTTATAATGATGAATAGTAAATTTTATAATGGAGGTAATATAAGATGAAAGAAGAGCAAGAATTTGGAGTTTGTAGATGTAAGATGTGTAAGCATTTGTATACATGTGTTAGTAGTTTAAGTCCTAAAGGTAGATGGATTTGTTGTAATTGTGGGTATAAATTTAGTGATGAATATTATAGGAAGTGGAAAGTTAGAGAAATGACTTTTAGTAATAATAAAGTTATTTTGAAAGTGGGAAGTGAGGTTCCTGAGTATTTTGGAGTAGTGTAAAATGGTATTGGTTAAGGTTGATGATAGAGAGCCAGATGTGGTTTTTGAGATTATGAAAGAGTTAGAGATTACTACTGTGAGATGTAGGATGGATGAAGGAGATTATGTTTGGAATGATGTTGTTGTGGAGAGGAAGACAATTGACGATTTTTGTGGGAGCATTATTGATGGAAGGTTGAAGAATCAAGTAGAGAAGATGAGGCAGAAGTTTCCATTTATTTATGTTGTGGTTGTTGGGAATATTGGAGATAGAACGAGTGAGATTCATGAAAATTGTATTTTGGGAATGTTGGCTAGTTTGGCAGTTAAAGGTGTTCAGTTTTTGATGGTAGATAATGAGAGACAGTTTTGTTATTTGGTTAAGAGGATATTTGAAAGATATGAGGAGGTAAGAAATGAGAAAAAAGATAATAAATAGATGTTTGGACATAATTAGGAGAGTTGTAGCTACTCATAATATTGGTGGTTTGAGTTATGTTGAGGAAGCATTGAGACAAGAATTAGAAAAGAATGAGTTTAGAGCTTTTGCTATTAGGAAGGCTAAGGAAGATGGCAATAGTTGTTGATATTATTGATTTTACTTGGTCTTTTTGTGGAGCTGGTTTTCATTATTTATGTTTATGGGGCTATTTTGATATGAAATATGTTTATTTTATAATGTTGATTTATATACTTATTTTGTGTTTAGTTAATGGTATAAGATTATGTATAGAATAGGCTTATTTCCTATTTTAAGGGGTTCTAACGAGAGTTTTTTGGTTTTTAATGATATTATATATATTGGATTTTTTGTCGATTAATAATTATATAATTTAATTCATATAATTTTTAAATGTTAATAATTATTAATTATTATGGGAAAAATAAAAACTGTTGCAGTTACAGAAAAACAAGCTAGGTTTATTGATGACCAAAGTAGATATTTTAACTTATCTAAGTTTGTTAGGAATGAATTAAATAAATATATAGAGTTTGTAGAGGAATATGACAAAGAGACAACTAACTGATTTGGAGAAAAATATAGTTAAGAAACAAATTAATAGGATTAGGAAGGAAATAGAACATTTATATTGGTTAGAGAGGTATAACGATTTGATGTTGGGTGAAGGTTTAAGGAGAAATTATGAGGAGAAACTTAGGGAGTTTAAACTACAAAAACACCAATTAGTTTCAGATATACATACTAAAGTTGAAAGTATTAGAGTTTTAGAGGAACAAGTAAAGAATGGTGTTGATGAAAATAAACCAAGAGGAGTTGAGTGAAAGGAGGATATTAAAAAATGGCAGATACAATTGGAATTACAAGACAGCATACGTCAAGTGAACAAAAAGATTACACTGTTGTTGGTAAAAAGACACCAAAAGAGTTATTTTTGAAAGAATTGTCAGAAAAAACGCAAGAATATACTAGGAAACACTTGCCTTTTGATGAGAGATGTGCTAGACAAGATTATGAGGATAAAGTAGATAACATTATGAGGGAGTCAGAAAGAAGAAATGGATTTGTTTCTGAACAAGAATTACGTAATGTTAGTTTAGGAGATTTGGATGTATATGGAGATGAGTCTAGATTTATTGTTGGTGATGTTGATGAAGATATTGAAATGCAAAATATAAATGGAATCAGGACAGCTAGGACTATTGGATATACTCAAAAGTTTACATGTAAGAATAGAGGTCATGGTATAAGTGTTTTTGTACCTATTGATGTATGGGAGAAAAGAAATAAAGTCAAGAAAAAGGAGGAATAGGATAGGTTTACCAAAGAATGAATCTTAAAGGAACTGTTAAAAATTTAAAGCCTCAGGATATTTCTAAACGTAAGGATTTTTTAGAGTTATCTGCCAAAGGTGGTGCTACAAAGAGTTGGAAGAAGGATAAATCTGCAAGACTTAGAAGTTTGTTAATGAGGAGTGATGATAAAATTGATGAAAAAGCACTACAAATGGTATTTGACGAGGAGTTTTCTGCCTATGAAATACAAAAGATAATTTCCAATTACTTGGAGAGAGATTTACCTATTAAATGGAAAATGCAATTATTGGATAAAATGACGAAGGTTCATGCTACGTTACATGGAGTAAAGACAAAAAATACTAATGTTAATGTGAATATTGATTTTAATGAAAGATTAAAAGAGTGGAGGAAAGAATTAGAAATAGCTAAAGATGTGACAATTAGTGACAATAGAGTTGATGGGAGATAATATAAGATATTGTCCTGTACATGGATGTTTAATGTTTCCATATTGGTTAAAATATTATTGTTCAAGATGTAGAAAATGGTGGATGGATAATGAAATTGAGGAGACTAGAATAAAGTTGAAAGATGGGAAGGAGAAAAAGGAGAAGTGATGGATTACATAGTAAAGTTGTAGATTTTGTACCACACAATGATGGTGAAGGTGAACCTGATTATATACCTTATTGTACTTTTAGAAGACATGTTGGTATTGTTTTAGACAAAGATGTTTGTGAAAAAAGGCAATGTGAATATTATAGAAAATTATATATTTATGGTGTTGGGAGATTAGATTAAAAATGATAACATTTGGTAGAGGTATAGTTAAAAAGGATGATGAAGGAGTATGGGAATATGTTGGTAGTATTCCTGATTATAATGATTGTGAACAAGTTGTCATTATGCGAAAATCTGATTTGGAGTTAATGATTAATACTGGTGTTGAATTGTTATTAAGCACAGGAATGGATATGGATGAAACAATGGTTAGTCAATTTCCGGACCAAGTTAGATTTACATATTCAGACACAACGTCACAAAAGTTATTTTTGGATAGGAGAGGATATAGTTTGAATTTAAAAGATATGGTATTTTTTAGGTATGTTAGTGTAGACCAATCTATTATGGAGGAAGGACCTACACCACCAAATGGTGGACCACATGAGAACGAAAATGGAACGATTGGATGATTATTGTAGATATTGTGGAAGAATTTTAACTGATGAAGAAACAATACTTTGTAAGTATTGTAAAAAAAGATTTGAAATAAATATGGTTGAAGTGGAGTATGGAGCATGAAATTAATGAGTTTTGTAAATTCTGGTTTAGAGATGGTTTAAATAAGTTTGGAGTTAAGGAATTTCATAAATACCAAAAAAATTTTTTGTTACAATGTGTGAAGAATAAAAGAGTTTGTGCATTATGGAGTAGACAAAGTGGTAAGAGTTTGATGATTAGTTTATATTCTTTATATATGTGTTTGGTTAATACGAGTTTTAGAGTTTTGATGGTGGCACCAACTCAGGAGCAAAGTGCTGAGTTATATTCTAAATTAAGAAAAATTGCTTTAGGAAGTGAGCTTATAAAATCTGAAATAATTAGTAGTAGTCAAACTGAAATTAATTTTAGGAATGGTAGTAGAGTAAAAGCTCTACCTTGTGGTCCTGAGGGAGTTACTATTAGGGGTTTGACTGCTGATATTATTATAATTGAGGAAGCTGGTTATGTTAAAGATAGTATTGTTAATGAGGTTATTATGCCTATGATTGGAAGTGCACAAAGTTATGGTCAATGTATTAAGATTGGAACACCAAAAGGAAAAAATCACTTTTACGAGAGTAGTTATGGAAAGGAAACAAAATATAGTTTGATTCATATACCTTATACTATTCCTTTAGATGAAGGACAATACTCTAAAGATTTTATTAATGAACAAAAAAATAATTTGACTGAACTTGAATTTAAAACTGAGTATGAGGCTGAGTTTATTGAGGATGCAGATGCATATTTTAAACAAGATTTGATTGATAGTTGTGTAGAGGATTATGTTTTGGGAGCTTATCATCCTAAGAGTATTTTTACATTGGGTGTTGATTTTGCTAGGATGGGAGAAGACGAAAGTGTATTTACTGTGGTTGAGGAGAGTATGGAAAAGGATATTAGGGTTAATTTTATAGATTCTACTTTACATAAACCAATGACAGATGCTATTGGTAGAATTAAGGTTTTGGATGAAAAATATACGTTTCAGAAAATTTATTTGGATGAGACTGGAATGGGAGCTGGTCCTACTGATATGTTGACAGAAGAATTAGGAGAGAGAGTTGAAGGGTTAACTTTTACTGTTAAGAGTAAACAAGATTTATATTCTAATTTGAAGAAACTTATGGAGCAAGGTAGAATTAAGATTCCTAATAATAGAAAGTTGTTGTACCAATTAGCAGATTTGAGGTATGAGGTTATGAGTAGTGGCGATTTGAAGATACATCATTCGGAGAGAGGACATGATGACTTTGCAGATTCATTGGCACTTTCTTGTTGGTATTTTAAGGAAATGGATATGGGAGAATATGAACCTTTTATTTTTTAATTATATAATTTAAAACTAATGATTTATTAATTTATTCTAATTAAATTTTTTATGGGTATCTTTGATTTCTGGAAAAAAGGAGAAGTAACGGAGAGTTATGAATATAGTCCTACACTGATTGTTGACGAACAATCAATGGCTTTGGAACAAACCAATAAACCAGTATTTCGTGGAGAAGTTGAAAAGAAAGAAAGAAATTTTCCTACTGAATTGGGTGAGGAACATCCATTTGATTTTGCTACATGTGAGGGATTATATAAGAAGTTTGGATTTATAACTGCTGTGATAGATAAGTATATTGATTTTGTAGTAGGTCCTGGATTTTATGTTGAGTGTGATGATGAAGATGCAAAGAAAATTATTGAGGATTTTATACAGGATGTTAATTTGGATGTATTATTAAGAGCATGGTTGAAAGAGAGTTTAGTAAAGGGTAATGGGTTTATGGAAATTGGAGGTAAAAAAGATGAGTCTCCAAAAGGTATGAAAGTTTTAGATAGTAAGTATATGTATATTAAAAGAAATGATAAAGGTGTAGTTGACAAATATAAACAGTATGTTGGTGGATTTAAGAAGTTTGAGTCTGATAAAGTTATATCATTTGAACCCTATGAAATTGGACATATTGGTATAAATAAAATTGGTGATTGTCCTTATGGGATTGGAATTATATCACCTGCCTTAACTATGATTAATAATTTACTACAAAATGAATCAGACTCACATACACTTATAAAGAGGAAAGCTAATAATCCATATGACGTTAAGATGGGAGGTGTTTTTGGTGGAAAATTATACAAACCAAGACAAAGTGATGTTGATGCTTTTGGAAAGAAGTTAGAATGGTTACATAATAAACATGAATGGGTTCATGATGGATTAACAGAGATTAAAGCTTTAGACTTCGGAAATATTGGTGAGAAGTTTGAAAGTATGTTAAATCATGATGTTCAAATGTTATTTTATGCTTTTCAGATTCCACCTACTATTATGGGTATGGAGGGTGTTCCTGAGGGATTAGCTAAGGTACAAATGGATGGTTTTGAAAGAAGGATTAGTTCTATTCAAGCAGAAGCAGAAAAGGTTTTGGAAAATGACATTTTTAAAAGAGTATTATTAGCTAATGGATTAGATGTTCATGTTGAGTTTCAATGGGGCAGACCTTCTACTATTGATAAATATGATAGATTAGCTAAATTAACTGAGATTATGAAATTGCCTACAGTTTCGGAGAGTATGAGTAAGTTGATTGAACGAGATATGGTTAAGTTATTAGATTATAATGAAAAAGAGTATGAGGAGATGAGTGAAGAAGAGGAAAGGAGACGTGAAGAGGAACGACCACAACCGATTGTCCCTGGACAGAATGAAAATCCACCACAATTTATTCCTAAAGGAGGTAAACCTAAAAAAGTTAATATGCCAGTCAAACAAGATATTTGTCCACATCACTTAGATATAAAAGAAGGTCAATATAATACAATACAAGAATGGTTAGGTTTCAACTACAAGGATTATTTAAAGAAAATTTTAGAGGTTATTAAAGATGATGATTTTGATTTATTATCAGCTAAGACAACTACTGAAGCTGAAGCAGGAAAATTGACTGAAAAACAAATTAATAAGTTAAAAGGAATATTAGAAAAAGGATTTAAAAGTGGTGAGAGTATGAGAAATATGGCTAAGAGAATAGATATAACTCTAGGATTACAAGATTTGTATAGGATGAAGGATGGAAAAATTGAATTAGATAGTACAGGTGTACCTAAATTATCCAGGGGTAAGGAGAATAGAAGTATAAATATTGTTAGAAGCGAAGTTACTAGAATTGCTAATAAGGGAGCTCTAGAGCATTATAAAGAGAATGGTATTAAAAATATTAAGTGGGTAGCAAGTATTGGTAGTAGAACATGTCCTGAATGTGAATCCTTAAATGGAAGAATATATAAAATAGGAGAACAGCCTGATATACCATTACATCCAATGTGTAGGTGTACAATAGTCCCTGTTACTGAATTAGGTTAAAATGTCACAAATACATGGTAGTGGTGCTGGAAATTTTAATAATACTGCAATTGTTGATAATAGTGTAGATTCATTACAACAAGGTAGATTGTGGGTAAGTAGTAGTGGTACTAGTAATCAAATTTATGACGGAAGTAATGGTCCTGCAATATTAGATGAAACAACTTATGCTATTGTTAGTATACCATATGAACATTATGAAATTCATGAAGGTAATCATTACTTCACAAAAGGATGGACTAATTTAGCTACTTCTGGTGGAAGTATAAGTTTTGGATTTACTACACCAAATACTACTAAGTGGGCACATATGAGATTTGATGTTTTTGCAGATAATGTTTGTGAGATGAATGAATACGAATTTGCTACTATATCTGGTGGTACATCACAAACTATATATAATAACAATAGAAATTCAAATAACAATAGTGTATGTACTATTACACAAAATCCTAGCATAACTAGTAATGGTTCTTTATTTGGGAGTGCTAGATTTGGTGTAGCTGGAACTAATCCTACAAAACAAGGTATCACTGGTGGGTTAGGAAGAAATCAAGAAATAATTTTAAGGTCGGGAACAACATATTTATGGATATTTAAAGTTGGAGGTAATAATACAATTTTTAATTGGGATGCTGAATGGTATGAACATGTTAATAAATAAAATGGCAATACAAAGATATAATCCAGGACCAATAAGAAAAGTTTATAAGAATTTGTATTATGATTCAGACTTAAGAAAATATTTTTTTATAGATAAAAACAATAGGAGGGAGGTAGTAAATCAAGAAGCTTATTTATTAATATATATTATTGAGTTATTACAAAAAAAAATAAAACTATGAAAGAAAGACCAATTTGTGCTAACAAAAATTGTAATAAGCCAGCGTTAGTTATGATGGCTGATAACTACTATTGTGGTGATTGTATAGCTAAATGGCATAGGAAGAAAGTTGAAATGCTACAAAAAGAATTGGAGGATTTAAATGGTGACTAGAATTTGTCCCAAGTGTAATCAAAGATATATTGTTAGTGAAGGTACTGGAGAGATTGATTTTGTTCATGAATGTAATAGTGGTATTGATGCAGTAGACCAAGAAGATGTTTTGGTTGTTGGTGGATGGGAAGATTATACTGGAAGTTCTACAGATATAAAAAATGTAAACTATCAAGGTAGTGAAAATAAATTGTTTGGAACAAGAGCTGATATTGAAGGCGAGGACTTAGAGGATTTGAGTGAAAGAGGCAAAAGTAAGAGTACTCATAGACAAAGACAACATGAGGAATATATTAAATTGAAAGGAGGTAGTAATTAATATGAGAAAGTTAGACATAATGAATAATATGGAACCAGTTGCGCCTGGTGAATTTTGTAATTGGCAAGTTATTGGTGGAAAAGTTAAAAGAGTTAAAGATGCTGGAATGGAAATTGTAGATGGTGAAATTAAAGTGAGAGGTCCAGTTGTTGAAAATGCAATTAAAGAAGTTAATGTAGTTGAGGAGAAAATTGATGTGAAAATTAAGAAGAAGGAGGATAGGAAAGTTGGAAGGAAAAGAAATCCAAAAAATAAGAGAAGGAGTTAAGGTCACTGTAGAAGATAAAAAGGATAAGAGAGTTAAAGAATTAAATTTTATTTTAAATACATCTCAATCTGGTTATGCTTCATATATCACAAATAATATAAATGGAGAATTAGATACATTAATTTTGAATTGTCATGGTAAAGTGAGTATTTCTATAACTTTGAATAAATACCCTAATGTAATATTATTTAAACATGTTAGTTTAGAGGGGATACATTTTATACCTATTAGATTAAGTGCAATAAGTCCAGACTATAAAGTATTTAATTATTCACAAGAAAAGTGGTGTTTAAATGATAAACTGAAATGTGAAATTAAAGGACAAAAGAATAGTCAAGTTGATTTTATTGTGAGGTATACATAATGGGAGATGCAATAGTTAGTGGAAGCGGAACTCAACATGTATTAGTTGTTGATGAAGAAGGTAGTGGTAGAGTTAATAATACTGTACTTCTTACACAAGCTATAGCTGTGAATGCTAGTAATTTATCGGAATATATTGGTTGGACATATGCTGGTAGTGGTACTGCAACTAGTAGTGCTATTTGGAGAATACAGAAAATAGGATATGATTCAAATAGTATGGTATCTGGAATTGGTTGGGCAGATGGTTCAATAGAATTTAATAAAGTTTGGGCTAATAGAGCTACATATACATATGGTTAAAATGGTAAACAAAAAATTAATTATGCCAGTAATTTTTTTATTATTAATTGGAGTTGTGACTGCATATCAATTTAAAACTACTTATAATCCATTTACAGGAAGATTAGATTATCATGTTACAGAAAATTTTTCTGGATATAATGTTAGTGGAGATTATATTTTTGGTAATGGTAGTATGTTAACAAGCTTGACAGGTGGTGGAGATATTTTAGGTATAAATACTAATGGACCTTACTTAACTGGTGGTTGTGGTTCTGGTACCTGTAGTTTATTGGTAAATACAACAGTTCTAAATACTACAATTAATAGCTTTGCTAATACTAGTTGGAATCAAACTAAAGCAAATGCTCTTTATGCAGGAATAGAATGGGACTACAATCAGACTACTGCAACATATAACTTGTATAATATTATTTGGAGTGCTACTTATAATTTAACTTATCATAATAAGGTCACTGATAATGAGTCTTGGAATCAAAGTCAAGGTGATTTATTGTATGCAGGTATTGAGTGGGATTATAATCAAACATTAGCTACCTACAATACATGGAATGATATATGGATAGCTACTTATAACTCTACATACCATAATAAAGTCACAGATAACGAAAGTTGGAATGAGAGTTATGCAGATACTCTGTACGCACCAATAGCCACTGGTAATGATAGTTGGAATCAATCTTTAGCTGATACATTATATGCAGATATAAGTGTTACTGGTGATAATGCTTCTTGGAATGAGTCCTATGGTGATACTTTATATGCACCTATTGGTTCTGGTAATGCTTCTTGGAATCAAAGTTTAGGAGATAGTATTTATGTTCAAAACTCTGATTTACCACTTGCTAATAAGACAAAACCTTATTGTGGTAATATAACAGGTAATGCATCTGATTTATGTACTCTAACTGATACAACATATACTGCAGGAAGTAATTTAACATTAAATAGTACTACATTTGATATTCATAAATCTAGTTTTGTTAAGTATCTAAAGACATTTTTTATTGAATTAACTGATAATTTGGACTGGGGTAATTTGATTAATAAACCTGTTAATCTAGATGAAAACTCTACAAATGATTTGGAAGATTCTGATTTACCATTAGCAAATAGAACAACACCTTATTGTGGTAATATTACTGGAGCTACTAGTGATTTATGTACTTTAACTGATACAAATACTAATTGTACTAATAAAGGTGGATGTGTTAATGTTAGTTATCTTAATTATAGTAATGGAGGTAATTTTAATATCACAGGTAATTTTACTGGTAATGAATTTAGGAATTTATCTGGTAGTATTGAATGGATTACACCTTCACATATATTTGATGTTGATGATGCAGATATTGAAACAGATTTAAATACATATGTTGATATTGCAGGTGATACAATGACAGGCAATTTAAATGTTAGTGTACATAATGTTACTACTGTGAATTGTATTGTATTTCACTCAGGAGGAAAAATATGTACTGCTTAAAAAGTTTTATATTGATATCTATAAGTATAATATTATTGACTACATTTATTAATGCATCACAATCAACTTTATTTTATGATGATGCAGAATGGTCTGCAGATGGTGATTGTGCACAAGGAAGTCCTGGGGCATGGGATTTTTGTGGTGTTAATAGTGATGGACATATAGTTCGTTCCATATCTGAATTCAATGGTACATATTCTACAAGGGCATATGATTTTGATTCGGAGTATGTGGGTTTATATGAATCTATTGATTTGTCTAATTGTAATTTTATTTTAGTTGATTTTTATCATGTACAAGATGCTACAGAAACAGGTGATTATTTAGCTTTAAAAATTTATGATAGTTCATGGAAAGAGGTACATACATTCTTTGATTTTTGGGGTAAAGGTGATTCAACTCCTTCATCTGAGGATTATGTTAGACAACAGATTTATATTTCAAGTAGTGATTATACATTTAATTCTTCTAATAGAATTGGTTTAGGATATTCTTGTACTGGTTCCTCAGACTTGATATTTATTGATGATGTTTCAATATATTGTTTCAATGATACTAATAAATCAACTACTACTAGATTCGCATCAAATACTGGTAGTCTACATAATGATTTTGCAAATCCTAGTTACGCTTATGCTAATGATAATACATATGCACAATTTGATTGGTATGAATCACAAGATTATTATAATTTTTCTTTAGGTATACCTTCTGGACAAACCATAGATGGTATTGAAATTTTACTTGAACATGATGCAGGTGGTGATTCTTCTGCTGAAGTTTCGTTAACATGGGATGGTGGTGACAGTTATACATCCAATAAGACATTCTCACCAACAACAATAGCTACAAATTCTAGACTTGGGAATAGAACAGATACATGGGGACATACATGGACAGGTGATGAATTGAATGATACTAATTTTAAGGTTATTATTGCAGGTACAGACTCTGATGATATTTATTTGTATAGTATTAAGGCAACTGTTTTTTATCATGCAACAACACCAGTTAGTGATACTTGTGATTGTCCTGATGTAAATAATAATTGGAATATTAATATGTCAGATAATTGTGTAATAAGTTCGGATTGTAATTTAGGTACAGGAAAGTTAAATTTTTCAGGTTCAGGTACTTTCACTATTAATGCTACAATAAATTCTACTTCATTTGATATATATATAGGTCAAACAGTATATGTTAAGAAGGATGGTACATTATATGTTTCATAAAATAATTAAAGGAGGTAAGTATAAATGGTGAATCAAGCTATCAAAATTAGTAGTGGTATTTTTGTAGCATTAGCTTTGATAATGAGTGGAGCATATATAATAAGTGATGTAGAGAATACATATTATTGTGAATCAAGAGATTTAGTAGGTTTATGTGACAGAACAACAGCTACAAGATGTTATTTTAATAATACATATAAAGTGTGTTCAGAAGGATGGAAACCCATAACTGATTATGTAGAAATACAAGATAATGGTGACTACTTTATTGGTGTATATGCTAATGGTGAAGTTTATAGTTGTTTGGTTACAGATAATTCAATTAACTCATATTCAAAGTGTACTTCTCAAAGTAATAAGGAAGCTTATTTAGGTGAATTACTTTAAGTATAAATTTTAATAAGTAGAAAAATGATAAAAAGTATTATAACTTCAAAAACAAGAGATTATTATAGTATGTTACAACATACAATTAATGAACTTGACAAAGATAAATTAGATATTGTAGGGAATATTTTATATAAAGCGAAGTTAGAAGGGAGTAGTATTTTTTTAATGGGCAACGGTGGTAGTGCTTCTACTTGTAATCATATGTGTAATGATTTTATGAAGATTAGTGGTTTGAAAGTATTTTCATTAGTAAATGTTCCTGTAATTACAGCTTACGCTAATGACATAAGTTATGACAGTATTTTTGTTGAACAATTAAAAACGGTATTGTCTCCTAGAGATATTGTAATTGGTATTTCTGGTAGTGGTAATAGCGTTAATGTTTTAGAAGGATTACGTTATGCAAATACACATGGAGGGATTACAATAGGATTATTAGGATTTGATGGTGGTAAGGCTAAAGATATTGCTAAATACGTTGTTTTAGTTAAATCAAAGGACTATGGAATTATCGAAGATTTACATTTAAGTTTTGGACATTATCTTTCTAAAAAAATACTTGATAAAAAATAATTATATAATTTAAAACTAATGATTTAAAAATAATTTGTGATTTATATAATTGGAGAATATAAGAATGCCGGCTAAATTTGATAGAATGGTTGATAAAATTTGGAAGTCTATTTCTGGGAAGAAGAATCCTAAGTCTAATAAAATGTTTACAAAATCTGATGCCTATGCTATGGCAACTGCACAATGGAAGAAAATGCATGGAGGAAAAACACCAGAAAGTGTTAAGGATTGGAGATTATTAGAATTTTATATGCCTATTAATGAGGCAGTCAGGACTGGAAATGATTTTGTAATTAGAGGTGTAGCTATAAATGAAACTACTACTAGAAATAATGTTAAATATATTGCATCAGAATTAGAAAAAGCAGCTCCTAGTTTTAGGAATAAACCGATGCTTATAGACCATGATAATTCTGTAAAAAGTATTGTTGGTAGAACAACAGAAAATGTTGTATTTAATCCTGAGAAAAATCATATTGAGTTTGAAGGAAAAGTTATGGACGAAAAATTAAGGGAAATGATTAATGATGGTAGAGTTACTGATGTTAGTATTGGTGCGAGAGTAAGTGATTTAGTTGAAAATAAAGATGAAGGCAGTGTAACTGCGATTGGTATTGAAGGATTAGAAATTAGTTTTGTTGCTGTACCTGGAGACCCAGGAGCTAATTTAGGACAAGCTTTGGAACATAGTTTTATATTAAAAGAGGGGATGGAAAATGTTAATTATTTTGAAGATTATGAATTGGATACTGAATTAAATTTGAAAGGAGGTAATGAAATGGTTGAAGAGGAGAAAAAACCTGTTCAGGAAGAAGAAACTGTTAAGGAACCTGAAAATAATGAACCTGAGGAAAATGCTGCTGAGGAAAAACTTAAAGCTATGGAAAAAGTTTTAGCTGAAAAAGAAAAGAAATTAGCTGAATATCAGAAAAAAGAGTCTGATGCTAAGGAAAAGGCTAGAATTGATAAAATGGTTGAAGAAAAAATAGCAGAGAAAATGAAAGAAATGACCCCTCCAAAGCTTGTTAAGGAGCAAGAAGAGGAACAAGAGAAACCAGAACCAGAGGACGAAACTAAAGGTACTGTCGGTGGTGAAGAGACTGAGGATGTTGAAACAGAAAGTCTAGTTATAGAAAAAGCTGATACAGGAAAAGGTTTCCAAATTTGGAGAGATTACTCAAAAGATACAGGTAAATTTAAAAGGTTATCACGTTAAACTTTAATTTATTTGAAAGGAGGTTAAAAAGACAATGGCAGTAAATCCATACGGATATGTAAATCTTACTGATGGTGGCGCACCTAGAATTATAACTGGGTACGCTAAGGAAGTTATATCTGGTGGTCAGTTAGTTGGGGCATCTGGCGCCGCTGGTGTAGTAAGTAGTGGTGCTGATAGTTTCGCTGCAACTGATATTGAGTTTTTTCATACTACTGGTAGTGGAAATTTTGTGGGTGTTGCTTTGCATGATGTTACTAGTGGTGCAGCTGTAAGTGTAGCTACAAGAGGTATGTTTATACTAGAGGTTAGTGGAGTTAATATTTTAGCTGGAAATCATGTTGGATGTAATAATGCAGATGAAGTAATTTTTTGCGGAAGTGCAGCTTTGGGATATTCAGCAGCTATTAATAAAATTGGTAGAGCATTAACTTGTGGTAGTGAAGCTAATTATGTTGTTGTTGATATTCAAGGATAATAATGGCACAGGAACTTAAATATGTAAAAGAATTATTACAAACAGATATAGGTACTGAAGGTCAATTGCTTATTCCTAGAAAAATTCACGACACATTAATTGAGGAAGTTGATAAAAACTTAATACCAAGAAGTGAAGCTGCAATTTACCTAGGTCCAGGAGATGTACCTGGAAGTAGTGTTGATTTTGATTTAGCAACACCTGATACTATGGATGTTAGAGTTGTTGGCGAAGGTGCTGAGTCACCAATAGACCAAGCAATTTATACATCTTCAAATTTTAAGCCAGTTAAATATGGTGTAGGTATTAGAATTACTAAAGAAATGTTAGAAGATGGCAAGTGGAATCTTTTACAACACAATATAAGGCTTGCAGGGAAAAGGTTTGCTGAGAATGAGACAAACTTAATATTAGCAAATGCATTGGACCAAGCTAATAGTACTGTTACTGGAGGGGCAGCTATTACAATAGCTAATATCACAAGAGCTATGCAATATTTAGAAGATTCAGACTATACACCTACAACTTTGTTTGTAGGTATGGAAGTTTTGAATGACTTAAGAAATATTGATACTTTTGTTGAAGCTAATAAAGTTGGAAATAGAGACATGTTAGAAAGAGGATTTTTAGGAACAATGTACGGACTAAATGTTTTAAAATTTTCAACAAATGCAGCTCCGTCAACTACATATAGTAAGTATGCGTATGTTACAGACAAAACACAAGCTTACGCTATAGTTGAGAAAAGACCAGTTACAGTATCTAACTTTGATTTACCAGTTTATGATATGAGTGCAGCTAACATCACACAAAGAATAGTTGTTGGTGAACTCAGAACAAAAGCTATCTGTAAAATAACAACTAGTTAATTTTTTATTTTTTTAATTTTTTATTTTTTACTAGTTGAAAACAAAAAACTTATAATTAATATAAGGAGGAAAAACAATAAAAGCAAAAAATAAAATGGCAAGTATGAGAGATGGACTTGGAGGTGAAGAGATATCTCCTAGCGGAGTCGAACTTAGTGGTACTAATGCAACATATGTGCATCCCTATTTTTTGGGTAGTGTTACATCTGAGGACCAAATAAGTGGAGCAAATGTATATTCAGATGGAGTAGTACATGGTGAAAATGTTTATGGTGATACTACAGTTAGTGGAGCCACAGTAAAAGGTACAACAATAAGTGGTACATCAATTAAGTGTACAACATTAAGTGGTACAAACTTTGTTAATAATGAAGGTGAAGTGCAATCTACGTTACTTGGTTCTGCTGCGTCATTAGTTTATGGTGCAAAAGTTCAAGCTGGTAGTTTAACTTTAGGTACATCTGCTGGTTCAGCATGGGCTAATTTTGGTGTAGCATTCACAAATCCACCAATTGTTGTAGCTGGATTAGGTTCTGGAGTTATATCTAGAGCAGCAGCAGGAGCTGGTTCTGCATTAATCTATGTAAATGATATAAGTGCTGGTAGTGCGCATATCATATGTGAAATAGGTTCAGGAGCAGTAGGTTTCACTGATGGTCCAGTATTAAATTGGATAGCAGTCGGTGTTTAAAATGCTTAATATGTTTAAAAGGAGGTACAAGAAAAGGTAAATAAAATGGCGGTTACAAGAGGATTACCAGATGCACAAGCACTTGGAGGCATAAAAGATGGCTTAGCAGGTGATAAAGTATGTGCTTTCTTAGGTAGTGAAGCATTAGTTAGTAATGCTGTTCAAGCTGGGAGTATTACATTGAGTACTACAGCAGGTTCAGGATGGGCTGTTTTTGGTAAACCATATACAAATGCACCAGTAGTAGTTGCATCGATTGGTTCAGGTGTAATAACAGGTGCAGCAGGTGCAGGTTCTGCATGGATTTGTGTTCAGAACATCAATACTGGAAGTGCAGAGATAATTTGTGGTATTGGTTCAGGAGCAGTAGGTTTCACTGATGGACCCGTTCTAAATTGGGTTGCCTTTGGTACTTACTAATTCTTTTAGTAACGCCAATCAGGCAAGTTCAAAAAATCCTTGAACGATAAGTAAAATGGTACGAGATGGAAGGGTAAAATTTCATTACATTGCAGGTTCACCAGATTTATATGGTAATGCTACTACAGGAAAAGTAGATACATATACTAATACTGCACTTAATGGCAGAATTCAAAGTGTATACTATGAAGCAGGAAATTGGAATCCTGCTGGAAGTTTAATCATATCTATTTCAGGAACATCTGCCGGAGCTACGACTACAGAAGGTGTTGTATTGAATATGACTAGTGGTGCTACTCCGGGACATCATTTAGGTGAAGATTGGATTCTTTTTCCAAGAGCAAGTACTGTAACTACAAATTCTACACCCATAATCAATTATTCTGGTCCAAGTCCTGCTTATGCAGAAATACCAGTATACTCAATTTTAAGAGTTCAAGCTGGTGTAGTAGGAACTGGAAGTGCGGCTAGTGGTCTAACAATAGTTTATATTTGATTTATATAAAATGGGAGACTTAAACAATGTTCAAATAGGTAGTGTAGTTTTAAATATGGTAGAGAATGTTCCATCATATATTAGTGGAGCTACTCTATGGAATATTGTTGATAATGAAAGACTATTTGCAGAACAATTTACAGGGGAATCAATAGGGACAAGTATTAATGAAAAATATCAACCTTCAATAATTAGTTTATCTATTGCAAGTGTGTTGAGAATGATGGAACTACAAGGCACTGATACTAGCAATATTAAACTAGGAGAGTTTAGTATAAGTAAAGGAGCAAA
>Ga0180437_10000670_pt1 | contig 62952 bp, 46 predicted proteins | sample SS_ome_4_FD_132410 | JGI IMG/M metagenome (GOLD analysis project Ga0180437, IMG submission 132410) | Hypersaline lake sediment archaeal communities from the Salton Sea, California, USA - SS_3_D_1 metaG | ecosystem: Environmental > Aquatic > Non-marine Saline and Alkaline > Hypersaline >...
TATATGGGATCATTCAGTACATGGGTAGCGTAGGACAACCAAAAGGGGCGCCGTCTTCCCCCATGGGGGAAGAGGTCAAAGAACTTGAATATGAAAGTGCCCATAATTCTTGACACTACTTTTTTACCTTTCCACTTTCCATATTTACGAGTTAGTGATACACTCGTATGTATGGCAAGGAATATCTCAAATAAAAATGGAAGGGCTCTAGAATATCAGATAATAAGATATATTAATTCTTCTATCTCTCAGTTCTCGGTTACTTTAACTAACCGTGCGGTTAGAGATCAGGAACGGGATAAGCTCAAATTTGACACATTAATACAAGATCTTAAAATAAGCTACCAAAAATGTGCCGTAATTGTTCATAACTGGCTGAGAGAGCGTTTAAATAGCACAGAAATAACTATTGATAGGTTGCCAGACAGCGCTGCAAAAGAAGGAGATATAACTGATATAAGAATTAAGTCTGGCACACAAGTAATTAATCTTTCCATTAAACATAATCATTCAGCCTTAAAGCATCAACGCCCTCCAACTACAGCTGAACGATGTGGATACTCAGCAGGGTCTATGGAAGATATATTGTTTAGAGGGAAGTATAGAATTATTTTAGAGAAGTTTTTAGAAAAAACAAAAGAATTAAGCCCGAAAGCGCAGTATTTTCGAGACCTTATTGCTATAGACAAAGATTTTATTAATAATAATTTATATTTACCTGTCTGTAAATTAGTTGCCGTAACTATCAATAATTTGTGTAATAATGAAAAAAAAGCTCAAAATCTTTTTTCTTTTCTTGTTGGCAGTACAGATTTTTACAAAATAATTGACTATAAATATGAAGTGGTAATATTGGATTTTAACACAATTGATAAAGTTTCGTCTGTAGCAGCAAAATTACGTGGTAAAAGCTATGTTGATTTGGAATTTTCTAATGGATGGATTGTAGGAATGAGGTTGCATACTGCTGCATCTGCTCTTGGAAAAAGCTTAAAATTTGATACTCAACCAAAAAGTATACCTTCTGTTCCTCGGGTTTCTATACCCAAACCATAATTAGGCGATAAAAATGAGTTATAAATTTAAAACGACTAAAAAACGTTCAGAAATAATGAAAAAAATTAGAAGCATAGATACTATGCCAGAGATTTTTTTCAGAAAAGCTTTATGGGCTGAGGGTATTAGATATAGAAAAAATAACAGAAAATTGCCAGGGAAACCAGATATATGCATTTCAAAGTATAAAACCATTGTGTTTATTGACGGGGAATTTTGGCATGGGTATCAATGGAAAACCAAGAAGAAAAAAATTAAAGCTAATAGGAAGTATTGGATACCGAAAATAGAGAAAAATATTAAAAGAGACAAGCGGAACAATCGGTTGTTGGATAAGGAAGGTTGGAAAGTTATTCGGTTTTGGGAACACGAAATAAAGAAAAAACCTGATAAATGTTTTAATAAAGTGATAAAAGCAATAAAAGAGCGGAATAGACATTAAATATTTTCGAACAAGAACACAAATATAACACGTTGCATTTTTTTAATTTATAAGTATACTAATTTAAAAGAGTTTGGTGAAGAGGGTTCGAATCCCTCCCTCTCCGCCAAAATTTGCCTGAGTTAAATTGAAGCAAATTTTGGCGAGATCTCGCCCACCAAATTTGTAAAACAAATTTGGTGAGGCGGATCCGCCAGCGAGGAAGCTAATGCATTACGTTTACATTCTTCTTAATGAAGAAAAAACTAGAACATATACTGGCGTTGCTGATGATGTTAGTAAGCGCTTGGCATTGCATAATGCCGGCAGGGTTAAAGCATCACGACCGTATCGACCATATAAGATAATTCATGCTGAGTCATTCGATACGCTTAAAGAAGCTAGACAAAAAGAAAAGTTTTATAAGTCGACAACTGGGCGGCGAAAGATAAAGGAAATGTTTTTTAAGTCAATGCCTTGACTAATTGTGGACGCGAACCCTAGCAAGTTTAACCGGTGTGAAAGAGAGGTAGTTATGAAGAAACAGATGCTTTCATCTATCTTAATATTATTAGTCTTCTGTCCCCAAATCGCTTTCTCGCAGGCACAGGATTATTATAATTCAGATGGATGGTTTTCTTTTAAGGTTCCAGCGGACTGGGAAGAAATAGGCAATATGGATGAAGTGAGTGACAAAATTAGCGCAATGGCTAATCGCAGGATTAATTATAATGCTGGGTTTAAGAAGATTGATAATTCAATACCATACATGTATGTACAAATAAAGAAAACAGGTAAACTTAGCGAATCAGATATTCAATCAATACTTGGTAAATCAGTTCAAAATAAGGCCTTTGTTAACGCCAACAAGGCTATAGACGAGTCGAATATAAAGAATAAATTATCAATTATTGCAAATCAAGATCCTGTATATTTTCCCGCAAGACATATGGCGGTGTGGACTTCCAAAATAAAGTTTGGCGATAGAGATAGATTTCAAGTCACATGCCTGCTTTTTTCAAATTATGGGTATGTTGCGCTTTACTTTTACGCTGCAGAACAGAATTTTGATGATAATTTAAATAGGTTCTTAAATTTAGCAGAGTCTTTCCAGTTTGATAACCAATTTAAATATTAGTCATGGGGAATCTCTTAAAACAACAAGAAGAAGAGCTGGCTGTTTTTGAACTTTTCGCCAGCGTCTGTGGTCTCTCTATTTTAAGGGAGAGCATCAGGCAACAAAATCCACCAAAGCCAGACATATCCTGTAAATTGAAAACAGGTATGAATGTTGAGTTTGAGTTAACAAATAGCATTGATCAAGAATTGGCGCGAAAAATGAATGATTCGCGAATTTTGGACAAAGGCGGATTCAATAATGATGATCCCATTGAAAGGATGATTTTAAACAAGATAGAGAAGCTGAAAGAGGGTAAGTACAAACGATCGGCAGAAAGTTTCGAGTTGTTGGTATATTTAGGAATGATGCCAATATTTCCATATCAGGAGAAAGCAATACCTCAATTTCTTGAACGAAATAGGGGGCAGCAAGGCTTTGATAGAATTTGGATATTTCGAGATGATCAAGAAAACCCACAAATTTTGTGGTCAATAGATCGTCAAATAACGTAGTCGTAATAGGGGATTGAGTCTACTGGTTTTTCAGTTTTTGTAGGTTTTGTGAAGATGGGTTCGTCTAAGGCGATAAGCCAACCCATGCTACGTTTTCGATGAATTTTTATAAGTAGCTGTATCTCAAGGGCTTGTAGGGTTCGCCTACCGTCTACAATTACCCGCCAGTTATATTTAAAGACTTCCTGATAAAATAAGCCTAAAATATGACAGAAATAAACCAGGTCCAGCAGATTATCACCTCTATTCGAGAACACTATTGTTTGGACAAATATAAGGCGAATAAAGCATTTATTATTGCACCATTTGGACAAGAGTATTTCAGAAAGGGAATCAATAATTTAAAGACCTCAAGAGCAATTAGAAGCTTCGCTAAGCAAAAGGATTGTTTAGTTATAGTTGTCACGTCACAAAATATTGATATTTCGAATTGTCCTGAAAATTTTATTGTGATACAAATATCCACTCCACTAGGTTGGCCATCAAACAATTCACATTTAAATAGATTAATAAAATGGGGTGCACCCCTTCTCTTCAAAAACATAAAAATGAGCATTTATGTTGATTCGCATTTGACAATTACAAATCGCATAGGGAAAATTAATAGGTTATTCAAAATAATCAAAAAACACAAATTTGTAAATACAGATCATGAAGAAAGAGATGGCTGGGAAGATGAATACAATGCGATCATAGGAGCAAAACGGAGTTTAAATTTGCAAAAAGTTAAAGAACAAAAAAACTTCCTCGATGCACTTAATATACCAAACGATATTCCTGTTTGTATAAACGGATTTTTAGGGTGTGTTCATAATGACGATTTTAAGCTATTAAACTTAGAAGGATTAGCACAGATTTTTAGTTTTTCCGAAAGAGATCAACTTAGTTTATGCTGTGTATAAAACCGGACTACGTCCATATATCTTGCCGGAAGGCGAAATTCTTTTTACATATTTCAGTCGTAATGCTAAGGTCAGAGAGTATGTTTTATTCAGGATAAAGAGCAGTATTTAGGGAACCCCATGCGTCTTTATCGATATCACGAGACATTTTGGTACAAATGTTGTAACAAAATCTGGAACAGATATCTTTTGCATATAATGTAGAAATAACAGTGTACATCCATGAAATCGAAAAAGGAAAAGGATATAATACTTGGAGCAGGGATAACGGGCCTAACCGCAAGTTATAGTACTGGCTTTCCAATTTACGAGGCTGAAAATTACCCCGGGGGTATATGTGCATCATATTATATAAAGGCCTTCAGTAAAAAACGTCTTGTAAGGAGATATAGAAGCAGCGAGATGTATAGATTCGAAATTGGTGGAGGCCATTGGATTTTTGGCATGGATGATGATGTTTGCCAATTTATTAACAAGTTTAGCCGCACAAAAAATTACTCTCGAGATGCTGCCGTTTATTTCAGCAAGAAAAAACTTTATGTCCCATACCCGATACAAAACAACCTGCGTTTTTTAGATGAAAACACCAGAAAAAAAACATTAAAAGAACTGTCGGACAAATCCGATAGGGTTCCGGGTACAATGTATGAATGGCTGAAGAAAAACTTTGGAAACACGCTTTGCAAATTGTTTTTTCTCCCTTTTCATGATTTATATACCGCGGGACTCTATAGGAAGATAAGCCCTCAGGATTTGAGTAAATCACCAGTAAATTATCGAAATATTCTTAAAGGAGCAAAAAAGAAATGCTCCCCGGTTGGATACAATACAAACTTTGCATATCCTAACAACGGGCTAAATCATCTTATCAATAAAATAGCAGCTACTTGTGAAATTCATTATGGCAAAAAGGTAATTAATATTGATGTGAAGAAGAGGGAAATATATTTTAAAGACAAAAGTATTATTTCATATAATAATATAATCTCGACGATACCATTAAATAAGATGATAAAATTTACCGGCATACAGTTAAAATCCAAACCCGACCCGTATACTTCTGTAGTAGTTTTAAATATTGGGGCGACAAAAGGTAAAACATGTCCTGATGAACATTGGCTGTATGTTCCGGATAGCAAATCTAATTTTTATCGAATAGGGTTTTACAGTAATGTGGACGCTTCATTTTTGCCAAGGTCTTTGCGTAAATCAAACAAAAATGTAAGTATTTATGTCGAACGTGCATATAGACAGAAAAAGAAACCAGCAAAAACACAAATAAAACATTATAGCAATTCGGTAATAAAAGAACTGCGCGCTATGGGGTTTATTGAAAAAGTGGAAGTTCTAGATTATACTTGGATTGATGTGGCATATACATGGACTATTGGTGGATCAAGGTGGCGGGAAGAGGCTATTGAAGCACTAGAAGAACACGATATTTATCAGATTGGACGCTATGGCCGCTGGCATTTTCAAGGTATTGCAGATTCAATTCGGGAAGGAATAAATTTTAAGGAACAAGTTTATGAGAAATAACCGTCCGGTAAATAAAATTTTCGGGATAGGACTACCTAAAACAGGTACTCATAGCTTAATTAAAGCTCTTTCGTTATTAGGGTACAAGGCGTTCCATTGTCCAGTGGAAATAAGGACTGCTCTTTGGGCTGGAGAAGAGAACTTTGATTGGTTTAATGGTGGAGATTGGGACGCCATTGCAAATGTTGCTGAGATCCATTATCCACAATTGGATAAAAAGTATCCAAATAGTAAGTTTATATTAACTGTCAGAGATGAAAAAAGCTGGATAGAATCTCTTGAAAAATTATATATTATGAAAGGACACGTGAAGGATAGAATCGAACAAATGCTTTGTGAAACAAAAATGTCACGGGTTTATCTTTTTGGCTCAGCGGTTTTTGTTAAAGAGCGCGCTCTGTATATCTATGATTTACACAATCGACTTGTGAAAGATTATTTTAAGAACAGGCCGGCAGATTTATTGATTCTCAATATTACCAAAGGCGAAGGATGGAAAAAATTGTGTCCTTTTTTAAATAAGGATATACCTGATAGAATTTTTCCTAAAGAATACGTGTCGAAGATCTAATAAAAAACCGGAATAATGAAAGAGAGATGTGAATGACTAATTTTCCAGAATGTGGTTATCTTTATATTGCCTATGGCGAAACATTTATCAAGGAAGCTATTGTTTCGGCAAAAAGTTTGCGACAAGTTGATCCAGACGCGCATATTACGATAATCACAAATAAGAAATTTAAAAACAATTTATTCAATAATATTAGATTTATAGAGCTACAGAATATTACGGATAGAAAAGATTTTAAGTACAGAGTAGACAATATCTATAAGGAATCCCCGTATAATAAAACTTTTTACATTGATACGGATACTTATTTTTTTTATGCGTGTAGAGAACTATTTGAATTAGTTGATTATTTTGATATTTTAATAGCACCCGCACCCGCAGATACTCATTTAGTGTATAGAAACAAAGCTCCGTTAGAGGGGTATTATCCATACAATTGTGGAGTAATAATATATAAAAGAACTATAAGATGTGAAATGTTTTTTCAAAAATGGAATAAAATATATAAGCAAAAATACGAAGAAAAAACTTTTCAAAACAATGAATTAGATCAAACAGCGTTTATGGAGGCCTTATTGGATTCCGAGATAAGGACATATGCCTTGCCAAATATGTATAATGCACGATTACCATTTTATATCAGCCTTAATTACGAAGGGTGTTTTGTAAAACTTGTTCATGGAAGATTTAGCGATTACGGAAAATTGAAAAAGAGAATAAATAATATTTCTAAGAGGCGAGTTTGGGATCCTGTAAAAAAGAAGTGTATTTCATATGAATTAAGTACGGTTTACAGATTCCAAAATTTTTTCAAAAACTCAATTGTACGTATGAAAAATAAATTTCAAAAGACAAAAACTAAATTATATATAAGTAGAAAAAAGACAGAAAATTAGAGAAATGGGCAAATTTTATTTCCAAAAAATAAGTAAGAAATTTATAAAAATATTTTACAAACCTTATTTAACACGATTAGCAAATAAATATGGTTCTGATAAAGGGACTAAACATGAACGTAAACATAATTATACACACGTTTATGACAAACTTTTTAAACCGTTACGAAAAAAGAAGATAAATCTTTTAGAGATAGGACTGCAATTTGATACAGAAAAAAATAACTGCCCCTCACTTAATATGTGGGCCGATTATTTTCCTAAAGCGCGAATTTATGGATTTGATATTAGAGATTTTTCTTCCATAAATATGCCGAGGATAAAAATTTTTAAAGGCAATCAAGGAAAAAGAGACGACTTGATAAAGCTAATTAATGGAATTGGTTCTAATCTGGATATTATTATTGATGATGGAAGTCATGCGCCACACCATCAACAAATTTCTTTGGCGTATTTGTTTCCGTTATTAAAAAATAAAGGATTATATATCATAGAGGATTTACATTGGATGCCGGAAACTATTACTGACGAACCAGAGTATTATAAGACAAAATATATGCCAACAAAAGATATATTTAAAGGATATATTCGAAATGGTGTTATTAAAAGTAATGTTATAGATAGAGACCAAGCGAAATATTTAGAAAGAAATATAAGTAATTGCGAGTTCTATAGCAGCCAATCACCGCTAAAGCCGCATTTGGATCATAAAAATTCATTATTAGTAATTTTCAAAAAATAAAAACAAAATTAGTATTGAAAACAACAAAAACAAAAGCATTTTTTAAAACAAAAAAACACATTATTTTTTATAATCATGCTATTAAATTTTACGACGTATAACACGATAATAATGGGCATAGTAATGAGGGGATTGTGGCAATACTTTATTTGAGGTCGTTAAGATTTTTCTAACTGATTGCAAAAATATGTTTTTTATACGGGGTTATTTCCAACAACAGTAAAACCGTTAGAAGATAAAAATTTTTTGTTTTTACTGTATTGATATAGATATCATAGATTTATTATGGACTGTTGTAAATTTTTTACCCACGAATGATAAAAGATGGAATAATGATTTTTGATAATTATAATTTTTTAACTTATCCAAGCAGGGGAAAAGCAGCTGATGAGTTTTTAGGTAAATCAGAGAATCTATGTTATTTGCCAACTAGATAGTGTATTGTTACAAGCATTTGATCGCTTTATAATTCTGTTATACGGACATACTTTTTTGCACGAATGCACAGCGGAACAAAAAATATTTGATAGGGCGTTTGGATATGAAAAAAGGGTCTAAATTAATCGTTTTCATTGTTGCCGGATTTTATGAAGGATCCTCGCTTAATAGAGGATATCAAATCGCACAAGAACTTAGGAAACAAGGGAGAAGAGCGATAGTTATAGATGTTGGCATAAACTGGAATAAGTTAAGCCGTGCAAAGCTTAGATTTATTCGAAATGCGATAATTATATTTGTTAAAGTATCTAGCTTTGGTGCAACTGAACGCGTGAAAAAAAAGAATAATGTTGTTTTGTGGGATTTAGTAGATAGACCGGTATCATATTTTGATGTCCTGAAAGAGCGAAATACACAGCTATTTGATGGGATTATCTATCCTAATCAAAAAGTACAGATTGATTCAGGGCAATATTTTAATAATAAGATTTTAGGGTGTGTGCTATATCATCATTGGGATCCAAGATGGCAATTTAACCGAGCAAAAGAACTTAAATTATGTTATATCGGGTCTATAAACAAATATAATATAATCCCTGAATACGTAAAAATCAAAGACATAAATATTTTTGAAAATGCTTTAAAAAACGGGGTTAAATCCGGTCTTTTTAAATGGGCGCTTGCTTATAACCTGCATTTTTCAGTTCGTGACACAAAGAATAAGGGGTTTTTATATAAACCCAATACTAAGGTATCCACAGCCGCGGCCACCAATTCAAATATCATTTTGAGCAATGACCCTTCCAATATTGAATTATTAGACAGATCTTATCCTTATTATACAGAATCAGCTTTAGAAAGTGTCATAAGAACCATTGATTATGCTAAAAAAACATATAAAAGCGGAATTTGGAAAAAGGGATTAAGTATGATGAAAGAGGTGCGAGAGCGGACTCATGTTTCACAGATCGCAAAAGATTATTTGAGATTTTTATCTTTATTCGATTAGAAAAGATATTCTCTGGCCGCTTTTAAAATAATGCAGGCACAGCGTATAAAAGCAAGGTCATATTATCATATTCTCTCCGGCAGAAGAAAACTTCAATAAAAATATCTTAATGTTCTACAATTTAATAAATAGCGAAACATTTGTTTACATACCAAAAAGATCAAATGGGAGAAATTTATTAAATGCTTTCTTTTATAAGATTTAATAAAATAGGCAGGTTTGGGAATTTGTTATTCGCGTACGCTTTTATAAGAACTACTGCATGACGTTTGGGAAGGACATTTTATTTTCCTAAATGGATAAGGGATGACATTTTTTTATCTAAATGACGGGGGGGGCGAGAGGATAGAAGAAGGAACAGGTGTTGATAAGACGTATATGGAAATTTTCAAAAACGTTGGATTTAACAAACGCGCACTGGAGATTCAAGACGGAACTGAAATATTTGGGCATTTTCAATCAGAAAAGTATTATTCAAACAAAGAAAAAGAAGAAATAAAAAAGTGGTACACTTTTAAAGAAGATAAAATTTATTCTGTAAAAGAAAAATATAAACACATTAATTTTCATAAGAGCGTAGGTCTTCATTTAAGACTTGCAGACAAAAAACAGGTCTTATGATAGAGATTTATATTACCTCCCTAATGTCCAGTACTATGCGAGGGTACTCGCAAACATTAATTGTGAGGAAAATATTCTTGTTTTCTCTGATGAACCCAAAACAGCAAAAATCTTGCTTAGAGAACTAAATAAAAACCTTATTTACATAGAAGGCAACGATGACTATAAAGATTTATATTTAATGGCGTTATGTCACGATTTTATTTGTTCGTGTTCAACCTTAAGCTGGTGGGGAGCATGGTTAAACGAACATAATAATAAAGTAATTATTGTCCCGCAAGAAGGTGCATTTAGACCAGGGGCTCCACGCAAAGCTGATTTTTTCTGACCCAGAGGATGGATTAGAATAAAGTCGTTTTTTGATAGTTATTATTTTATGGTATTTTTAACTAAAAGCTCAATTTTATTTCACAAAATTATCCTGAAAATTCAAATATATATTATGAAAGGAATCACAGCCCCATTTTATAAACGAATTTTTAATCCTGAAAATATTAGAAATATACAGATAAAAACCAAGATTGCAATGCTTTCACAAACAAGTAGAGATCAAAGGGGTAAACTAGTGCAACGCACTTCCAGGTTTGACTATTTCATTATTTGTAATAATGGACTAAACTTTATCGATGATATTATTGAGCTGATAAGAAATACGCCGGGGATAGCAATTTTTAGCGCGACCAAGCATAAATCGGATAATGTGGCAGATTTTATATATCGGATTTATCCAGGTGAACCGGATTCGGGAAATTATTTGTTTGACAGGACCCGGTATCTTTTAAAGGGGAAAACAGAAGTCGTTATGATTTTGATTCACAACACAAAACCTGAAGAGAAATTTTTTAAAGAAACAAAATTCAGGCATATCCAATGTGAAAAGATTAGATTTTTAAAAGAATTCATAAGAAATCTTTACAACCCTAAAATAAATGGAAATGGGACAGAGGAACATATTATTTATGCCTCAAGTTGCGAAGAAAATGTTGAACATGTTTTGAAAATGCTTAATTTAAAAAGTTTAGAATTTTATAAAAAACAAAATGTTGGGGTAGAGAAAAAATTTTAAGCAAACTCATACACTGCTGTTCGCGGATTATTTATATCTTTTATATTTACCCGTGCACCAGAAGGCCACGCCCGTAAGGGCGTGGCCTTCTGGTGCACGGGTTCCGCTTGACGGAAAGACTGAAAATGTGGATGCCATGGGCGCTAGCCCATGGAGCTTCACTCTTCGCATAAGGAATCTTTTACATCTCTCTTCGAAATTGAAATACTCCTAGCGTCAAAGATCAACATAATTTTAGCGGTCTTTCCACTGTTTTTATGGTTCGACTCGCTTCGTTCGCTCACCATGAATCTGCGAGGAAAGACATTTTGCATTTAGAACGAAGGAACACCATGGGCGTGAGCCCGTGGAGATTTATATATAAAAAGAACACAAACATATTTGAAAAGTTTTGTTATAATAGCTTAAAATTAATGGAACTTTTTCGGATAATTTACTGTCTAAAGTAATAGGCAGGTGAAAATGCAGCAAATATCTAATGAGATCATACTCAGGGCAGCGGAAGGCCAGATAGAGGCTTTTGAAGAGATCTATAAAGTCTCCTCAGGCTATGTATATACAGTAGCTTTTAGAGTGACAAATAATCGAGAGGATGCAGAAGAGGTCACTCAGGATGTCTTTATAAAGATATATAGAAACTTGAAAAAGTTTCAATTCAGGTCTTCTTTTAAGACATGGGCATATAGAATAACCGTTAACATGGCGATTAATCTCATTAACCGGAGAAAAAGAAAAAAGGGTAAGACAGTTTCATATGATGAAGATATTGATCATAAGACCAGCATGGAGAGAAGCGAGGAGAGAATAGCCGAGGACACAAAAAAAGACAACGAGGAATTGGTAGAAAACATGTTAAAGATACTGCCGCCGAAACTAAGGACATGTATAGTGCTTAAGGATATTGAGGGATTAAGATATAAAGAAATATCTGAAATTTTAAAGATTAACATCAACACCGTTAGATCCAGGCTCAAAAGAGCCCGAGAGAGATTAATCTCCCGTTACGGGAAGGGGGGAAGTTATCATGAAGTGCAGAAAGATTAAAAAGTTTATAACATTGGACTATATTGACGGAGAAATAAAAGAAGAGCTAAAAAAGAAGATAAAACGGCATTTAAAAGAATGCGCTTCCTGCCGCGAATATGAAAAAATCTTACGCAAACAAGTTACTTCTCCATTGAGAAAAGCGAAGGAACTTTATCCGCCGGAAGAGCTGTGGGGTAAAATAAGGGAGAGGATCGAATCGGAAGAGACCGCAAACGATTTTCTTAAGTGGGCGGACAAATTACGGGATGCTTTTCCTCTTCAGAGGCCCGCCGTAGCAGCTGTCGTAGCTGCCGCCCTTATCTTAATCGCGGCAGTTTTTACAAAAGTTACCTTAAACGGACGGAGTGATTTAAACGCGTACTTAGACGATCAGGTGGATTATTTGTTTTCCATGGATATTGGCGAATCGAACGGAGATATAAGTTTCGGGACAGATATAGAGGAATATTTCATGTAGATGGAACTTTTTTTGGGGTTCCATTGTCTAATACTGGTGAAAGGGGGTGATTAAGATGAAGATAACGATTAAAAAAATATCAGTTTGTATGCTAGCCATAGTTCTTGTCTTTTCCGCACAGATATTACCGGCCCTGGCTTTTGAAGGGCGGCATGGAGAAGGAATGAGAGCGCACAGAGCGAAAATGATGGACAGTATGGTAGAGAAACTTGACCTTACTCCAAAGCAGCAGAGCCAGATCAACCAACAGAGGGAAAGCCAGAGGGAAGAGCAGGAAAAGCTGAGGATCAAGCTCCAGGCAGCGATGGAAGCGCTTAAAGAAGAGCTGGGCAAGTATGACGTGGATCGCCCAAAAGTAGACAGACTAGTAAGTGAAATAACCGAGCTAAGAGGCAAAATGATGCAGGAAAGGATCAATGGGATACTTGCTATGAAGCAGGTTCTTACCCCCGAGCAGCAGGATAAGCTCAAAGAAGAAATAAAGCTAAAGAAGGAGAAGTTCCATAAGAAAATGAACTGCCGCAGCAATTTTGCACGCAATTAAAGTAAAAGGAGGGGTAAGAATGACGGCTAGATATTACGTTTTTGCAGGCGCAGCAATAGCGGCATTTCTTACGGGAGGATGTGTTACCACGGAAACAGCAAGTGTGGCAAGGGGGCCGAATTATACAAGGACCATAATTGTCAAAGAAAAGCCGAATGCGCCGAAGACCCTTGTTGTCACGAAAAGACCCGACCCTCCGCCGCTTAAAGTGGAAGTGCGGCCTCCTTGCCCAAACAAGAAATCTGTTTGGGTGTCTGGCTACTGGAAATGGAATAAAAAAGGCACTAAATACGTATGGGTTCCAGGAAAATGGAAAAAGAAAGCATAAATATCGTTCTTTCAAGCATCATTTTTGTATCACATCCCGCCATTTTTAGGTAAAAACATACCTAGTTATATAACTTCAATAAATACAACCTATATATTTTACCACTAGCAAGAGAAAATGTACAATAATTGTTAAGATATAAAAAAGTTATTTGACTAGAGTAAAATAAGTGTTAGAATAACAGCAAGTTATTTTAAATCTTAAGAATTAAATAATATAGCGAAAAAAACCATTAATATAATATGGAAATAACTAAGAAACTATATATAAAGAAGTCCAATATCTGGAGAAGGGTAGTGACGTGTCTGGTAATAACGACATTTCTCTGGCAGAATATTGCCTGGGCAGATCCTGCTCTTTCTATTCGGAATAAGGCAACTTTAGCGCCCTATACGCTTTTTACTATTCATAATAAAGCCGAATCATTTCAAAAATTCGCGTTTACCTACATCAATAACCAAATTTTTACCTCTCCCGATAAAGCAACCTTACATACCGTTAAAAACTTGTTTTTATATATTAAAAAAGAGGCTTTAAGAAGAGGGCTTGCCAAGGAGCATATGCCAAAGATAGTCGATGGAGCCACATTAGACGGGGCGGTCAAAATTATATTTTCAAATGGGAAATCACTTCTTTTTTACAATCCTAGATCAGTTTATGATATGGCCTATACGCCTAAAGATTGGCAGAAATATTTTGATCCCGAAGAAGAAACGCCGGCGGATATCGAGATCAATAAATATTTACGCGAACAGATTTTAGAAAGAAAAACACCCGTGTCTCAAGAGGAAGTTTCTCCGGAAGAAAAGCCTGAGGAAAGAACCGATAAATCCCCCGGTATAGAGAAGAAACCCCCGATCAAGATAGAACGAAAGCCCACAAACACTTTACTTACAGCAGAAAGAATAGTCAGAGTTATTTCTGTCGGACTTTTAACAGCACTTGTTCTGAACTATTTACTAAACAATCTAACCATGCCGGCATCTAATTGGTTGATGATAGCCGGAGCAGTGGTTTCCTTCGGAGTGGCTATGATTGCGAGATTAGATGTTTTCTATGAGCTCAGAAGTGCCATTGAGCGTTATGTCGACAATAAGCCCACGCGCTTAGCAGATCCAAGTATTATTGAAGAATTATTTGAGCACATTAGAATGTTGAACCGCCAACGGGGATTTCCAATAAGTCCGTCTAACCTTAAGCACACCTTCGTAAGTACGCTTAGATTTATATTTGGAGATAACGCCCTATCGGGAAGAATATCGCAAGAGACGGGTGTACCTGATAAACTTACGATTTCTGATGAATGGTTCCGCAATAAAGGAATATTAAGGTTCGTTCAAGGAGAAGAGAAGCCGAAAAAGCAACAAAAAGAGATAAGAGAAAAATTAACAATTACTAATACTGTTCAAAAGAACCCTGAGGGCGCCGAACTTATAGTTTGCGCTTTAGAGGCCATTGGCGCTTCAGATGAAGTTGTAAAAGCTTATCGCAGGGTTAATGTAGACGGCAGTACTTATAAGAAAACGGCTGAAGAGATGGCTGTTGATGATAAGGAACTTCGGAAAAGAGTAAGAGAAGCGCTTAAAAGGCTCCTTCTTTATGAAGAAAAACTACAAGCGGCAAAAGATGGCGAGTGTACAAAAGAAGATATGGCAGAATATATCAAATCAGGAGTACAAAAAACGCCGCTAAAAGAAGACCCGCAAGAAGCTCTTTTTAAGCTTTTGGAAAGTGACAAATACGTAGATTTTATCGGGAAAGAGTTCGGCAGGCGGCTTGAAGCGGCACTAGAAGAGAAAGGAATACGCCGGGAAGAAGCTGCCGAAAGGACAGGTCTTACGAGAGGTGCCATAGACAGGTGGATAGGAGGGAGACTGCCGGATGTCAAGAATTGTAAAGTTCTTGTAGTAAACGGCCTTAGAGACTCAAAGATCACAGAATGCTATCTTCTGACAGGGATGTCTTTCAGCAAGTTTATGGCGGTAAGCATAGAAGATAAGGAGAGTTACCAATATAAGCGGCTGATAGGGCTGAAACTAAAGGTTTTGAGATATAGAAAGGCGCTTACGCTGAGCGCAATTAGTGCAAAAATAAAAGGAATGAGAGTCAGTGAATTATCAGATTGCGAAAAGGGTTTAAAATTACTTTCGGAAGAAAAACTGCAAAAAGCAGCAAGAATACTCGGGTCGTCTCTTAAAAAGTTAGAAGGTAAGGCGAAAACAATCGGGGAGCAAAGTTCAAAAGGCGGCCTGATAGGGAGGCTTTATTATAAGGATAGCGCTGGAAAGATGTACCGCGAGACGGGAAGCGTTGAACCCGAAGAAAGAGAGACAGAGACAGGCGAAAAATATCTAGTATTTTTCGGCCACGACAAATGGGGCAAAAAATATCCCCTTTATACCGAGAAAGACATGCCGGCTGTAGCCTGGATAATGGATCCGCGAGAAGAAGGTTACCCCGAAAATATAACAATGGGTATACGGCTAAAAGTGCTTAGAGACAATAATTTTGTATGGGGATGCGCCGGAGAAAGAGCGCGGTATGCCACGCTTTCTTTTCTTAAAGGGATCAACAGTGAACTTGTCCGGTACCATGAAAGAAAAGAGATGCAGTATGCGATTTATATGTCGAAAGAGGCAAAAAGACTGCGCAAGGTACGCAGTGAAGATAGATATAAAGCGTTAAACCCGCACACCTTTGAAAGAGGGTGCGGCAAGGATATACGGCGCATTTTATGGGAAAGGGAAAGACAGATTAAGGACGGCGAAATAGTAGGAGATAAGGCAAAGCCTTTTGCTAACGCAGAAAGTGTCATAAGTTTTCTTGAAACTGTTCCTTATAGAAATATAAACAAAGATAAACTCACTCCCAGCCAGAGAAATCTCAAAAAACTTTATAAGCGAGGGGCCACCGAAGCGGAAAAAGCCCTTATACGCTATAACTGGGATCTGGGCAGGCGCGGCGAACAAATAACATGGGGCGGCCAAGACTGGGAATTTGCCTCCTATATTGAAAAAGAAGACGGATCAAAAGTATTAGTCGGATCTTTTGTCAACGAGTCATTAGACTGGACATGGCTGTCTTCACTTATCTTTGAAACAATAATAGGATATGCGCCGAAGAACTGGAAAGAACTTTCAAGATGGATGGACCCTGATAGCGACAGGTTCGGTTATCTTTTCCCCGCTCTTAGGTATTTTCCTTCAAGAGCGCAACAGCTCATTAATCAGAAATACGGCGGCGTAGAATTAGTGCGCAGAAAATTGGGTTTTCCGCCTGTAAATTATCGCAGTGACCAGAGAAAATTTCATTTATTAGGAGGAAAGGATTGTCCGAAGCTATATATCGAATTGGTGGATCTTTATGACAAATATGGAAGCTATGTAGAAGTCTGGAACAGACTAAGTGAATTATCAGAGGCGTCCCAAAAAGCCATAGGGGCAGAAAAGCGCGAAGCCAGAAAAGAGATAAGAGAAGCCAAAAGGCTTTTCCGTGAAATATCCAAGGCAAGAAGAACTTACGGCAAAAAAAGCGAACAACAAAAACAAGAGAAAAGAATTCCTAAAAAAAGGAAAGAGTTTGGCTATGAAACTGAAACAGCGAGACACTTCCTTAAGCAGTCAAAGAAATTTCTTGAGAAAAATGATTTTAACAAAGCATATGAGTACGCAAAATTGGCCTTAGAAAGAGCACATGACCATGAAGAGGAGGCGAAAACTAATTTTCTTATAAGGATATTACTCGGCGGGCGAAGAAGAATACTACCGATAGCTGAAGAGCTTTATGGGAAGAGATATTATGCGGAACTGAACCTTTTTAACAAGGCTTATTCAGAATTGGGCTACCAATTATCCGGTAAAATACGCACGCTTATAACAGCCGCGTATGGAGAAAGAAGGATACTGGAAAGGCTGAGCAAGCAATACGGCAGACCCCCTGAAAGAAACGGGATATATTATACAGAGGAAGAATTTTATGAAGCATTAGAAAAAGAGATGACTGGCGATATAGAGCCTACAATGCTGGATATTGTGGAGGTTGAAGAAAACATTATAAAGGGCAGAAAGAAGACGGAGGCCAAAAAACAAGCCCTTAACAGGTTAAACTACATGATCGAAAAGGATGTGGCAGCCCTGAAAGAGGCCATCCTTGCATATGTAGCAGAGGAAGAAAACCTTATTGAAAGGATTAAGAAAAGAAATCTTCTTATAGAATTTGCCGAGACTGAACGCGGCAGCGCCCTTATAAGCCTTTATGAGATTGATAGAGCGATTAGGGAAGCTGATAAGAGGCGCAGGGCACAGTATCGTACCGCAGAAAATACGAAAAAAGAGGAGAAACCTAAGGAGAAAAAATCCGTTAAAGAAAAAGACGAAGAACCTCTGGATTTGGATGAATACCCGGATGAGGAAGAACATGATCTTTTTGATATGTCCGAAGGATGGGCCGGAGAAAGCGATATGGACAGCGACCAGGGTATATCCGATGATGAAATAACCGGTGAAATGGATGAGTATGCTGATCTAGATGATCTGGCGGGTGATTTAGATGTAGAAGAACCTGATGAAGATGGATGGCGAACTTTAGACCAAAGGTTTGAATGGGGAGAGGATTTAAGGAATATCGGCATTGACGTAATTTTGCCTGAGGATGATGAGTACCCCGATGGCGGGGGCATGATACCGCTTGTAAGGGAATGGTTGGGAGAGAAAAATGCTCGCAAACACCAGGCTTGGATCGAGCAGGTTATTTTCTGGGGATTAACTATAGCACTTTCATTTATTCCCGGAGTGGGAGTGGCCTCTGGCGTAATTGCATGGTCGGCATTTTATGCACTCCACTATTTACCGGCTAAACACGCACCGCCTGCACCGCGCCTTTTCTATAGGCCGCTGATAATAATAACCTTAATGAATGCCATTACTATGGCAGCCATACTTGCCTCACCTTTTAGTCTTTCTACCGTTTTAACTGATTCACAAACCTTTTATAGTACGCTTGGCATAACATCCATTCTTTTACACCTTACAGGGCTTGTTTTAACAACAATAGTTCATCATTTAGAGAATGCTAAAGAGATAAATAAGAATTTGCAAAAAATCACCTCCCGGACAGGAAAAGATTTACGCCCCTCAAATGTTTTAGGCTGGCTGATAGATGGTATTAATAGTTATATCGAATCGATTTTTACGCGGCATTTGGTCTTTGAAGGGGCCGGAGGTGTTCAAGTCCATCCGGTTGTGTATATGACAGGGCATACTGATGGAAGAGCCCCAGAAGAACCAATGCCGCCGAAAGAAACAACAGCAACCCCAGCTACGGAGGAACAAGCAAAGAAAACCTTGGATCTTTTAATTGGTGGCTGTATAGCTGCATTTAAAGCAAAATCTGATTTAACCGTACCCGGCGATGAAAATAAGTTCGATGCAGAAGGACAAAAAAAGATTAGTGCCGCTTTTTCTGAAGACATCAGCGCTTTAATTTGCGACTTAATAGCTAATGAGGTTGTCGACGATGGGATTAATCTAATGGAATACGCTATGAAGAAGCTGCAGAAACAATTGGATCAAATGGGTATGCCTAAAAAGCTTTTCGCGACAATTCTTTACTCACTATACGCATTTATTGGGAGCACGATTGCCTGTATGTCTGATAAAGAGCATTTAGCCAGTAAAAAAGACGCAGTATTAAAAACGGCAGCACATTTAGCTGAATTCTCCATGGAAATTGTCGCAATAAATCATCCAAACAGTTTAGCGGCTTTGCCGCACATAGCTGAGATTTTGGCCGATATTTATCAAAGGCAGGAACGATATGAAGAGCTTGCGAGTATATCCAAAAAATATATCATTCTTTTTTATAAAAATCCAGCAGCCCAGCTAACATGGCTTATGCACTTAGCAATGGCCTTTTTCCGGCAGGAAGAATGGGAGAAATATAGATTTATAAATGAACTTTTATTAAAACATCCAAACTTGCCGATCGCTAATGAGATTAAATTTACGATTCTTAAATCCTGGGGATATACAACGGGGTTGTTTCCTTGGAAGAACGGTGTACAGGAAGAATTAAAACCTGAACTTGAGAAATGCTTAAGAGAATTAGATAAAATTATCGCAGCAGGCGAGGATGAGATGGCGAAAGATCCGCTTTTAAGAGGTGCCATTCTTTATGAGCTAGCCATGTCGTACATTATGACTGAAACAAATTACGAAAAAGCTTTAGAAATAGCCGAGGAACTTCTGGCAAAAGATCCGAATGATGTTAGAAACTTCAAGCTTTATATGCTAGTTCTTACAGAGCAGATTCGTAACCGCCTGAAAGAAGACCAAAAGAGCGAAGCCTTGAAAATTATTACCAAAGTCGAAAAAGTTTTAACAGCGAAGAAAAGAGAGCTAGATCTGGTCGAAGAGATGCCCGAAGAGATAAAGAAGGTATGGTTAAGTCTGATAGAGTATTATTATGCCTCGTTTTCTTATCTTAAAGGGGACGCAGTTAAGGCGGAAGAAGGATATAGGAAACTTTACGAAGAAAACAGCGGCGAAATGATTGTACAAACCGTTTTTAGTTATGTACACACCCTAATAGATCTTTCAAGAAAAGAAGAAGCCAAAAGCGTTATGTTACGCGGGTTTGAAGAACTCGGCACGCTTAAGGAAGAGGGATTTCAAGCAGAGTCGGTTATGGTCCAGGCAGCGAATTTCGATCCTCTTGACGGCATTGAGGTTACGAAGGAGCTAGCGCATGAGGTTCTTAGTGATATCAAGCAATGGAAAGGAATAAGTCCCAAAGGATTATACCAAATGGCATTGGGTGCGCTTGCTTTCGACGGGAAGAGCGCAGGCATAGTTCAACAAAATTTGTTAAATCTTATAGAAGAAGAAGGATTAAAAGAAGATGATGTTCCGCACTTTCTGGCGATAGTATCGGCGTACCTAACAAAAATTGGAAGACCGACAAGAGAATTTCTTAGAAGAGTTATTTATGAATGTAAGGATCCCGCGGTCAAGCAGCTCTTAACAGACTATCTTAGAACTGAGGCATGTAAATATGTTTGGGATTTGAATGACATCGGTTTATTTGCATTGATAAGTCAGAGTGATGGATCCCCTGCGACCCCCTTGGGACGCATTCTTTTTGAAAAACGTGACGATTCGGTACACGCCTGCTTTGTCAGAGGAGAAGACGATCCGTTCCGTTTTTTCAAGGAACTAGAATCTTCAGAAAAATATCCTTTATTTACCGAAAAAGACGATGCAGATATTTTAGACGTTTTAGTGTATCCGCTAGCTGCCGATGTTATGAAGCAGTATTTATTTTTACTTCCCGAAGATTCTGAGGAACAAAGAGAGTTTAAAGAGAACCTGCGGAGATTTTTTACCTCTAAAAATATCACAAAATACAACGAAAAGTTTCAGGAGGTCGCGGCTAGAAATGAACGGCTATGCGTCACTCTTTATAATAACCTGGCGCAACTTGCAAGCATTATAGGTAATGATGAAAGGGCAATAAGATTTTATAGTGACATGATGAAAACAGGGAAGGAAGATATCGCGCGGAAAAGCCCTCATGCGCTATCAGCTTTTATTGGTTATATATTAGTGTTGAAAGATAAAGGAGAAGAGGAAGAAGCAGAAAAGATATTAAATATATGGATAAACTCAATAAACATTTTAACCAGTCGTGCAGAACAGGGAAAACCTTTTACTGAGGGGTACGATGAAGTACGCTTATACGAAGAAATATTCAACTCAATAGTGACAATGCCCATAAGTATGCTAATAAAGTTATGTGTAACCAATGAAAAGGCAGCCAAGGCAGTTAAAAAAACTATTGATAAGCGTATTGATAATTTGGGAGAAGATCCTAGTTTTAATGCTGCCGGGAATCTTGCGGAACTGGCCTGTGTGATAAATCATACTGAAGGTCTTGCAAAAGCGATAGTGCCTCTAGCCAAAGCGACGCACAAAACGAAAAAGAACAGAATGCATTTTGTGTTTTTACTGCAAAAACTCATATATCGGCACCTGACCATAGATGATCACAGCTGCGCTCCGGGAGGATTCTCACTAGAAGAGCTTTATGCCATTGCGGAAGAGATGCTGGCGGAGCAAGAAGAAGGGACATGGTTAACACAAGCCAGAGCTAATTTCCATATTTTTAAAGGCGAATATACAGAAGCGATTACACTACTTGAGGAGGCGCTTAAAAAATTGACTGAAAGTGATGAAGCTCAAAGTGAAACATTTGATATTCTTTTAACGCTGATAATGCTGACCAGCGCTTATAAATTAGACGGAAAAGACGAACAGGCTCTTAGTGTGTTAAGAGAGGGAATCGAGCGCGAAGCCAAACGTCCTGATGACGGTAGCAAGAAAAGTCCGACGTTTGTAGAAGCTCCATTTATAAGATGGGTTCCTGAACAGTTTCAGGATATTATTGTGAAAATGTTAGTGGAACTCTTACTAGACAGGAAAGAAAAGGCCCTTTCCCAAAAAGCAGCATATAGCGTGTTTCGTGCCCTCGATGCCTTAGTGACGCCGGAGGTGATTCCCGTTCTGATCGAGCATCTCAAATCAATCATTAATGGAGAAAAAGAATTCGACGAGACCAAAGAACCCGAGGCGAATATCGATATAAAGATTATCGAATGGGCCTATAATCTGCCAACGCAATACAAGGTAATAATTGATCTTTTTGTTACGGATATTAAAGAAATTGTCGGTGGGAAGAAAGCGAAGAACCGTCTACCAAAGCTTAAAAAACATATTGACGCCATACAGCAAAGGGCCAGTTCAAAATTCACTCCGGAAGAATATAATTTTGCCGCAGAATATTTAATAGGAAAGAGGCAATATGAGGATGCGATTAAACTTGTTGATAGAGCCTTGTCAAGATTGAGAAATTCCAAAAAAAGCAGCAAGGAAAAACAAGATTTTACTGCAAAACTAAACATCCAGAGAGAAAAAGCGCAAAAGGCAGTTGGACTCCTGCAAGATATAAAGAAAAACTATAACGACGATCGTTTTGATCAAGCCCAAGAAGCATGCCAGAGGCTCCTTGAGATTAATCCGAACGACGAATTTGCTCATGCCACTAAGCTGGTTATATCAATACTTGAAGAAGCTAAAAAACTTATTGACGAAGGAAGGGTAGAGGAAGCTTATGAGATCCTTGGTAAGGCGGATAATGCTGAAAGTGTTCCTAAAATAGATAAGAAATTAAGCAAGGTGAACAATTTAGTTGTTACACGATCCAAAGTAGCTAAATACCTTGAAAACGGCGAATACAACGCGGCCAGGGAGAGACTAAATAAAGCCGCTAATTCAGGGGACCACCCTCTTGGTGTAGTCATCTCCGAAGGCCACCCGGCCTTAAGTCCTCTTTATGAGAAGCTGAAGGCTATTGAAGACAAAGTAAATAGCCGCATACAAATCATTAAAAGGAAAGGCGCCTCTCTTAAGGACATTTATGAACAAGCGCAGGCTCTTTTAAAATATCCGGAGAAAGAAACAAAGGACCTTGTGTTTGAGACAATACTAAGGAAGGCAATAGAGGAATTTAACATCGCACAGGACGAAAAAGATCCGGATTTAATTAAGCGGCAATATGCCTATGTTCTTAATATAGCGCGGCTTGTTTATGAGCTCAGAGACTATGAGCCCGAGATGAAATACATGGAGAAAGCTCAAAAAATAATCTCACACGCGGTAGCAAATATCTGGCTTCCGGATCTTATCGATGCGTATTTTATGTTATATGCAATGCATGTGGCAGAAGAAAACAGAGATAAACGTCAGAAAAAACAAATAAAGACGGATATTATTGCGTTCGCCTTTAGTAATTTTTACGTGACACATAAAGGTATTGTTGTTACTGGTTTTTCGGATCCCAAAAGCGGTTCACCAATTGATATACGAAAATATGCCTTGCATGGCGATACTTTCAAAATAACCCCCTTCAAAGAGGGAGAGGATGAACTGCAGCCGTTTTTCAGAGTTAGATCGGTCGAAAATGATAGGCTCAGTTTTGAGCTGCCCCGGGTCAGAGAAGGGTACGATGAATTGATACAAAGATGGAAGACGGCTTTGGATGAAGGCGGCACTATAGCAAGAGCGAAAAACGATGTTTGGAAGAACCAATGCGATATGCTGAGAGAAATTATCATGTCGCTTAAGAAAAGCACTCATATGGAATTGCCGCTGGAAGGAACTTTTGCTAGAGCTACCGCAATGAAATCCGCCAGGGATGAAAAGGGTAAGGTGATTGACTATGCTCTGGGGATCTTACTTGATATACCGGAGAAAAAGAAACTGTCCGAGATTACCCAAAAAAGAAAAGCGATCGAGCATATAGTAAAGGGCTTGGAGAGGAGTTTAGGGGCAGGGTATTCTCTTGACCCGGAGCAAAGAGAAGCGATACTTGACGGTTTGAATGAAGGAATGTTCACGAGTTTTATTCAGGGGCCTGGGGGTACAGGTAAAAGTACTGTCATAGTCCATCTTGCGGAGCTGATTACGGAAGAGCTTGGATCTAGTGTAGTACTCGCCTCTCAGACTCATGCTGGAGTCGATGCCGTTGTTGAGAAGGAATTAAACAAAAACGGTTTTATTGTACGCGTTGGGAACAATGAAGACGCGATAGATGACCCTGACATTTATGCGCTATGGGCGCGTAAGACAGAACTGCTTTCTGAGGTTCTCGCAGGCAAAAAAAGACATTTTATCGCTGCTACTATAAACGGGTTTTTTACCGATCGTGATATTAATCCGCAGGAAAAGCTAAAATGTGCGGATTATCTTATTGTTGACGAGTCAAGCAGAGCCACGATTGCCGAGTCATTATGGGCGGTTTATATGCTTAACGGACTTACAAAAGTTATTTTTGTAGGAGACCAGGCGCAGCTGCCCGCATATGGTCTGGATGATGATGACGCACGATTTGCAATAGATGAGCTGACAAATCATGCAAATTGTTTCACCCTTGGCGATTTTGGCGAAAGGCGTTCAGTGAAAGACGAGATTTTTACCATAAAAAAACGCGCTGAATTCCGTATATCTATGCTCGAAAAAGTTCTTGATCTCTTTGAAAATGACATATTCAAGGTAACCAGGCCTAACTTCCACATGCTTGAGGTGCAACGCAGGTCCGGATTTCTTATTGTTAAAATGGATAACTATTTTTATGACGGAAAACTTATAGCAGGAAAGGAAGATAGCGGCGTAGTAATCGAAGACAATTATAAAGGAAAGTATCCGGAAGAAAAAGAGGGTATGGAGCTGGAAAACACCATAAACAGGGGCGAGATAAACAGGGTCATAAGCTGGGTAAATTGGCTTATAAACCATGAAAAAATAACGAAAACCGAAGAGCTCGGCATTATTTCACCATATAACAAACAGGTGGAGCGTATCACGGAAGCCCTTTTAGACTTTTCCGAGCTTCATGAATACCTGACAGCCGTCGAGAAAAGCGCACGAGCGGATATGCCGGATAACATTAAGAGGCTTTTGACACAGTCAGAATACGTTTTGTTCCGTGTTAACGATCTTTATAGTGCCGGCGGCGTATCCGATTGTTATCGGCTGAGGGATAACTTTATTAAGCACCCCAGACCTGAGACCGCCCGGGCGCTGCGGGAGAGATTACAGCTTGGTGATAACTTTATGTCTTTGGCTGATCTCGAACGCGGTAAATATTTTATTAAAACGATCGATAAGGCGATAGGCAACGAAAGAAGGGCCATTATTTTTTCCTGGGTCAGGTCCAACCGTTGGGGCAATGCAGGTTTCCTTTCGGACTCGACAGATGAGAAAGATGGCTTAAGAAGAAGAAACGTTGCTGTTGCACGGCCCCAGGAGTATGCAATACACATCTGGGACAGAAAGACATTTGAAAAATCAAAAGATCATGAGATATGCAGATGGGCTGCGCACAATATTGAGGTTTTTGAAGAAGCAAAAGCACTGCATGGCAAAGTCGTCTTAAATAAGAACGGAGAGGTTACCACTGAGGACTACAAAGGTTCGGTTAAAGTCAAGCCTGAGGAAAGAAGATCCGCGGGCCACGTCGGCAAATATAAAGCAGCCGAAGAGAAAGAGCCGCAGTATGCACCGGAGACTAATACCTTAACAGGTACCTTGGTAAATTGGGAAGATGAAACTAAAATAATAGATTTAAGCAAAGCGGCAGATCTTGACAGAGCCCCGCCTGAGGAAATAAGAGAAGCTCTGGAAACTTTGGACAAAGATACAAATAACGATATCGTTTCTGAAATAATAAATAGATATTTACTCAACTTCAAAGGAAATACCATCACATTCGACCATCCCGATGATCCAGTACTTTGCTTTGCCATGCGCGATCTAATAGGCATATCAAAAAATCTTCTTGCAATACCAGTTCTTCTCTTTCACGAAATCGCTCATGCGATAATAGATATGGATGGCGGAGACGGGCTTTTAGAGAAAATAGAATCTTATCTAAAGGAAAAGGCTCCCGAGAAATTAGAACTTATGCTTGCTAAAGCAGGAGAGAATGCGGAGAAGCAGATAAGGGCCCATTACGTTTTAAGGGCGTTTCAGTGGGAGGTTTTTGGCCCCAGGGATAAAGAGCTTACGGATATGATAAAAGAGCTAAAAAAACTGAAAGAGGCCAGACTTGCTGCCGAAACTGAAAGCAAAGAGTATCCCGCTCTGGGAACCGCGGAAGAAATAATAAACAATGTCGATAAAATAGTGCCGCTGGTGACCAACGCCCTGAGAAACTGGGCCGAAGGCAAGTCGGAGCAAGATGAAGAGGTTGTACTCCTTTTAGATCTACCGGCACCGGCAAGCGACCGGATAAAGAAACTGATAGATGATTGCGTAATAAAACCGTTAAAAAGGATGCAGGGCAATAACGGCAATATGGCACGTGTTTTAAAGAACCTGATAATTGCGGACAGTGACGATAAGGCCAAGATTAAAGCGAGAATAGAGGAGTCCGGTCGGCTTAAAAGCGAAAATGTCATTGTCCTTACAAGCAAGACAAATATAAATGATTTTGAAAAATTTGAAAATTCGTTTATTACAGCACTCGATCTTTCAGACCTCGATGAAGCGAAAGGATTCGATCCGGAGGCATATTATTATCCATATGTGGAGGCTGTATTTTTTACCCTGGTAAGGGCGCTTGGGACAATCGACGAGTCTGAGAGGAGCAAAGATGAATTGATTAAAGAGTACCGAACACGTCTTTGGGGCTGGTACCGGCAGATACCAAATGTAAAAGAGATGACAGAGGAAGAGCTTATAGCCATGTGTATCGAAAACGGGAATCCACGTAAAATAGTCACTTTAAAGCTTGTAATACCCGATGCTGAGAAGTTTGATCCGGTAGATATATACATATTGACTAAGGAGTTTATAACAAAAGCATAAGGGCATGGTTTTAAGTATATATATTTAAAAGACCTAAAGTAGATGTTAAATAAAAAAAAGTTATCTAGTAATTTGTTGAATATATTAGAACTGATGATATAATGATGTTAAACTATAAGAAAGTTAAAATATGTAATTTCCTTAATATCGCACAATGATACCTCTAATTCAATAGGAAAAGAGGGAGATAGGCATAAAACTATGAGTGACACGAAAAATAACATATCAATAGGAAGAAAGCATCTTGGGCTTTCTGTAAGTCGCTTAAAAAAGACCCTTGTCTTTAAAGCCCTTACCGCAGTTGTAGCTATATCGTTTTTCTTCACAAATATAAATCTAAGCGATGCTATAGCACTCCAGCCGCCGCTCAGCCGTTCCTATGCCCCGTTTGATCTTAACTGGCAGACTCTAATCGCTATTCGCACTACGAAAGCGATGAAAGGTTTCATGCTGACAGCTTTAATCGACGAATACGGCTCTATGGAAACAGTGTCTATTGATGACGTTGCTAGTCTTGCTAAGTTCCTGTGGGAAGGGAAAGAGGAGAGAGATGCAGGGGCGATTAAAGACATCTATATAAAAGATGGGAAAGAAATACGGGACTTTGGCCTTGAGCTCAATGACTTCAAGGTTATAAAGGACGCGACCGGTGCGATTACGGAGATATTGATAGAGATGGATGTAAAGGACGTCGAAGGCGGTAATGTGACCCTCCGCTATTTTGATCCAAACAGCCCTACTAATCTTTCAGGCGAGAATTATGTACCTGCTTCGATGTGGCAGATAGACGAAAAGTACCAAGGGGGAAAGCTTGCGGTAGAGCTTCTTTACTCAAAACCTTTGCAGGAGGCGCTAGTCGCCAATGCCAAAAAAGAGGATTTTGCCCAAGTTGAAAAAGTGCTTGTAGAAAAGATGGAAGATGTTCTTTCGGAGATACTCCCGCAAGCGGAAAAGAAAGAGGAAGAAAGCGAAGATTCTGACAAGATCGAGACGAGCGGATTAAAACGGGCGATCTATTACGCCTCCGGTATAGGCGTTATTATAGCCGGGGCGTTTTTACTCGGATATATATCCCAGGACTGGGCGGGGTTTCTTATAATGCTGTCAACAATTCACAGCCTTATGGACTTTCACACATATAGAGCAATCAAAAATATAGTTGGCGACGGGAAAGTTCCGATCGCCAAATATGATATAAATACAAAAAGAATACTTTATCTAAAGAAAAACTGGCGAGGATGCGAAGTATCCCAAAGATATACAAAAGACGAGGATGCCTCGATAATCAGCCGGCTTGATGGTCTTTCGAGGGCTGTTGTAAAGCTGCACGAGTTCATACACAGCTTTGGTATTCGTAGTGAAAAAGTCGCGTATACGTTGACGCCATTTATAATATTGCCCTATCAGATATCTCGTATATTAAGTCTTGAAGCAAATAAAAAGCACAGGCTGGCATTCGAACGGCTTGAACCCCGCCTGGCATTAAATGGGGTGGGGGTTGATACAAACACTTTGCCTTTTATGGCAGGGCCGGTTGATGACATTTCGGCTGTTTACGCGCCTTTAGAGGTTGTTATAAACGAAGAAGTAGCCGCTGAAATGGCGCCTTATGTCGAACATGATGCCGATGGTAAGATTGTTGCAGAGGAGGAGAGCTTTTATGGGGGAATAACTGCACCAGAAGCAGCCGTGGTATCAGAACCGATCGAAATATTGGCGGAACAGGAAACACCGGTTCTTTCCCACGCGCCTATGGGAATAACCGTAACAAGCGCTCCCACTTATACTTATTATGATAGCGGGCGTATTGAGTCAAAGACATTTAGCACTCCGGATCCCGACGGCAACATATATTACCACTATATAGACGAGGATTTTGGTGGTCAGGGATATGGCAGGATAGACGTAGCAATAAGGTTAACGCCAGATGTGGAAGGTGGTAAAGCGTATGATTTTACATATTTTTACGGTACAGATAAAGTTTTGTATAAGGATGTATATCAGGAAGGGAACTACGCAGATCTAAGTAATCCGACATTTTCAGAGATACTTATAAGATACGAGTATGATACAAGCGGCGATGTTGTTTTTAAAGTATACAGAACACCGACAAAAATTTATAAAGACGGCATACTGGTCGAAGAATACGGGTTTTCGGGTCCTACGGTTGATACGGGATACCATATCTATTACCTTGAGTATCACCTGAATGGAAAAGTTAAAGCGCAGACAAAATATTATCTGGAAGGCATGACTAATATTTATTCCGAATTTGATGCAAGCGGTAATCTCATCATGCAGCAGATCAGATATGGAACTCTAGATGATTACATAATAATCGATACGATTTATTTTGGCAGTGGGGGCGGAAGTGATTACGATTGGGCGCTTGGGTTCTATGTAAGCGCCGAGTACGGGAATACGACATGGGAAAGACCACCGAGTTATATGAGAAATGGTATGACTGAAATAGTTACCAATGCAAGCCATCTGTGGGGCGTAACCATAGTCATTGTTGTTACTGACCCGTTTACCGGTGAAAAATTTTATCACTCAATTACATATATAGCTCCGAAAACCTACGGAGGAAGTACGTTTTTTTCAAGTGAACCTTTACAGCTTGAAAAGTATCCATGGAATCAGCGCAGCCGGGTATTCGAACACTATTATGGTACTTACGAATGGGCGATAAATGAGGGGGAAGAGGGTGAAGGCTATGAATACGATTGGGTAAGGCCTGATGGTGAAGAAGAGATTTATATAGAAATATATGACAAGGAGGGTAAGCTTATCGAACGGACTAAAGTTGAAATCGGGCAAGAAGGAGATAAAAAAGAAGGAGAAAAAATTCCGGCGGAACAAAAAAAAGGGGAAAAAGCTCCCGCGGAACAAGAGTTAGAAAAGACAGAAAAACAAGAAGAAGAGCACCCCGCTGAGAAAATCGAAGCTCCTTTAACCGAAGAAGAGGCGGCAGTTGATATCCTTATGAAAGGGGAAGAGGAATGGCTTCCAGATGGCGCTCTCGAGAAACTTGAAGGCAAAGAAGGCAATTTTAAGGGGGATGCAACTGCGGTAAAAAGCAAAAACCCTGATGATATGAGCGCGCTAAACATTCTGGAAATCGTGGCTTTAGGTGCAGCAGTGACGACACTTACCGGAGCAGCACTTTTAGATAAAGGAAGGAAACCTAAAGACTTTGAACAAAGCGTTAAAGCGCGCATCAAGGAAAACCTGGATGCTTTCGGAGGATTTTCCAGGGAAGACGCGAAGCCTATACTTATAAAGGTGCCGCTTGAACTTCTTGAAAACGCTCAGGATGATTCGGTAAAAGAATGGTTGGTCGCCCTTGCCGGCGCTAATAAACTTGTCGAATTGTACAGGATTGCAGCAGATCCGGAAAACCCGCATAAAGAGATATATGAAAAGGTAAAAGATGAAACATATGCCGCTTACGGTCTTCCGGCACCGAGTCAACTGGCAAGAATCGAAGCATCAAGAGAAAATGTCATATCCTTATTGACTGTTGCAAGGGGCCAGGACGAAAAAACGTTAAAACGCCAGCTTCAGAAAAGAGTAGATGACATCAGTGATTTTACCAATTCAGTCATAGTCCCGCTGGGAAAAGAAGACGATCCCACGGGCGCGTTGCGAGCCATCGTATTAGGTTTAGGCGTTGTGCGCATGCTTAGAAGCCCGGAGGATCGTGAAGAGATCCAGGAGGAAACAGCAAAGTTATATTATACTTTCATAAAGACCTACGGAGATGAGAACAAATATCATCCAGAAGACTTAAGGATGTATATTACCACATTTATTTCAGGTGAATATGACCTCAATGACGTTATTAATGGCCTTATGGCCCTTATCAGGTCACTCCCAAGCGCCGAACGCATACCGATAGATGTATACAATTTCGCGACACAGCTGGTAAGGCAAGCGGCGTAATTTCTTGGAACCCATGCACCAGAAGGCCACGCTCGTAAGGGCGTGGATGTTTTGCTTCACCAAGGTTTCGCAGGAACTATTCCTTTGAAGCTTTAGCGAAGAAGAATGAATGGCCTTCGGTGCGGGGTTCCGCTTGACGCAAAGACTGAAACTGTGGATGCCATGGGCGTTAGCCCATGGAGCTTCACTGCCAGGGTGCGCTTTCTGCTTGTTCTCAATCTTTTTTTATGTGATAATATCTTCCTATGAGGAAATACATAATCGGCGTTGATATAGGCGGCACGAAGATAGCTTCGGGGATCGTTTCGCGTAGCGGCAAACTCATCGGAAAGATAGTCATTCCCACACTTGCGGCGAAAGGGTTAAAGCGTTCCCTTAATCAGGTATACTCTTCCATCAAAGATCTTGTAGAAGCAAGTTCCATCAGCATGAAGGATATTGACGGGATCGGGGTGTGCGCGCCCGGCCCGCTTGATCCGGCCAGGGGTATCGTACATAATCCGCCGAACCTGCCCGGCTGGAGGGAAGTCGCGCTCGCTTCTCTTATCAGAAAGAAATTCAACAAGAAAACCAGGCTTGAAAACGATGCAAACGCCGCGGGAATGGCCGAAGTCATATGGGGCGCGGCCAAAGGACACAAGCATGTTTTCTATGTGACGGTAAGTACGGGAATCGGCACCGCGATCATTATCGATAAAAAAATATACCACGGTAAAAACGGTATGGCCGGTGAAGGCGGCCATGTGACAATAAAATACGATGCTAAGGATGCGCGGTGTAACTGCGGAAATATCGGCTGTATCGAAGCTTTGGCTTCCGGGCCCTATACTGTAAAACGCCTCCTTAAGAGGCTCAAAAAGGCCCCGCGCACAAAAACGAATATACTTAAACTTGCGGGTGGTTCTCTAAGCAAAGTAACAATGGTCACTATAGGTGAGGCGGCTTCCCTGGGGGACAAAGTCGCACTTGAGGCTATCTGCGAAGAAGGCAGGCTCCTGGGCATCTGGCTGGGCAGCATGATAAGCGTACTTGACCCGGAAATCATCGTCATCGGCGGCGGGGTATCTATGCTGGGTAATGTCCTCTTCAAGGAGATCAGAAAGGCTATCCCGCCCGCGACCATAAATATCTGCGCGAGGAAGACGCCGGTAATCCCGGCGAAGCTGAAAAAAGACGTAGGTATATTCGGAGCAGCTTCGGTACTTATGGAAAGATAGACAGCACCCGAAAAAGGCGGTACTTGAATTTTAAGACGCCCTGTGTTATAAAATAAACGCTCGTTACAATACCAGTTTTTCACTTTTTACATTTTAACTAATCTTTATGTCATACCAGGTACTCGCTCAAAAATACAGGCCCGAGACGTTTGATGACGTTATCGGGCAGGAAGCCGTTACGAGGACGCTTAAGAATTCCATCCTTAACCGGCGGATAGCCAATGCGTATATTTTTTGCGGGCCCAGAGGTGTCGGAAAGACTTCCGTTGCAAGGCTTCTTTCGAAGACGCTTAATTGTGAAGCCGATTCAAATAAAAGGCCGTGTAACAAGTGTGATTCCTGCAGGGAGATAAGACAGGCGAATAATATCGATGTGCTTGAGATAGACGGCGCTTCAAACAGGGGTATCGATGAGATCAGAACGCTTCGGGAAAACGTCAAATTTTCGCCGTCAAGAAGAGAATTCAAGATCTATATCATAGACGAAGTCCACATGCTTACGCAGGAAGCGTTTAATGCGCTTCTTAAGACCCTGGAAGAGCCTCCCGCGCACGTGAAGTTCATATTCGCGACGACAGAGCCGCATAAGGTTATCCCCACCATTATGTCGCGCTGCCAGAGGTTTGATTTTAAGAGGATACCCCCGAAGATGATACTTGAAAGATTGTCCGATATAGCTAAAAAAGAGAAGCTTGATGTCGATGAAAAAGCGGCGTTACTCATCGCACGCAGTTCCGACGGGAGCTTAAGAGACGCGCTTGTCATACTTGATCAGATGATCTCTTTTTCGGGGAACAAAATCAGCGCTGACGACGTCATTGAGCTTTTGGGGATGGTCCACAAGGACAAGATGTTTGAACTTGCGGATGCTATTATCGACAAGAAGCCCGCAGGGGTTGCCAGAAGCCTTGACCACCTTATAACGGGGGGCAAGGACCCTGTATTCATTGCCAACAGCCTGATATCCCATTACAGGGACCTAATGATACTTAAGACGACGGGGGAAGCGACTGTCGACATGGCGTTTACTCAGGAAGAGCTTAATAAGCTGAATGAGCAGCTTGGGAAAATATCATTGGAAGAGATTCTCTATATTCTGCAGAACATTTCGCATTGCCTGGTGATGATGAAAAGCGCCATGTTTGCGCGTGCTCCTTTAGAAATAGCGCTTATCAGGCTTGCCGGGAGGGAAGGGGCACTTTCACTGGCGGAAATCCTGGCAAAACTGGAGGAGATGGGTCAAGGTTCAGGGGAAAATGACTTTGTAGAACCCCCGCGCCTTTCCGAGGACACTTCCAGTAATAATGTTCAAAATCCCGCACCCGGACAGGCCACTTTTGAGAAGGGCGAAGAAACTGCGTCTGGACCCGATGACGATAATGAACCTGCCAAGGGCGGCATCGATGCGGCAAATTTTAACTGGAAAGCGGTATTAAATTACGTGAGAAATAAGAAGATGTCCGTTTTTACTTTCCTTAGCGCGGCTAAACCCGTCGAACTTAGCGCAAAAAAAGTGGTCATAGGGTTCGGCAAGGCCCATGCTTTTAATAAAGAGGCGCTTGAGGCGAATGGGAATAAAAGTGTTGTCGAAGAAGCGGTAAGCAAGATCACGGGCACTTCCCCGCGTGTAGAGTTTACCATCCTGGAATTTCTGGAAGAGGACATAGAGGCGAAAGAGAATAACGCCGAGAAAAAAACCAAGGCGAAGGAAAAAATGAAACCATCTATAGAAAAAGCCATGGACATTTTCGGCGGGCAGATAGTGCGTGATTTTCTGGAGGATTAATAGTGATAAAGGGATTTCCCCAGCCTATGACAAGGCTTATCGACCAGTTCTGCAGGATGCCCGGCATAGGCGTACGGTCGGCACAAAGGCTTGCCTTTTATATCTTGAAATCCTCTAACGAAGAGATCTCTTCTCTTCTTAAGCATATACGCCAAGTCAAAGAGGATATCACCTTCTGCAAAGAATGCAATAATTTAAGCGACAAAGAAGCCTGTTTCATCTGTTCCGATAAGACGCGGGACTCTTCCAAGATATGTGTGGTTGAGAGTCCGAGCGCCGTCATCGCCATGGAAAAAAGCGGTATATACCGGGGGCTCTACCATGTCCTATTGGGGGAACTTTCACCGATTGACGGTGTAGGCCCGGAGGACCTTAAGATCAAGGAGCTGCTTCAGAGGGTAAAAAGGCCCAATGTAAAGGAAGTTATCATAGCGACTGATTTTACAACGGAAGGGGAAACTACCGCTTTATATCTTTTCGAGGCATTGAAACCTTTTAAAATTAAAGTCTCACGTCTTGCGAGGGGGGTACCTGTCGGGGCTTCTCTCGAATACGCAGATATTGCCACGATTCAAAGAGCTTTTGAGGAACGAAGAGGAGTTTAAAAACCGTTTTTTAATAGGGTTTTTATATGTTTCAAAGCTTCATAAGACGTTCATTTATTTAAGCTTGACACCATATATATTGTCATTATACTCTAGATAGTAATAAGGATATAAATCTGAAGGGGATAGGTTTTTAAAAACATAGTAATAAGGAGGGATGTATGGGTATTTTAGAAGCTGTCAAAAAAGGGTTCACAGAGACTTCGAAACTCATGAACGTGGTTTTGGTGTTCTTTGTCTTTAACGTGGTTATAGGCCTCATAAGTCTGCCTTTAGCCAATCCGGAAAGGGCAGGTAACCCGGGGATCGTTACAGTATCGATCATATCAAGCATTCTGTTTTTCCTGATATTTATATTCCTGCAGGGAGGGGCATTGGGGCTGGTAAAAGACCAGATAAAGTCTGCCGCGGCCAACATGGCTCAGTTCACCGATTACGGGAAAAAATTTTACCTGAGGATACTTGCGCTTTTGCTTCTCTACATCCTTATCGCGATAGGCGTTGTTCTTGTGCTCAGCCTGATAAGTGCCGGAGTGCTTCTTTTGGGAGACAATGTCGCAACGAGAAGCATTGTAGCGGTCATAGTTACACTTGCGGCAGTGGGCATTATAACCCTTCTGGTTTATCCGGTATATTCGATAGTTGTCGATGATATAGGCGCTTTACCGGCTCTAAAAAAAGGTATTCTGGTGGCAAAGACCAATTTCTTCAAGACGCTGGGCCTTTTTATAGTTATGCTGATAGTAAGCTTGATAATCTCGCTGATCGTCGGGTTTATTATAGGGCTGGTAACCGTGCCGCTGCCTATAGGTATCAGCCAGGTTTTAATAGCTATTGTAAACGCTGCAGTTCAGTCCTATATACCGATCGTTATGATGGTTGCTTTTATGAGTTTTTATATGTCGCTTACTGCGGGAGCAGCACCGGCGGCCGGATCGACGCTGGGCGAATAGCTCTTTTTTCTATTAGTAAACAAGGGGGGCGGGCTCAAGAGTTAATGAGCCCGCCTTTTTTGTGTCTACAAGAGTAAAAAGCAGTGAAATTTACAAGAAAACCCCTTAACAAGCGGTATCTCTTATGTTACAATATAAGACCTTAATGCGTAATATATCATGCATTAACGATATTCCTTAAATTCCAATTCTATTCTAAAAATCAGGAGGTTATATAATGGGACACAATATGGTTCCTCATGACGGTAATAGCGCCGTTGCGCATGTCGCACACGCTACAAACGAAGTTATTGCGATTTATCCGATCACCCCTTCTTCCCCTATGGGTGAGATATCCGATGTCAAATCAGCTAAGGGCCAGAAGAACATATGGGGGACTGTTCCCATAGTGGTCGAGATGCAGTCTGAAGGGGGAGCTTCCGGAGCCGTGCATGGAGCTTTGACGACAGGGGCACTTACGACAACGTTTACCGCTTCACAGGGACTGCTTCTTATGATACCCAATATGTATAAGATCGCGGGTGAACTTACGCCTTCGGTTTTTCATATTGCGTCCCGTTCGATCGCCTGTCAGGCGCTTTCAATATTCGGAGACCATTCTGATGTTATGGCTACCAGGCAAACCGGCTGGGCGCTTTTGGCTTCGGGAAGCGTCCAGGAAGCGATGGATTTTTCACTTATCGCGCAGGCCGCGACGCTCGAGTCAAAGATACCCTTTCTGCATTATTTTGAAGGGTTCCGCGTCTCCCATGAGATCCAGAAAATCTCGGAACTTACTTTTGATGATATGCGAAAGATGCTTGATGATAAACTTATCCATGCGCACCGCAAGTGGGGGATGAACCCCGAGCATCCGGTAATACGCGGGACCAGCCAGAACCCTGATGTGTATTTTCAGGGACGGGAGTCCGTCAACAAGTATTATCAGGAATGTCCCGCCATAGTCCAGAAAGCCATGGATAAGTTTGCAAGGCTTACCGGACGCGTGTACAAATTGTTTGACTATGTCGGAGCAGAGGATGCGGAACGGGTCATTGTGATCATGGGTTCCGGAAGCGAAGCTGTTCACGAGACAGTGGAATACCTTACTGATAAAGGCGAAAAAGTCGGCGTTCTTAAAGTAAGACTTTACCGTCCTTTCAGCACGAGTGCCTTTATTAATGCGCTCCCCTCTACAGTTAAAGGTATTGCGGTTCTGGACAGGACCAAGGAACCCGGCAGTCTCGGTGAGCCTCTTTATGAAGACGTACGCACCGCGATCGGTGAGGCTTTGGAGGAGGGTATAGCCCCCTTTAATGAATATCCCAAGATAGTCGGAGGACGCTACGGTCTGGGGTCAGCTGAGTTTACACCCGCAATGATTAAAGCCGTATTCGACAATTTGTCTCAGAATAAACCCAAAAACCATTTTACTGTAGGGATAAACGACGATGTTACGGGTACCAGTCTCGACTATAACCCTTCGTTCAGCACCGAAAGTAAAGATACTTACAGGGCCATGTTTTACGGATTAGGGTCGGACGGCACCGTTGGCGCTAACAAAAATTCCATAAAGATTATAGCCGAAGAGACGGACAATAACGCGCAGGGGTATTTTGTGTACGATTCAAAGAAAGCGGGAGCGGTTACTATCTCGCATCTTCGTTTCGGGAAAAAGCCGATCAGAAGCCCGTACCTTATCACAAAGGCCAACTTTCTGGCATGTCACAATTTCTCGTTTCTTGAGAAGTACGATATGCTTAAAAACATCGAAGAGGGCGGAACTTTTCTTCTTACGTCCATGCATGATAAAGACAATGTCTGGAAGGAACTGCCCACCGGAGTCCAGAGAGCGATAATCGACAAAAAACTTAAGTTTTACGTTATAGATGCGATAAAAATAGCCAAAGAAGTGGGGCTTGGCGGACGCATAAACGTGATAATGCAGACCGCGTTTTTCAAGATATCCAAAGTCATTGATGAGAAAATAGCGGTTAAAGCTATAAAAGAAGCCATTAAGAAGACTTACGGCCAGAAGGGCGACAAGATTGTCGACATGAACGTACGCGCAGTAGATATGGCGCTTACCAGCATAGAGGAAGTTAAAGTTCCGGATAAAACCACCGGCGAGATAGTCGCAAGAAAGACCGTTCCGGACGATGCTCCCGAGTTTGTCAAAGAAACGACATCGAAACTCCTGCGGGCTGAAGGAGAGACGGTAAAGGTCTCAGAGATGCCTTCCGATGGCACATGGCTCACGGCTACGACACAGTACGAAAAACGCAACATCGCTATAAACATCCCCGTATGGAATCCGGAGACCTGTATCCAGTGCGGGAAGTGTACCATGCTCTGCCCCCATTCGGTAATACGGGCTAAATTATACAAAGAGGATTTACTGAAAGATGCGCCGGAGACTTTCAAACATACCTTGCCAAAACCCCCTAAGGGTAAGGAAGGTTATGTCTATACGCTTCAGATAGCCCCCGAAGACTGTACGGGATGCGGTGTGTGCGTAAATTACTGTCCCATGAAAGCTAAAGAAGCCATTAAAATGATGCCTCAGGAACCTTTAAGGGACCGGGAAAGGGAGAATCATAAGTTTTTCTTAAGTCTTCCGGAAGCGGACCATTCGCTTTATAACCGGAACGTCATGAACGGCGTGCAGTTTGTGCAGCCTTTATTCGAGTATTCGGGGGCATGCGCGGGCTGCGGGGAGACAGCTTATGTTAAACTTCTTACGCAGCTTTTCGGCGACAGGGCTTTAATCGCCAATGCAACGGGCTGCTCTTCTATTTACGGCGGGAATCTGCCTACTACGCCGTATTGCCAGAGACCCGACGGCAGGGGGCCCAGCTGGAACAATTCCCTTTTTGAAGATGCGGCGGAACTTGCTTACGGAATGCGTCTTACGGTAGATAAATACAGCGAATACGCCAGGGAACTTGCAGATAGGATCGTTTCGGCAGGTAAGTGCAAGGCAGAGATGAAAAAGCTCCTCCAGGAGATAAAAACGGCCGATCAGTCCTCACAAGAAGGGATCGAGCAGCAGAGAAAACGCGTAGCGGAACTTGTAGGAATGCTTAAGGGATGCGACTGTGATGACTGCAGAGAACTATTAAGCATTTCGGATTACTTTATAAAAAGATCCGTATGGGGACTCGGCGGGGATGGCTGGGCATATGATATAGGCTATGGCGGACTTGATCATGTGCTGGCTGCGGGCAGAAACGTAAATATCCTGGTTCTTGACACCGAAGTTTACTCAAATACGGGAGGGCAAGCCTCAAAAGCTACGCCAATGGGCGCGGTGGCACAGTTTGCGGCAAGCGGAAAACCCATCGGTAAAAAAGATCTTGGTTTAATGGCGCTTAGCTATGGTTACGTGTATGTGGCCAAAATCGCATTGGGTGCGGATCCCATGCAGACCATGAAAGCTTTTCTGGAAGCCGAAGCCTATGAAGGGCCGTCAATAATAATAGCGTACTCGCATTGTATAGCTCATGGGTACAATTTGATTATGGGCTATGACGAGCAGAAGAGGGCCGTCGCTGCCGGTCACTGGCCGCTGTTTAGGTATAATCCGGATCTTCACGCGGAAGGCAAGAATCCGCTCACACTTGACAGCAAAGAGCCAAGCATAAAACTGGAAGAATATGTCTATAACGAAAACCGGTATAACGTTCTTAAAAAGACTGATCCTGAAAGGGCTAAAATACTTCTTGCGAAAGCACAAGAGCAGGTTAAGGAGCATTATCAGCTATATAAGTACCTTTCGGAGAGAAAATTCGCTAAAGGCGAAGAAGAAAAGACTAAACCTTCAAAGTGAAGCTCCATGGGCTAACGCCCATGGCATCCATAGTTTCAGTCTTTCCATCAAGCGGAACCCTGCATCGAAGGCCATTCATTTTTCTTCGCTAAAGCTTCAAAGGAATAGTTTCTGCGAAACCTTGGTGAAGCAGAACATCCACGCCCTTACGGGCGTGGCCTTCTGGTGTATGGGTAAAATGTTCACCTTTCGTTTAAAGAAACGGAGCTGTAAAAAATACCCATGGAATAAAAACCATGGGTATCTTTTTATTTAAAAAATCAAAATCAAAATATAATGGCTAGAGAAGCAAATGTTCATATAGGCTGTTCCGGCTGGAATTATAATCACTGGAAAGGTCTTTTTTATCCTTCCGGGAGCTTATCAAAAAACTGGTTTAGTGAATATTCAGAAGTATTTTCAACGGTTGAAATCAATAATACTTTTTACCAGCTCCCGGAAGCTTCTGTTTTCAGGAAATGGCATGCGCAGGCGCCTCCTGGATTTATATATGCCGTTAAAGCAAACCGTTTTATAACTCACATGAAGAAACTCAAGGCGTCAGCTTCTTCGGTAGAGAAGTTCCTGAAACGCGCTAAAATGCTTAAGAAACATTTAGGCCCTATACTTTTCCAGCTGCCCCCGCACTGGAAGGTCAATGTCAAAAGACTGGATGATTTTACTGACATGCTGCCAGAAGGGCTAGAATATATCTTTGAATTTAGAGACAAGTCCTGGTATGACGAAAGAATTTACCAATTGCTTACTAATAAGAGGATGAGTATGTGTTTGCACGACATGAAGGGTTCTGAATCGCCAATGATCAAAGTGGGACCGGTGTGTTATATCCGTTTTCACGGAAGCACGAGTTTATACGGAGGAAAGTATCATATATCGGCGCTTCGAAAGTGGGCAGGCTTTATAAGAGAAGCCGCTAGCGAGAAGAAGGGGGTATATGCCTATTTCAATAATGATTCGGAAGCAAACGCTCCAAAAGATGCTTTAAGACTCTTGGAAGAGATAAGAAAATGCTAAAACAAAACATACAGACATTCGGAGAAAACACTTTGCTCAAACGGCCAAAATGGATACGAGGAAGAGTCTCTTTGGATGAAAACTTTAGCAAAGTTCAGAACCTTTTGAAGGCGAACAATATTAAAAGTGTATGCGTAGAAGCAACATGTCCGAATAAAGGCGAATGCTGGCAGGCGCGGCATGTTACGTTTATGATTCTGGGGGATATTTGCACGAGGGGTTGCAAGTTCTGTGATGTCAAGTGCGGCAGGCCCCTTTTACCTGATCGCGAGGAACCAGGACGCATTGCCGCCGCAGTTGAAGAACTCGAGATGGAGTACGTTGTAATAACGTCGGTAAGCCGTGACGACCTTGAGGATAAAGGAGCGGGTCATTTTGTGGAGACAGTCGAAGAAATAAAAAAAAGAACTCCGCATGTAAAAATAGAACTATTAATTCCAGATTTTGACTGTAAAACTGAACTTTTAGAAAAAGTGGCATTTTCACAGGTGGAAGTAGTCGGGCATAATATCGAGATGCCCGAGAATCTCTACCCGGAAATAAGACCAGGAGCGGATTATAAAAAATCCCTTAAAGTGTTAAAAAAACTGAAGAGGATTAAAAATAAAGGAGCAAATATACTGGTTAAGTCTTCTATTATTCTCGGATTGGGGGAGAACGTGAAAGACATTTTTTATACGGTAAAAGACCTTGAAGAGAGCGGCGTAGATATAGTTTACTTGGGGCAATATCTTAGTCCTTCTCATGAGAGCTGGCCGGTCCAGAAATATTATACTCCGAAAGAATTTAACTTTTTTGAAGAAGAGACTATCAAAATAGGGTTTAGGGCCGTATGCAGCGGTGTTATGGTTAGAAGTTCATACCTGGCGCACCGTTTTTACCTAAAAGCCAAGGCTTACGAATCTTGACAAAGTTTCTCGTATAACTTATTACTATAACTTACAAAGATGTTGAAGAAAGAGAAGGCTTTAAATGCAGCAAAAAAGAAAAGTAACAATTATAACACCAACCTTTGACAGGTTAGATAGCTTAAAAGAAGCTGTCGATTGTGTTATAAAACAATCCTATCAGAACTGGGAATATTTTATAGTTGCTGATGGCCACGATCCCAGGGTTAGACGTCTAGTGCAGAATTTAAACGATAAAAGGATAAAATATTTATTTACATTGCATACGGGATATGTGGGCCATTTACAGAGAACCTTTGCGCTAAAATTTGCTAAAGGCGAATTTGTGTTTTGTCTGGACGATGATAATATCATCAGGCGAGATTACATCGAAAAAATGGTAGATGGTTTTACTGATAAGGAAACCGGATATGTAGTTTGTCAAATTGACTATGGAGATGGGAGATTTATAAAGCCACAGCTACCGTTGCGAGTTGGAAACATTGACATGTTAAACTATATGGTGCGGACTGATTTAGCTAAAAAGGTGGGGGGATGGATTCCTTTTGATTTGTATGAAGCCGATTATATTTTTATTGCCAAAATAAGTAAGATCAGCAAAGGCAAATTTGTACCAGAAATCTTAGGTGTTCATCGCCGGCTTAAAAAACAACGTAAAGAGCCGATAAATATTGAGACGAAATCCGCGACTGTTAGTGAATATCATAAATATATTTTAGAAATTAAATCCCTATTTAAAAAGGCAACACTTAAATTATTACGCCTAACTAATATACCGACTGATCTCCAAAAAACAGGTAGAACTCACATTAATAGAGCTATTTATCACCTTTTATGTAAAGTTTGGCTAAAGTGGTAAATAGTAGATATACAGCATAGTAGGGCGCCAAGCGTTATGAGTCTTGACAAGATTTTTGTATCTTTTATAATGTAATTAGAGCGACTGGCGTTTTGACCTGTTAAATTAAAGCCATTCCAAGAGGTCCCTTCTTGGACCTTACAGGTTACCCCGCGTTTTAGACGCAGGGTTTAGTGGGTAAACCACAAGGGAGCATGTTATCAAAGACCGCACGCCTGGGTTTTTGATTCTTTGAAAGAGCCGGACAAGGCTTAATCAAAGGATAAAAAACTTCTATTCATTTAAAAATGCTTGAAAATAAAGAAAGCTTAAAAAAGACGCCCCTTTATAGTAAACACCTAAAAGCCGGGGCTAAAATGGTTTCCTTCTCAGGGTGGAATATGCCCGTGCAATATACGGGAATCATAGAGGAGCATCTTCACGTCAGGGAGAAGGTGGGGCTACTTGACATCTGTCATATGGGCGAGCTTATACTGAAAGGGCCCACTGCAGAAAAAGACGCAGACAGACTTGTCACTTGCCGCATAGATGATATGCCTGTAGGCAGGTGCCGGTATGGATTTTTGCTTAATGACTCAGGCGGCATAATCGATGACCTTATAATTTTTAAGTTATCGCCGCAGGAGTTCATGCTTGTAGTTAATGCCGGCACAACTAGAAAAGACAGTAAATGGATTCAGGACCATCTCTCTGGAGGGACCGCATTCTCTGACGAATCGAAAAATATAGCAAAACTTGACGTGCAGGGACCCCTCTCGGCTGCAGTTATGACTTCTCTCATCGAGAAAAAAGTTATCGATAATCTTAAAAGGCATTATTTCGTGAATATTAAAATAGCGGGTGTTGACGTTTTGTTTAGCCGGACCGGGTATACGGGAGAACTCGGGTATGAACTCTTTTTTCCTGCAAGTTCCGCAAGTGTTGTGTGGGACATACTATTTAGTCTTGATGATATGAAACCGATCGGCCTCGGTGCACGGGATACTTTGAGGCTGGAGATGGGATACTCTCTTTACGGCAGCGATATAGATGAAGAGCACACGCCTTTAGAAGCAAATCTCGCCAAGTTCGTATATATAGAAAAGGATTTTATAGGCAAGGATATCCTTCTCCGTCAGCAGAAGGAGGGGGTTAAACGTCTTCTGACAGGATTTGTATGTGAAGCCAGAAGAAGTGCAAGAAAGCATTTCATGGTAAAGATAGATGGCAAAGAAGTCGGAGAGGTAACCAGCGGGGCATTTTCTCCGTGTTTGAAAAAAGGTATCGGGTTATGTTATATTAAGAGGGAAGTATTTGCTGAAGGAAAGCAAGTCCTGCTTACTGACGGGAAAATTGAAATAAAAGCAGTGCTAAAAAGTATACCCGTCTATAAACATAATAAGTAGATAAATAAAGAATAGAACAGGAGGCGGACATGATACCGGAAGACCTGAAATATACAAAAGAGCATGAATGGGTAAGAATCAAGGGCAATAAAGCTATTATAGGGATTACTGATCATGCCCAGTCGGAATTAGGCGATATTACCTTTATTGAACTTCCTAGTACCGGAAGCCAGATCAGAAAATCTGAAAGTATAGCGACAGTAGAATCGGTAAAAGCAGCCAGCGATATTTATGCGCCTCTTTCCGGTAAGATCACGGCAATCAACCAGGCTCTAGAGGATGCCCCCGAGACTATAAACCAGTCGCCTTATGATAAAGGATGGGTCTGCCATATTACCATCGATGATAGCGCAGAAGAGGAGAATCTAATGAGCGCATCTCAATATGAAGAATATCTGAAGGAGTCTAAGTAGTGAGTTATATTCCAAATTCTATAGAAGACCGTAAAAAGATGCTTAAGGCAATAGGGGTATGGTCCGGGAACATCGAGGAGCTTTTTAAAGGTATTCCCAAGGAGCTTAGGGCGTTGTCCTTTAACCTTCCTAGCGGGAAGTCAGAGCTTGAAGTCGAGAGATACCTGAAAGAGTTATCCAGGAAGAACAATACGTCTCTTATAAACTTCCTGGGGGGAGGGTTTTATGATCATCATATCCCGGCTGCTGTAGATGCGATTGCGTCACGCTCGGAATTCTATACCGCGTACACACCGTATCAACCGGAAGCTTCTCAAGGCACACTCCAGGCTATCTATGAATATCAGAGCTGCATTTGCCGTCTTACAGGTATGGAAGTATCAAATGCCTCTCTTTACGATGGCGGGACGGCTTTGTATGAAGCAGCCATGATGGCGGTGCATACAACCGGAAGAAACAAAATTATCATAGATGGCGGAGTTAACCCCATATATCGCCAGATGATGTATACTTATGCCACTAATCTTTCTATTGAATTTGTGGAAACTCGGATAACAGGTGGCCAGAGTGATCGGGAAGAGATAGACAAACATCTTGATGAAAAAACGGCTGCTATTATCTTTCAAAACCCGAATTTTTTCGGCGTGATTGATGATCACACGGATATCATCAAAAAAGCTCATAAATTTGGCGCACTCGCAATCGAAAGCGTCTATCCCATATCACTGGGAATATTAAAGACCCCGGGTGAAATGGGTGCTGACATTGCCACGGGGGAGGGGCAGAGCCTGGGTTTGCCTCTTTCGTTCGGCGGGCCCTATCTTGGGTTTATGGGCGTGAGAAAAGAATTGGTCCGTAAGATGCCGGGCCGTATTGTAGGAGCGACGCTGGATACCCAGAAGCGCAGAAGTTTTGTCCTGACGCTTCAGGCTAGAGAGCAGCATATACGCAGAGAAAAAGCCACCTCGAACATATGTTCTAATGAGGCACTTTGTGCCTTGAGAGCCCTGGTATACATGTGTCTTATCGGGAAAGAGGGGCTCAGGGACCTTGCGCAGCTTTGTATAGATAAGACTGAGTATGCCAAAAAGAGGCTTGAAAGTGTAAACGGGGTGGAAGTTAAAACAAGTGCCCCGACCTTTAATGAATTTATTGTTAAGCTTTCGCAAAAACCCGATGAAGTGGCAGAGAGTCTTATTGAAAGGGGCATAATAGCGGGACTTCCTCTTGGCGCATTTTATAAAGATATGACCGACTATATGCTTATAGCGATTACCGAAAAAAGGACTAAGGAGGAAATCGACATATTGGCCGAAGCCTTTGAGGAGGTACTATGGAGCTGATATTCGAAAAATCCAAATCCGGTAAGAATAGAGCCTCATTACCATTAAAAGATGTTCCCGGAGAACCCCGCTTAGACAAACAGTATAAAAGAGCAAAAGATGCGGAACTTCCGAATGTTTCGGAACCGGAAGTGATCAGGCACTTTACAAATCTTTCAAAAAGGAATTTCAGCATTGATGCGAATTTCTATCCTCTTGGCTCCTGTACCATGAAATATAACCCCAAGTTCGCCGAAAGAATTGCTTCCTTTGAGGGATTTACTGCGCTCCATCCGTTGCAGGTACGGCTTAAAGACGGCGGCACGCTCAGCCAGGGGGCGCTTGAGGTTATAGCAGGCCTCGAGTGGGTCCTGTCGGAAATCACAGGCATGGATGCGTTTACTACACAGCCTCTGGCTGGCGCTCATGGCGAACTTACAGGCGTCATGATTATTGCGGCATTCCAGCAGCATAATAACCAGAGAAAAAAATATGTATTGATCCCGGATTCCGGCCACGGCACAAATCCCGCTTCGGCGGCTGTCGCCGGTTATGAAGTAAAAACGATACGGTCTAACGATAAGGGCGTAATGGATCTTGCTGAAATTAAAAGAGCGCTAAGCGAGGAAGTCGCAGCAGTTATGCTGACGTGCCCCAATACACTGGGGATATTCAATCCGCATATAAAAGAGATATCTGACCTTGCGCATGAAGCTGGCGCTTTGATGTATTATGACGGGGCTAATCTCAATGCGATCATGGGAAAAGCCCGTCCAGGTGATCTTGGGTTTGATGTGGTCCACCTGAATCTCCATAAGACTTTTGCGACGCCGCATGGGGGAGGAGGTCCCGGCGCGGGTCCGGTAGGAGTCAAAAAAGAGCTTATCCCGTTTTTGCCGGCACCAAGAATCGTCAGAAAAGAAGATAACACGTTTGCATTAAACTTTAAAGAACATTTGTCAATAGGACGAATCGCACCGTTTTACGGGAATTTCAGCGTTATGCTTAAAGCATATGCGTATATACTTCTTTTGGGTCGGGACGGGCTTATTGAGGTAAGTGAAAACGCCGTTTTGAACGCAAATTATTTGAAAAGCCATCTAAAGAAATATTATGACATCCCGTATGATAAAGACTGCCTTCACGAGTTTGTCACTTCGGCAAGCCGTCAGGCAGAAAAAGGGGTGCATGCCATTGATATCGCCAAAGCCTTGATCGATAAAGGTATACACCCTCCGACAGTGTATTTCCCGCTTATAGTAAAAGAGGCTATGATGATAGAGCCGACAGAAACCGAATCAAAAGAAACGTTGGATAAGTTTATTGGGGTCATGATTGAGTTGGCTAGATTAGCCGATGAAAACCCTGCTGCCTTCCGGGAACTGCCCAAAAATGCTCCTATTACACGGCCAAACGAGGTAAAGGCTGCCAAAGATATGGATTTGGCCAGCTTGTCGGATTAATTAAGAGCATTTTAGGGAAACAAAAATATTATATAAGTAAAAATCACTGAATATAACAACTTAAACACGCCAAAAAGAGATTGGATAAACAGTAAAAACTTACAATTTTATATTAAGTAGGAGATATGTGCGGTATAGCGGGCGTTTACAATTTTAAAGGTGATAAAAAAATAGAAAAACCCCTTATAGAAAGGATGTGTTCAGTTTTGGTACACAGGGGTCCGGATGATGAGGGGATTTATTGTAAAGATAATATCGGACTCGGCCATAGGCGTTTAAGCATAATCGATATTGAAGGCGGACACCAGCCCATGTCAAATGAGGATGGTTCCCTGTGGATAACGTATAGTGGAGAGATTTATAATTTTCTTCAGTTGAAAGATATGCTTATTAAAAAAGGGCATGTCTTTAAAACCAGGTCTGACACAGAAGTCATCCTTCATCTTTATGAAGAGAAAAAAGAAAAGTGTCTCGATGAATTAAACGGACCGTTTGCGTTTGCTATATGGGATGATAAAAATCAAACCTTATTCGTAGCTAGAGATAGGCTCGGGATCAAACCACTCCATTATTCGGTTATTGGCGGGAAGTTCATATTTGCATCAGAGATCAAAGCGATATTACAAGACACATCAGTGAAACGAGAGGTAGACTATGAAGCGTTGCATGATTATCTTACGCTTATGTATGTGCCCGCCCCAAAGACTATGTTTAAAGATATAAAGAAGCTCCCGGCGGGTCATTATTTGCTTTGCAATAAAGATAAATTTGCGATCAAGCAGTATTGGGACATAGATTTTTCAGAAACAACATCTGAAACAGAAGACCAGATATCCGATAACATTTACGCAAGACTTAAGGAATCAGTCAGGCTAAGGCTTATCAGTGATGTGACATTAGGTGCATTTTTAAGCGGCGGCATTGATTCCTCGAGTATCGTCAGCCTTATGAGTCAGCTGCAGGATAGCCCCGTAATAACTAATTCAATAGGATTTTCTGATAAAAGTTATGATGAACTTAAATATGCCAGGCTCATATCGGAAAGATACTCAACAGAACACCATGAGTATATTGTAGAACCAAGCGCACTTGATATATTGGATAAGCTGATATGGTTCTATGATGAGCCGTTTGGAGACTCTTCATCTATACCGACATATTATGTGTCTAAAATGGCGCGGAAAAACGTGAAAGTAGCATTATCCGGTGATGGTGGGGATGAAAATTTTGCGGGATATACTAGATATATGTATTGTAATGCCATGGCAAGAGTGCAGATGCAAACTCCGCGCTTTCTGAAGAATGTTGTCAAAAACGTATCAAATAATATGGCTAACAGCTATGAAAATATATGGGCGATGAAAATCAAGAATAAATTAGACGAGTTATTCATACCTTTATTTAATCTACATTTCAAGATTATATCGATATTTAAAGAAGACGAGAGGAGTTATCTTTACGCGCACGGATTAACGGAAAAAATGCAAGGGTATAGTACAAAGGATAATTTTAGAACAATTTTTAATAACTGCAAAAGTTCAGACTATTTATCAAAATTACAATACCTTGATATAAAAACCTCTTTATGCGACGAAATGTTGACAAAGGCGGAGAGAGCCGGCATGGCAAACTCTTTAGAGATAAGAGTGCCTATTTTAGACCATACATTTATGCAATACGTAGCTACGATACCTTCTCGTTTAAAGGCAAAGGGTTTAACCGGAAAATATATATTCAAGAAAACCATGTCACGGAACTTACCTTCTAGCATTTTAAACCGTCCTAAGATGGGTTTTGAAGTCCCGCTTGAAGGGTGGCTGAAGTGCGATCTTAAGAGTTTAGTGGAAACAGAATTATTTACTGAGGGTGGTATTATCAGCGAACTATTTAACGGAGAGTATGTTAAAAAGTTATGGACGTTTCTTCTTTATAGTAAAATAAAAGGTTTTAAGAAAAAAGATTTGGCTTGCAAGATATGGCTTCTATTTTTATTCAGCCGCTGGTACAAAAAATACATAATTAATACAAAAACTTATATATGAAGACAGTAGAATGGGGTACAAACTCCCTGGAAGAGCTGGTTGCTTTTGATGAACTTCTTTTGAATAAAGCTGAGTCCGGGGAGATAGGAGAGGTGCTGCGTTTCTGGAGCAGCAATCAATATTTAATAGCGGTGGGCCGCTCAGGTAAAGTCTCCGAGGATTGTTCTGTTGATGAATGCAGACGGGATGGAATTAAAATTATAAGGCGTATCTCTGGCGGTGGATCAGTTCTTCAGGGGCCTGGATGCATTAACTACTCCGCTATTCTTTCTTATGACAGCGCTGGAGAATATCGCGATATACGCACTTCTTACCAAAGTATACTTCAGAGACTTGCAGATAGTTTACGCAAAGAAGGGCATGACGTAAACTTTTTTCCGATATGCGACCTTGCGCTTAGCAAGAAGAAAATATCCGGGAACGCCCAGGCGCGTAAAAAAAAATTCTTCCTTCATCACGGGACTTTTCTTATCTCTTTTGATTTAGACAAAGTTCCGCGTTACCTTAAACATCCTTCGAAAGAACCGGAGTATAGAAGCGGGCGGGCCCATGGAGATTTTCTTGCGAATATATCAATTTCAAGAGAAGAACTCGAACATCTGATAAAAGAGACTTTCTCTGCCACTGAAGGTAGATGGACCCCCGGTAAAGATGATCTAAAGGAATTAAAAAACCTTGTAGATAATAAATATAGAGCGGATAAATGGAACTATGCGTTTTAGGTGACGAGCTTACTGCACACGGTCAATATACTTACCGGTATTTGAATCTACTTCGACAGTGTCGCCTTCCTCGACAAATTGAGGCACGTCTATCTTCACGCCGTTTTCTAGCGTAACCTCCTTAGCGGTCGTGGCCGTATCATGCTGCCGCAGACCGGGAGGTGCGGTTGTTACTTTCAGGCGAATGCGTTCCGGAAATATTAAATCTATCACTTTACCCTCATAGATAACTGCGGTATATTTTGCTTCTTCCTTAAGAAAAACCTCTTTCTTTCCGATTATGTCTTTGCTGACGCTGTAGGTCTCATAGTTTTCTTCATCCAGGAAATATAAGTTACTGCCATCTTTATAAGAATATATGGCTTTACGATTGGTAAGGTCCGCCTCCTCGATTTTTTCCTCTTGATGAAAGGTGTGTTCCATATATTTATTATCGAGGATACTACGCATCTTTATATTGACTGTCTTATGCGCTTTAGCGGCACCTTTTGTCTCTGCGCTTTCGACTTTATAAATTTTCCCGTCGATAATTAAAAGATTACCTACCTTGATATCGATTGCTTGTTTCATGATTTTTAGCAGGTGTTACTTTTCTAATTCTTTGAAAATTATCGTTTCAGCTTTTACTAAAGCGGTGCTGCTTAATGAACTTAAGGTTATCCGGGTTTTGTCAGGGGCCGGGGATTCAAAGAAAATCCCGACACGCGTTGTATTAACCTGCTGTGGGAATCCTATGGCTACGATGTAACCTTTTTCCTTGTCCGATTGGTATATGGCAAGCCCGTTCTTTTTGAGGATTTTTGTCACCGTGCTAAACGCTGTGTCATAGGCGAGGGGCAGCGTCTTTTCTTTGCCGGTGGAACGCGCCTTTTCCAGGTCTTTAATGGAGCGCCCTGCAAGCGCTTGGGGATCTAAAGATAAATTAGCACATCCGGAGCATATTAAAGAAAAAAGCATTGTTGCCAGGATAAGGTTGATGGTTTTTTTCATGAAATTTTCCATTTTAAAAAATATAACAGCTAGATTATATAACCAAAGTGCTCGAAGAGTCAAGGGTTACTCAAGATTCCAAGGATGCCGCCGTATGAGCTGCACGTATTGGTTCAGGGATTTTGTATTTAGGAGAGACGGAAAGGATGATTTTCACTGCCGAAACTATATCCATCAAATGACCGGGGGAGACGAAAATCGGGCTGGTATTTGTCCGGGTCCTTACCACGGCACCTATAGGCTGACCTTCTTTATCATTGATCAGCGAGAAATCCCCTTTATTCTTACCGGGCATAGCGTAAGAGCCGTAGAGATGACTTTTAGCTGAGCCGATTGAAGGTTTTTGGAGGATAATCCCCATATGTGAGGCAAGACCCGTTTTGCGGGGATGTGCTAATCCCTGTCCGTCAAAGATAAATAGATCCGGTTCGATTTTTAGTCTTTTCACACATCCAAGTATTACCGGGGCTTCCCTAAAGGATAAGAGGCCCGGTATATATGGAAACGTGGTTTTCGTGGTAAAAGTTACAGTTATCTGTTCCTCAAGGGAAGGGTATTTCATGACGACAATAGCGGCTTTCGAACTATCCCCTCTAACCGAGATATCCACTCCGGCGATAAGACGGATATTTTTCAAAGAAAACTTTTTAATTATGATTTTATCGCGGATATGTTTTTGAATGCAGATTGCTTCTTTAGCAGAAATGTCCCAACGGTGAAGGTTTTTGTATTTCATGGATATAATTTGATAGTTAATATTGTGGTTTCTAATATATTTGACACCCTAGGAATTATATTATAACATATATAGTCTAAATTTTGGCTAAAGGCGAATATTAACGCAAATATGGGAGTGAGAGGTGGAGCATTTATGAACGAAGAATATGTAAAGCTGCTGAAGTCTAAGTGTGGAGAAAATAATTATAAGAAGCTTGAGATGATTAATAACACAAAACTGCATGATTTTATTGCAAAATATGTAGAATTGTGCGAGCCGGCATCAGTTTTTGTCCGGACAGACTCCAGGGAAGATGCAGAATATATAAGGAGAAAGGCACTTGCTAACGGCGAGGAAAGAAAACTCAGTACTAAAGGGCATACAATTCATTTTGACGGATATTATGATCAGGCAAGAGATAAAGCCAACACCAGATACTTGCTTAGACCGGATGAGGTCCTGGGGTCGGATATTAAATCCGAGGATCGGGAAAAAGGCTTGAAAGAAATACATGATCTTTTTAAGGGGGCAATGGCCGGCAAAGAGATGTATATATGTTTTTTCTGTTTGGGACCCACAAATTCGGAATTTTCTATTCCGGCAGTGCAGATCACTGATTCGAGTTATGTCGGGCATTCAGAGGACTTATTGTACCGCAGCGGGTATGAGCAGTTTCGTAAGATAGGAGATTCGGAAAGGTTCTTTCGGTTTTTACATTCTGCCGGGGCATTAGAGGAAAGTGTAAGCAAAAATGTATATAACCGGCGCGTATATATAGACCTTACGGGAGAGATGGTATACAGCATAAACACTCAATATGCTGGTAATACCGTGGGGCTCAAGAAACTGGCTATGCGCCTGGCGATAAAAAGAGCTTCTGAAGAAGGGTGGCTTACTGAACACATGTTTATCATGGGTGTTTATGGCAGGGATAAAAAACGCGTTACATATTTTACGGGTTCTTTCCCTAGCGCTTGCGGTAAGACTGCTACCGCGATGCTTGAAGGGGAGAAAATTGTGGGAGATGATATTGCATACCTGCGCTCTGTAGACGGAAAGATCCGCACTGTCAATGTTGAAAGAGGTATCTTCGGTATTATACAGGATGTCAGCGAAGAGAATGACCCTACGATATTTAAAGCGTTAACTTCTCCGGGAGAAGTTATTTTTTCAAATGTACTTATTGATATTAACAACAGTCCCAGATGGCTGAGTGACGGAAGGCCGCTTCCGGAAAAAGGAATTAATTTTGCAGGAGAATGGTTTCCCGGGAAACAGGGGCCGGATGATAAAGAAGTTCCTTTGGCCCACAAAAATGCCCGGTACACTATACGCATAGAAGAACTGGAAAACTGCGATGAAAACCTGGATAACCCAAAAGGTGTTGAGGTCGGCGGTGTTATCTATGGCGGCAGAGATTCCGATACGACTGTTCCCGTAGCCCAGGCTTTTGACTGGACGCACGGGATATTGACACAAGCGGCGACAATAGAATCAGAAACCACCGCAGCTACGCTGGGAAAAGAGGGAGTGAGAACATTCAATTTGATGGCTAATCTGGATTTTCTGTCAGTGCCGATCGGCAGGTACATACAGAATAATCTTGATATAGCCGAAGACGTTCAAAAAGCTCCGCTTATTTTTCATGTAAATTATTTTCTGAGGGATAAAGATGGTAAGTTTTTAAACGGTATTAAAGATAAACATGTATGGTTAAAATGGATGGAAAGGCGTGTAAATAACGAAACAGAAGCTCTTAAAACCCCCGTAGGACTTATACCCAAATATGAGGATCTTGTGCTGCTTTTTCAGGAAGTACTTGGGAAAGGTTATAAGAAGGAAGAGTATGAGGAACAGTTCAAACTGCGTATACCTGAGAATATAGCCAAGATAGCGAGGATAAAGGATATATACCATAGAAAAGTTTTCGATACCCCGCATCTTTTAATGAGAGCTTTGGATGAGCAGAAAATGCGTCTAGAAGAATGCCGGGAAAACTGCGGAGATTATGTGTCGCCCTTTAAGTTTGAGTAAGGAGAAAGGATCATGGAAAAGACGAAAACGATATTATCTTTGGATTTAGCAGGGATACCTCTTGTAAAAAAAGGCAAGGTAAGGAATGTTTATGAAATGGGGGGTAACCTCCTCTTTGTAGCCACTGACAGGATCTCGGCGTTCGATGTTGTAATGGCAAACGGGATTCCTCAGAAGGGGCAGGTTCTGAATATGATCTCAGCGTTTTGGTTTGATTTTACGAAAGATATAATAGAAAATCACGTGATAACAGTCGATATAGATGAAATAATAAGCATGGAAAATCGTCTTAACTCTTACCGTGGAGTTCTTGCCGAAAGGTCCATGCTTGTGAAAAAAGCGGAACCTATTCTTGTTGAGTGCGTGGTAAGAGGATACATCTCGGGTTCCGGGTGGAAAGATTACCAGAAGACCGGCGCGGTGTGCGGCATAAAATTACCAGAGGGACTAAAACAATCCGAAAAACTTCCAGAGCCGATTTTTACTCCGGCTACAAAAGCCGAAGAGGGACATGATATCAACATCTCGCAGGAAGAGACAAAGGCTCAGGTGGGTGAAGAGGTGTTTGAGTTTCTTAAAGAGAGAAGTCTGGCTATATATAATAAGGCAAGTGAGTACGCTGAATCAAAAGGAATCATCATAGCCGATACTAAATTTGAGTTCGGTAAAGTCGGCGATAAAATAATTCTTATGGATGAAGTGCTTACACCCGACTCTTCAAGGTTCTGGCCTATAGACGGCTATGAAGCAGGCAGGGCCCAGAAGAGTTTCGATAAACAGTTTGTTAGGGATTACCTTGAAGGACTGGATTGGGATAAAACTCCGCCTGGGCCGGAACTTCCGGAAGAAATAGTTTTAAAGACACAAAAAAAGTATCTCGAGGCGTATAAGACTCTAACAGGTAAAAATCTCTAACCGACAGCGCATTTACCGCAAAATGAAACCACTTGTACTAAAAATAAATCCCTCCAAGATTGATAAGAAGCTACTTGAGAAGGCGGCAGAAGTCATACATAACAAAGGGCTTGTCGCTTTCCCCACGGAAACAGTTTATGGGCTTGGTGCGAACGCACTTGACCCTGAAGCGGTTACGAAGATATTTGAGGCAAAAAGACGGCCCTTAGATGACCCCCTAATAGTACATATTTCACATGCGGAAGACCTTTATAAATTAGCGGCTAAAGTTCCGGAAGAGGCGAAAAAGCTTGTGGACCGTTTCTGGCCGGGGCCATTAACTTTGGTCCTTAAAAAAAGTGATACAGTTCCCGATCTTGTTACGACGGGGCTAGATACCGTAGCTATACGTATGCCGTCAAACCCTATTGCCAGGGGTTTTATCGATATATCAGGCGTTCCAATAGCGGCACCGTCGGCAAATATGTTCGGCAGGCCTTCGCCGACAACCGCACAGCATGTTATCAGGGATCTGGACGGCAGGATCGATATGGTTCTTGATGGAGGCAGTACCGAAATAGGAATAGAGTCTACTGTCGTTGAGTTTTTTGATGATCGGGCTATAGTCTTACGCCCCGGCGGGGTAAGTGTGGAAAACTTGCGTTCCATTATGGGGAAGGTAGAGGTGTCTTCTGCGCTGCGTCAGATGCAAAAGTCACCAGGCAAGTATCCGCAGCATTATTCACCGCATGCTAAAGTTATCCTTGTGGAAAATACTCCATGCCAGGTAGAAGAGATGCTCTCATCAGCACGCGAGAGGAAAGCAGAAGGCAAGAAAGTCGCCATAATGGCTAAAGAAGAGCACAAAGATATGTATGGAGGATTTGATATAAAGATACTGGGGCCGGAGAAAGATTACAGAAGATGCGCTTCCCGGCTTTTTCATCTTTTGCGGGAATTCGACGAAGAAAACGCTGATGTTATAATAGCTGAAGGTATCCCCGAGAAAGAACTTGGTTTAGCGATAATGAACCGTCTGAGAAAAGCCGCTGGAGAAGCCGCTTAGATATCCGCAAGAGTTTTCCGCAGGTCTTCATTTTCTGCAATGTCATCATAAGAGAAAACAACTATTCCCGGGGGAGAGAACTCCTTCAGGAATTCAAGCTGTTCTTTAAGCTCTTTGGGGTTTGTTTTGAGGAGATATGCTCCTACTCCCATATGGACTTTTTCACCGAACTCTTCCGCTGAAAGCGAGTAGGAGAAAAGTTTCATAAGTTTCGTGTCATCCGTGTAATTCATAGCGACGACATAATCTACGTAATCCTTATCTAGCCATTCGGTCCAGTCCTGTAGTGTAGTAAGGTAAGTTCTTTCCACCGAAGGAACGATTGTGCAGGATATAATAATATCAGGCGAAAGCGCACGTGCGCTTTCGGAGATCTTTTGAAGAAGAGAGGTTACCTGACCCCTGCGCCAATCATCCCAAAGTTTATAATTCTCCCGTGAATACTCAGCGTCTTTTATATCGATTCCGGTAGCATTTTTAAAATTATTTATATTCAGTTCAGTATAACCGTAACTTATGCCGTGAGAGGTGAACCTTGAGCCCGGCACAAACGGCACTACCGCGGGATACCGGATATAATCAAGATGAAGACCGGAAAGGCCGGGATATTTTTTTATGATTTCTGTTGCAACGCCTGTAAGGTAATCCTGTACCCGGCTGTCCCCGGGTTCCAGGAATAGCTGATTTTCACGTATGTAATACTTGTCTAATTCATCCTTTTGACCCTTTTGCATGGAGGTTCTTCCGTGCTGGTCCAGGGTGAGGACAGCGTCTCCGAACTTTTTTAGAATATCAGCATCTTTATTCTGGGCTATACTAAGGAGATTTATCCAGGCATGGACTTTGATATTGTTTTCTTTTGCAGTCTCGATCAGGTATCTAAGAGTATCGGCTTCGGATGTTTCAGGATTATAATAGCTTTTACCGGAACGGTACAGCTGAATATATACATCGTCTATTCCGCAAGTTTTACAGGTTGAGATTAACCGGTCTACGTTTTCTTTGGAAGAGAGGACTTTCTCCGGAGAGAAGACAGTTATCCATACCCCCAGGCGGATTTCTTCCTTTGTTTTTATCTCCAAAGGGCGAAAAGAACACAATGCGAGCGAAGCGAGTATGGAAATAAAGAAAGTTAAAAGAATCATTTTCTTGGGCATATGACTTAGTATAAGGGTTTAGTATGGAAATATCAAATTAAAAGTTTTGTCTATAAATAAGTAAAATCTTTGATTTAAATGCAGCAATAGGTATAATAACAGTTAAACGTAAGTATTTTTAAGTGAAGGGAGCAAAAAGCATGTTACGTGGGAAAGATAAGAAAATGATCGAACTTGGCATCCAAGCCGGCGATCGCGAAATTTACGAAGAAGACAAAATATGGTCATGCTACAGCAGTGACAAGGTCGATATAGGGGAGGAGCTTGCAAAGGTTCTAAGGACTTTGGATAAAGCGCTGCCTTTATCCCGTAAAATGAGAGCGCTTTCGGTCGGTTCCAGCAATGAACCTCAGTTCCGCATCCTGGAGACCGCGTTTCGCGGTGGTTTATATCTGCTTGACCTCGAAAAAGCGGCTCTAGATATTGTGAAAGAACGCACCTGCAGGCAGAGGACAACGCATGTTGTAACTATACTTGCCGATTATAACAAGGTATTCGCCAGCAGCGAAGAAACGGCTCTTTTCCTTAAAAGAAGGCTTGACGGGCGAAAGGTAGACCTGATCACGCTTCATCACTCCTTGTATTATTGTGAAGAGACGGCGTGGCACACTATTATCGCTAATCTCTACCGCAGGCTCTTGGCAGCGAAAGGGGCCATGCATATAGTGCTTATGTCGGCAAAAAGCGACAATGAATATACCACTACATGGATTTATAACCATTTTGTCGGCAAATTCTTTGGGCTTCACAATAACCAGGATCTGCTTCAATTTAAGAGGGAGCTCGAAAAGCTCCCTCTTTTTAAGCAAGCGCAGATACTTTCCAGGACGAATAAAGTTTACTTTTTTACCGAAGATTTTGAAAAGTTTATGGCAGTAATCTGGATGATACTTCTTTATCCCGCTGTGCACCAGTACACCGATCGCCAGAAAGAAGAAATAACAGAATTTGTCTACAAGAAGTTTTGGCAAAAGAGGCAACCGCTCCTGCAGATGCAGAATCATATGGCGATCTATCGGGGGTTAAATTTTAAAGGAATGATTTAAGATTTAATCAATGCGTTAAAGGAGGGCTAAAGCCATGATCGAAAGAGTATTCAAGCTGAAAGAAAACGGCACAAACGTTAAAACAGAGATAATCGCCGGAGTGACGACTTTCATGACGATGGCGTATATTATTTTTGTTCAACCGGCTATCCTTTCCCAGTGCGGCATGGATTTCGACGCGGTCATGGTGGCGACCTGTATTGCAAGCGCCATTGCTTGTTTCTTGATGGCGGTCCTTGCGAATTATCCGATCGCTCTTGCTCCGGCTATGGGGCACAACGTCTACTTCACATTTGTGGCATGTCCTTTGATCGCTGCTATTCTTGGGGAAAAAGCCACAGTCGAACCGTGGCAGGTAGCACTCGGAGCCATATTCATATCGGGGATCGTGTTTATTATATTTTCATTTTTCGGCATCAGGGAGAACATAATAAAAGCCGTACCCGTTTCCTTAAGGAACGGCATTGCTGTCGGGATAGGTCTTCTTATAGCCTTGGTGGGATTTGAATGGTCCGGGATAACCACTTCTAATCAGGTTATTTATGTTACGCTGGGCAAGCTCAACTCGCCGCCCGTTCTTCTTTCGATTTTCGGCCTGGTCGCGATTTCTGTTTTACTTGTCCGTAAAGTACGGGGCGCTATACTTATCGGGATACTGCTTACCGCAGTATGTGGTCTTTTCGCCGGAATAGTTAAATACGAGGGTCTGACCAGTAAAATCCCTTCGCTTGCCCCGACTTTCATGAAATTAAGCTTTAAGGGTGCATTAAGCGTCGGGTTTCTTGAGCTTATATTCGTGTTTTTCTTCTTGGACCTCTTTGATACTGTGGGTACTTTGATAGGGGTAGGGGAAAAAGCGGGTTTCATGAAAGACAACAATCTGCCAAGAGCAAAACAGGCTCTTTTTTCCGATGCGACAGCTACCGTGACAGGGGCAATGCTGGGGACCTCTACCGTGACAAGCTATGTTGAAAGTGCGGCTGGCGTATCCCAAGGAGGGCGCACTGGATTATCTAACATAGTGACAGGGCTTTTAATGATATCCGCGATTTTTTTCAAACCCTTGATCTCAATGATCGGGGCAGGGTATAAGGCGGATAACGGTACTTATCTTTATCCGGTTATTGCGCCTGCGCTCATCATAGTGGGATGCATGATGATGAGCTGCGTTAAGAAGATAGACTGGGAGGATTATACCGAGGCCATCCCCGCGTTTCTGACGATTACGGTAATGCCGTTTTGCGGGTTCAGTATAACTGAAGGTATTTCCTTCGGGTTTATCTCTTACGTTTTGCTGAAACTTTGCGCGGGAAAAATAAAAGAAGTACATCCTTTTATAAGCATATTCTCGGTTCTTTTTATTCTTCGTTATATTTTCTTATTCGGGAAATAGTCTGGGCCGAAGCATGGGAAAAAAGAGGCACACCTACTAAGTGTGCCTCTTTTTTAGAATTCAGTAAAACTTATTCTCGATCGTAATCTATCAGTGTTACCGGATTATAGTTTTCGATCTTCTCCATATAATTAAGAAAAACAAGTCCTATTATGGAGAAAATCCCGGCGACTTTCGCCTGCTGATGTTCCACCATTGCGGCAACGGCTGCGAGCGTGCCTCCCGTAGCTATAAGATCATCCACTATAAGCCAGTTTTTGCCGGGCGTCAGATCCGATTTATGTATCTCAAGCGTGGCTTCACCGTATTCAAGGGAATAGCTTTTTGCTATTGTATCTCCCGGCAGTTTTCCGCTTTTTCGGGCTAATACCAGGGGGATTTGCCTTTTTAGGGCGAAAGGTGCCCCCAGAAGAAACCCCCGGCTTTCTATGGCTATTACGCCGTCTACCGGGGTATCCTTATAGATCTTATTCATCTCGTCTATGACGAATTGAAAAGCTTCCGGATTAATAAATATGCTGGTTATGTCATAGAAGAGTATTCCTGGCTTAGGGAAGTCCTGAATCTTACGAATTACTTTATCAAGATCCATTTTGATCTCCTCTTTTTTAGTTAAAATAATCCAATAAACCACTCGTGAAGAGTAAGGAAGAGCCCGCCAAAAACGAGCGACACTATCCCCATAAGCTTTATCAGTATGTTCATGGCCGGCCCCGTAGTATCCTTAAAGGGATCTCCCACTGTGTCACCCACAACCGCGGCCTGATGCGCTTCTGTACCTTTTCCGCCTAGATTACCTTCTTCAATCCATTTTTTGGCGTTATCCCATGCGCCGCCGCCGTTTGCCATCATTATACCGAGCAGCACTCCGCATATGGTCGCTCCGGCCAGAAAACCTCCGAGTGCTTCCACTCCCAGGATAGTCCCTACAAGCAGCGGGCTTACAATCGCTGTAACGCCCGGCAGGATCATCTCTTTAAGGGCTCCTTTTGTGGCGATATCTATACAGGACTGTGTATCCGGTTTTGCTTTTCCCTCCATAAGCCCGGTGATTTCACGGAACTGCCGGCGTATCTCCTGGACGAGCTTATCAGCGGCTCTTCCGACAGCTTTAAGGGTCATGGCGGCTATCGAGAAGGGGATGAGCGCCCCGATGAAAAGACCCGCGACTGCCAGCGGTTTTGCCAGGTCTATTGCCTCCAGGCCCGTGACTTTCTGAAAAGCCGCAAAAAGCGCTAAAGCCGTAAGAGCGGCTGAACCGATAGCAAAGCCTTTACCTATGGCGGCTGTTGTATTCCCGAGTGCGTCAAGTTTATCGGTTATCTTACGTACCTTTTTGTCAAGCCCCGCCATCTCAGCTACACCGCCGGCGTTATCCGCAATGGGCCCGTAGGAATCGGTTGACATGACTATTCCGATTGTGCACAGCATGCCTACGGCTGCCAAACCTATACCATAAAGTTGTGAGAAGTGGTACGCGACCAGCATAGCACCGGAGATGGTAAGGACCGGCAGGATCGTGCTTTCAAAACCTACAGCCAGCCCCGAGACAACGGTAGTAGCCGGACCGGATTTACAGCTTTCGGCGATTTCTCTTATGGGTTTACCCGAAGTGAAGTATTCGCTTTCAAGTCCTATAAGGGTGCCACTTGCAAGACCCGCCAAAATCGCCCAGAAATGGTTTAACCCGCCGAACATTGTTTTTGCGGTTATGAATGCTCCCACCAGAAAGAGAATGGCTGAGACAAAAGTAGAATTCCTGAGAGCCGTTTGCGGATTAAGATTTTTTAAGAGATTTATTGAAAGCACGCCTATCATCGAAGCTACCAGACCGATTGATATCAATATTATCGGGAAAGACATCGCGATAAGCGGGTTTACCATGACAGCGCCAATAGCCATTGTAGCGATTACGGAACCCACATAAGACTCAAAAAGATCCGCGCCCATGCCGGCGGTGTCGCCTACATTATCGCCGACGTTATCTGCAATAACTCCGGGGTTACGCGGGTCGTCTTCCGGTATACCGGCTTCGATTTTACCGACAAGATCCGAACCCATGTCCGCGGCCTTGGTGAAAATACCCCCGCCCACACGGGCAAAAAGCGCGATGGAACTTGCGCCAAAAGCAAACCCGGTGATGATCGCTGTGTCTTTTGTGATCATATACCATATGCCGAGTCCCAGCACGCCGAGAGCGGCAACAGTTATGCCCATGACAGAGCCACCCTTGAATGCAACACTGAGTGCTTCAGGCGCGCCGGAAGCTCTGGCAGCTTCACAGGTCCTTGAGCTGGAACGAGTAGCCGCTTTCATGCCGATGAATCCGGCCAGCATCGAACAGAAAGCGCCTGAGACGTATGCAAGTGCCGTGTAAAGGGAAAGGAATTTGGCGATGACAATGAACATTATAACTACAAAAATAAAAATTATCCGGTACTCATTACGCAGGAAAACCATCGCCCCTTTGTGGACTTCATGGGCGATCGCACGCATATTTTCAAAACCTTCCGGTTTTTTCAGTATTGAAAGGAAAGTCACAAGAGCAAACAACATGCCTGCCAGTCCAAGAATGGGAATACTTACCATAAAACGCTCCTTTTGTTTTATGTTATGGAATAAATTAGAGAAGAATCTGAAATAATTAGGAGACACAGTAACATATTTACAGGAAATTTTCAAGCGGGAAAAAGAGGATATAACCTACATAAAGAGAAGAAGATATCGTTTTAATTAGACTTTTGCCGAAGGCAGCTTTATCATAAAAGAGGTCTTTTTCTCACCCGTCTCTTCCAGGTAGAGTTCGCCGCCATTGGTCTCAATTATGGATTTGGAGATAGGAAGCCCGAGTCCGGTACCCGTTGTCTTAGAACTATAGAATAAATTAAATATTTTGTCTTTGGCATTTTCTTCTATAATGGGGCCGGTATTAGTGACGCGGATGTTTATGGTTGATTTATCTTCGGAAGCGAAGACGTTAATTGTAAGCGTGCCTGTCAAGTCCATAGCCTCTACGGCGTTTAAGACCAAATTACGAAGCACACTGTACAGCTGATGGAAATCTATAAAAAGGAGGAAATCCTTTTCTTTTTGAAAAGAAATATCCTTTTTAATGTCCCTGGGGATTTCCATATCTTTAAGGACCTTTCTAAGGCATTTGTTTACCGAAACCGTAGTAGCCGCCTCAGCTCTCACACGCGAATAACTGAGTATACTCTCGAGTATATCGCTTGAGAGTTTCGATTTTTCTTCCAGGATATGCAGGCGTTTTTCAAAAAGCCCTTTATTTTCAATTCCTTCCCTTCGCAGGAGATATATCGAGTTATTAATAATACCCAGAGGAGTGCGCAGTTCATGCGCTATCTGACCGGCCAGCTGACCCAGGACAGCGAGCTTATCTTTTTCGGCTATTTTCTGATTCATCATATGTATCTCTTGGGTCTTCATTTTGACTGTAGCTTCTAACGATATCGCCCAAAGGACACCGACCAGTATGAGCATGGTCCCGGTAATTCCGCCCGTGACAAGAAAAACCATTTTCCAGGGGAACGGTTGCACCAGGCGCGTACCGAACCATTTCCTTTTGAGTTTACCCAATGTACCGTTTTCATCGAGTGTCGTCACCCCGCGGTTTATGTCTTCCAGAAGCTGCGTTTGTCCCTCTTTGACGGCCAGAGCGTATTTATAGACAGGGCCCACCGTTTCTCCGACTATTTTTAGATCTTCGATTTTCTCCTCATGGATATAGTAAAGAGCCACGTTTTTTTCCGCGATGACAGCACTGACTTCTCTGTTTTTCAGTCTGATCAGCGCTTCGAGGACGGATTCCGTTTCAAGCAGTTTTACGCGTTTATATTGTTCCAGAAAACTTACGATAAGACTTTCTTTGGGGACGCCTACAACCGTGCCTTCGAGTGATCTGATTGAATTGATATAAGTGTTGTCCGCCTCGACAAATATGGCAAAATCTATTTCAGCGATCGGTTTTGAGTAGTCGATATATTCTTCGCGTTTTTCATATATGGGTATACCGATTAATCCGTCAACTTCACCTCTTTTTAACGCTAAGATACAGTTTTCCCAGCTGGTAAGCTTTATGCTGATATCCCTGTGTATAGCGGCAGAAAGGATTTTTATTAAGTCCACAGAATAACCGCTGGGCTGGCCGCCGGAAGAGTAAGAGTAAGGTGCGAACTTGTGATTGCCCGCAAATACGAGAGGTTTTATTTCAGCCCTGGTATCTTCTCCGATGAAAAAGGTAAGAACAAGAAAAACGCCCAAAAGCAATAAGAACAGAAGAGAGAGCGCTTTTGCTTTGAAATTTCTATGTTTATGAAAATCACTATAATTAAAACGCATATTTTGTCCCAAATATCTAGACAAGTATATCCCGCCGGAAATTAATATGCAAGCTGATCGGATAGCCTTTATATTATAACAGGATAGAGTTGCTCTTACTAGAAAGAAGTGTTAAAATAGGGGCCTGTAAAAACAAGAAAACATTTTTTGCCAAAAAAGATGA
>Ga0180437_10000671_pt1 | contig 62898 bp, 44 predicted proteins | sample SS_ome_4_FD_132410 | JGI IMG/M metagenome (GOLD analysis project Ga0180437, IMG submission 132410) | Hypersaline lake sediment archaeal communities from the Salton Sea, California, USA - SS_3_D_1 metaG | ecosystem: Environmental > Aquatic > Non-marine Saline and Alkaline > Hypersaline >...
TAAGATGCTCAAGTCTGTGTTGGGAACCAACTCGGACTCTAAACAAAAACCTGGGGAGGCGTCTCCGTTGGGAGAGTCTGAGAACCAGGAAACTCCGAGGTCTTTAGCCTCGGAGTAGTTCATAGGTGTCTCTGCGAGCGTCCAAACCATCGTTGTAGGTATGCCTGCAAGTCTCCAAGGTTGCAATCATTGCTCGCTCCTGAGACTTAGTGGGATACAAACGATATTTGAACGCCTTACGCATTGTGCTTGATCTTCTCTAGTTGCTGATCCAGAAGTCTTCTCAGCATCTCCGAGAAAGAAACTCCAGTTTTCTTAGCCAGCTTTTCTACTTCTTTCTTCTCATGTTCCGTGATGTAGATATTTGTTCTTATCATACATCCATTATACATCGTTCGTCTACGAACAACCTGGAAAAATTTGCATAATTTTTGCTGTTGAGGTATAATTCTGGTGGACATGGTGTCCTCAAGGAGAAAGAAATGATAGTCGAAGAATTCTTAAACGGTACTAGAATACAAAGAATATCGCTCATTCTAGAAAAATATCCATTCTTGAATTCGCCTAACTATAGGATATCTATTACAGAATGTGATGCGGCTGGTTTTAAGGCAGCATTTGACGAGGCAGTAGAGAAAGATTTTCTTGTATTGGAAGCACATGATCCAGAAATGCTAATAGCTGGTTTCCTCGTGGCTAGAAGCACTAATGTAATTTGGTATAAATGTCGCTTGACCGATCTAAAATCATCAGCCGAAATCGGCGAATTTACTTTTTGAATCACACAGGGGGTTGCGGCGATTCATCCCCCACCACAAGGGCGGCACTTCGTGCCGTCCCTCCCTAACGGTCGGGATGGGGGTTTTCTCGCCGCACTACCTATAAACATGAGTGCAGAGAAATCAACCAACGTAAAGTGGCATGATAGCAATATAACTCGTGGAACGAGACAAGCCCTGCTTAAGCAGAAAGGATGCACTCTTTGGTTGACGGGTCTAAGCGCAAGCGGCAAGAGCACCATCGCCTTTGCTCTTGAGGAAAACCTTATCTACACCGGACACCCAACCTATGTTTTAGACGGAGACAACGTTCGTCACGGCCTCAATGGAAATCTCGGTTTCAGCCCAGAAGATAGAACAGAAAACATACGAAGAATCTCCGAAGTCAGTAAGCTCTTTGCAGACAGCGGAATGATAAGCATTACAAGTTTCATCAGCCCTTACAAAGAGGACAGGGATAAGGCAAGGCAAATACATGATGAAGTTGGTCTGCCCTTTTTTGAGATCTTCATCCATGCTCCTGTTCTCGTGTGTGAATCTAGAGACCCTAAGGGCTTGTACAAGAAAGCACATGAGGGGGAAATCGCTGAGTTTACCGGTGTTAATGCTCCATACGAGAAACCTAATGATCCTGATCTGTATTTGCGTACGGACTATCTCAGCGTCGAACAATCCGTACGAGAGTTAATGAACCTACTAAGACAGAATGGTATAATCTAGCAGGACCGGACTGTGCCAGAATATGACCTTACCATATCGTTGCCGCCCGTTGTTTTCGACTCAGAGGACACAATCAAGTGGTTAATGGGTGGCGCTATGCATTTCCTTAGCGGCCAGGGAGTCGAAAAAGTTGAGCACCTGATGCAATCCGTTATGGTTCATCCTGATAAACAGGTCATAAGGATCAAAGTCACTGGTCCGGACAGTCTTAAGCTGTTTGCAACAATCATGCTTCTTGTTGGAACGATGACCGGTGTTCGTGGTGCCGTGCAACGCGGTGATGGGTCGGAACGCGGCCTAGAAGGCATGCTCTCCGGTTGGGGCTTGGATATTTTCGTCAATTAGCAAGATTTCTTGCACTTCCTTCGCTTCTGTGATACAATACGACAGGCATGACTGTTCAGAACGAAACACCAAGGGAGCATCCCGGCTGGGCTGCTCGCTCTGCCCCATTTCTGGCACGACCCCCGCGCGACATAGATCTGAGAACATTGTTGCTCCACGTAGATCCCTTGTGTGTGGGTTCTGTGGTTCGCACAGAGAGTGAGGCCGAAGCATTTGAGCAACGTATCAGGGAACGCATCCGAGATTGCCATCTACCCTGGTATTCGGAAACCGCATCTCCTTCGGAAATCGAGATAGCAACAGAACGCGTTGTTATGGCTGCCCTTTGTTCCGCGAAATATCGTGGCAGGATGCTTTTGGTACCAAACAGTAGTCGCTTGACGAAGGGCATTAAACTCAACGGCGAAGACATAGGATCAGAACCTGTCTCTGGACTCATACGCGATTGGCTCGTTCGTTTTGTTGCCTGGGCAGATCCTCCCGGTCTCACCCAAAGCGATAGCGACTTTGAGTGCGGAGGCGGTCTCACAACGCATCCGGACCACTGGGCAAGTAATGCGGTTGAAACACTTGCCGGGATAGATAATGACAATATGTCCATATTGGATGCTACATGGTCTCCAGAAGGCGGGCCAATTTACGTTGCTGAAATACCGGCCATCTCTCTCATGATCGGTGATAGGTTCCTTCCTTATGGTCTCTGTGCCAATATCGAATTCGACGAGCGCACGTACCGCCATTCAATGCTATGTACTAATGCTAGGGTAAATGGGGTTTCCTTGATCACCTACGGAGGCTGCAATCCAGCAAACTACCCGTTCTTCCCATGTGCCCAGCAGTATAACCGAAGAATTTCCAACATGGTGTGCTATGCCCACAAACGGAAGGTTACTGACGAAGCCAAGCGGCTCTTTCTGAATCGTCCACGCATCACAACAAAAATGGCAACTAAACTCTTCCCAAACATGAGATTTGAAACTAATCATATCTTGGATCACGTCGCCAATGGCGGAACTCTTCTGGACTGGCATAACACACATTTTGGAAGGGAGATTCCTTATACCGCTCGTAGTTAGAAGGTACTATGAGCTGGTTCCGCAAACACATCAGAGCACTGGCCTCGTTTGTCAAAAGCGCATCTGTAACCTTCTATGTCTCAGGCACGCACAAGATCGCTCAACCCAAGGACATGATGGACCTGTCCCATCATTTGCTGCATTGGGCAGATCAACAGAACGCACCAAGAAATCTCATGTCCCACGGTTATGAATCTATCGTTCCGGACGGCACCGATTTCGACAAGTACACGGGAACGATCAACTGGTACATCGACCAGAGCCAGACAGAATCCTCAGATCTAGATCTTGCGAAATGGTATGCTCAACGATGGCTTGATGAGGAAATGCAGCCGCTTGGAATCATGGGCTCCATTCGAGAGGTCAACCCTTCCGGTATGTATGTCGAACGAAAGCCTTCCGAAGGCCAAGAAGCACAACCAATCAATGTGATCAGAATAGAAATTGCAGAAAATGCATCGACCGAGATTGAGCAGATACCTGAACTGAACGTGTCGAATAACACAGCAGCCATCTTGACTACCATGTTGGGACTCGGGGAACCGGAAAAAGTAGATCTTCTCGGTGCCGAAACTTATACATCATCGTCCGGAGAAGTCGGAATAGATGAGATGGAGCAACGTGCACGATCCGCACTGACCAGGGGCAACATCAGCGAATTTACACGCGAACCTGAGCAATACCGCCCAGAAGAAGGCGGTCCAACCCACTACTTCTCAGGAATGAGCGCTGATAGATTAACAGAAATGCTGTCGCGGCTCATTGACATGTGCCAGTGGGCACGCAAAAACGGTTTCGACAAGATATATTGGGCATAAGACATGAGTTGGTTCAGGAAACTATCCCAAGCCAAACCAATGCCCCTTCCGTTTGATGTTCCGGAATACGGGAGGAACGAGCCTCGCGGAATCACGCAGCTTCAAGAATCTATGCCGGAAGACATCGAACGACGCGAGCGTAAGACGTTCGGTGACGATCTACAATTCATGGGAGCAGGAGACGAGGGGGCGGTAGCAACTTCTGAAACTGCAAATGCCATCTATGGCGAACCTGTAGTTATCAAGTATCTGTGGTCTGTTTCCGAAGTCCTTGCATTGGAACACGCTCAGTATATCGACGCACCCTGTGTTGTTCCTATTCTCGGTGAGATTGAAGAAATTCCGGTTGAATCCGAAACGCACCCACGAGTAACACGTGTTTGGAGGGTTGTGAAGGCTAAATGTGATCCTCTTAATCGTTTAGAGGCCAGGATCATTGATTGGTGGTGTACTTTACTTCGAGCGATGATCAGTAACGAAGAAAGAGTTCCAGAAGCCCGTGAGTATTTTATGCGGGTACAAGATATTATGCACGAGGAGATCAGAAACACATCCTCAACACCTGTAGATGACGAGGATCTTGAAAGGCTTTCAGAAGAACATATTGAACAGATGACACCTATCTACAACGAATATCTTGAAATGCTGCAATGTTTGAGCAGTAATGGCTTTGTGTCCCTACACGATGCTACATCTAAGAACATAGGCCGGTATAAAGGTCGTCTAGTCTTGTTTGATCTTGGGTACACTGTAGCTCAGTAAGTGGCTATAATGATGCATTGTGCCCGAATCAGATTTTCTCAAACCACCACGAGTACTAGTATGGAGACATCCTAAGCCTAAAAAAGGACTCGGATGGTGGAACTGCAAGAATACAGCATACCTAAGCAAAAAACTCATCAAGGCCAGACCATCATCGCTGCTATGCATCACTCTACACGAATGCATTCACGGGATTCACAATCGTGAGAACATCGATTGTGAGAAGCTTGTCAAAAGCGTCAAAGGTCTGAGGTTCAATCGCAGTGCTCTCTGTGAATGTAAGAAGTTCTATCCTCCTAAACACATGCCACACATGTGTTGGTGCGAGGTTATATGTGACCTGATCCCGGCGTACATCATAATGAGCATGCCCAAGAAAATGCGTCTCGGATATGACTACGAAGGCGGATACAACAGTGCGACGCAGATCAAGAAATGGCTTCGATCCGGGGCAGGGCAAAGATTGTATGATACACTGATCCAACCATACCACGAGCGATGGCTCTATTTAGCATTCCTGAATCTGCGTAAACTGAAATTGAATAAGGCCCTTTCGTCGAAAGCACTTGATTCGGAGGTCAGGAAAGTGTTGTCGATAGACTAGAGACCCGCTCCCTGGTGGACCACATCAACGTCTAGGTCTCCCTTGACGGCCAAGACAGTTCCAAGATGATGCTTCTCGTCATAGAAAATGAATATGCCAACATCTTCTCCTTCATGACAGTCAAGAGTTTCCTCTGCCTCAACTTCTAGGGCCAGTAGATCAGGAACATCTTTTCGCACGTGAATCTTGTGCAAACCTCCGGCCTTGTCGACGATCTTGACGAAGTAACCTTCTTCATCTTTTCCGATATGTTTCTTCTCAAAACTGATCACAGCGATGTCACGGCTGTCGATCGTAAGAAAATGATCGTATTGAAACAGCTGACGTCTTTCTTCTTTTTCTGGTTGTCCCATAGTTAGTGCTCGCTACCATTAGTTGTTGCTAGCAAAAGACTTAGGTACTACCTATGTATTATACGTTCGCTGCTTTGTATGGTTCAACCTTTGTCATTCGGCTCTGTGCAGGTAACTTCAGCTCGGCGCAGTATATCCGTACATAGAGTATCGTCTCTTTCTGGTGTTCGCATGAGTTGGTTTCGGCAACTTGTTAAAAATCCACTAACTATTTACGCATCTGCTATCTCGATAGACATGGACGAGTTTGAGCAGGGACTGCGTGAGTCACTTCTTGAGACAGTGGAATGGTCCGAGAACACCTACGAACGGCTCAAAGGAATGCAGATCGACCCCAACGATGTGTCACAAAAGCTGACCCAATGCAAGTACCCGGGTGCCCAACAGTTGGTTCAATTGTTGGAGTCCGGCAACGTAGAAGCGATATTTGAACACTTCACTCCTCTGTTAGATCACGTCCGAGAACTGGCCAATCAACGTCAATATGACGATGCTGACCTTTGCAGGGAAACAGCAAGGCTCGTCAGCGACTACGCCGATTCGATTTCTGGTAGGAGAATCGTTTACACCAAGGAAGAGGCAGCTCGCGATTTCGCTAGAATCAGAGCAAAGACTCTAGCAAACATGCGTAAGATAACCGACGCTGTCGTTGGAGCGATCGAACGTATCGGTAACAGATGGAACGGAACTGCCGTTAGCATCGAGCCAGATGTGCCCACAAATGCTACAACCTGGAAGCCAGACCATACTCTCGATGCTGACAGTGCACACATCAATCTCCATGGACAGCACTCGACGCCTAACTTCGCCTACTGGCCATCCGAGGAAGGTTTGATGCTGGAGGATATCCTTGACGCTGGCGACGCCGATTCCTTCAGCGGTGATAAACTCGGACAGACGCTGGACCAAGATTTGCAGGAAGACTACTTCAATCTGATTAAAGAGATACGTAGTCCTGGTAGTACCTCGCAAGCCGGAAAGATACTGACGCTCTACACAGCGAGACCCGTTGCCGACCGGGTACAGTTTATGGAGGCCAGTAAAGTACCGCCCAACATATGGCTGACGTCGAACTATCAGAGGGCACAGGGAATCGCGAGTGATCTCTCAGGGTCCGAAACACTAAGGGACATTTGGAGGATCAGGATCGATGAGAACTACCTGCAACCTTCGCAGGCTGGTACAGCAATGGATTATCAGATCACGTCCCGCGAACCGGTTCCGGTGCGGTCGATCAAACTAGTAGATCCGGGGGAATAGAATGAGTTGGTTCAAGAAAATCGCAATCAGCAAATACCTAGATCCGCAGACACACGAAGTTCCTGGTCTGCCGAGCTGGAAAGACAAGATCCTAGAAGTCAACAGCAAGAGAGATGAGTATAGACGCATTGCTGAAATCATCGCGCGTGACCGTGGACATCAACTTGGCCCGTGGAACATGATGAATAGCAACCGATGCAGAAAATGCGGACGAACAGTATCTCTGCATCATGTCCATGGTAAGACCGACAGATCGCCGATGACCAAAAGTGGCTCCGCAAGCATCGGGACTTTAGTCCCTGCAGAGTGTCAAGCTTACCGGTCTTCACCAGCCATTTTGACGATTCGCGGGTGCATCACACCCAGGATATGGACGAGGTCCTTCTGGGCCTCCATGACGGCCTCAATATCCTTGTACCCATTTGGGCACTCGTCCAGACCAGCAGAGATGAGCTTGACTCGCCTACGTTTCAGTAGTTTTTCTACCCCAGCCCAGTCATTGCTCTCTTTTGTTGCCTTACGGCTCTTAGTACGTCCAGCACCATGGGAACAGGAGTTGTAGGACTCCACATTGCCCTTGCCACGCACAAGATACCCTGGAGTGGCCATAGAACCCGGCACAAGGCCGGTGGCTGCGTTAAAGGCAGGGGTTGCACCTTTCCGGTGGACGATGAGCGTATCGTCGCCGTAACGCTCTTTCCAGGCCAGATTGTGGTGGTTCGTGACCTGATAGATCGGCTCAATACCCAGATGATCGCAAATTCCCTGATGGATCAGATCGTGGTTTGCTCGCGCGTAGCGCCCCATTAACTCCATGACGAGCCAGTATTCCTGACCCTCATTGGTGTCTAAGTCTAACCATGCTAGCTGACGGTGGGTTTTCGGCAGCTTCGGGTGCATTCTTTGGGCCAAGTCAGTGTAGTACTTGGCCATCTTACCGCCGACTCCCCTTGAGCCGCTATGACTTAAGAGCGCAACATAGGTACCCTTTTCCAATGAGCCATTCGGCAGATCGTCATCCAAGAGCGTGAACTCTACGATCTCACAGAAATGATTCCCGGAACCACTGCTTCCCAACTGCTCCCAAGCGAGGTCCCGGTATTTTGGCAATTCCTGTCCGATTGCCCATGATTCATGCATTACGGCATGATCTTTACGCTTTTTCCAGCTCGATCCAACGCCGAAGGCCGTGTTGGTTTCGATTGCTTCGATATAGCGTTCTTCGTCCCTTTTGATTGGATCGTATCCACGGCCACCGATATCGATTCGGCCCGGAAAAACGCTCAGCATCATCCCGCAAGAGATGTCCATTCCTACACCGTACGGCACTACAGCGTTATCCGTGGCCAATACGCCGCCAATCGGCAAACCGTACCCGGTATGAGCATCGCCACAAAGGACCCCACCGACCGAAACATCTAGTTCCAGAGCGCGTTTTATTTGGCTGATTGCTTCCGGCTCGATTCGGTTGTAACCGTAGATCGTTAAAAGCTTGCCAGCGTGATCTATTCGTTTTGGTTCAGAAACAGGTGGCATATCTTGGTTCCATTTGCGCTACTGTAATATCGTGTCGGACAACTTATGCTTGACGTCTCCAGCGTTCCTCTTCAGGTCATTCTCCCAGACTACTATAACACGATGACCGCACGTCGTCAAGTAGGATACTCTAGCTTTGTCTTTCTTTGCTTGCCTCTTCTGTCTTGCGCTAAGCACAGGAAAAATCGACTCGTTCCCGTGCCAGTAATCCCCAAACACCTCAATTATACACTCAGAGCCTGGTAAATAGAAATCAACAAGAAATTTGTCATACATAAGTTTGTTTCTTTCATTCTCTATGTTTAGATTTTTGAGTATTTCCTCAACTTGTCGTTCTGGTTTCGTCTGCTTGTAGGAGAGTTGTTTTTCCAGTCCACTCTGCAGGCAGCGCAGAACTTTTTCTTTTTGCTCCTTGGAGTAGTTTTGCCATCTTTCTTTGGTTGCTGAGGAAATTTTTTTCCTCGCTTCTTTTGTATGATGCCTTCCCTTCCAGTAGTTGCGACCTTTTCGTTTGCGGGCCATCTTGAGCCTCGCCTCCTTAGAGTGTTTTTTGCCGTGGAAGTGATTATCCTCTCCGCTGAGTGGAACGCATTTTCTGCAGTGCCCGCGCGAACCTGGACTGATGTTTTCCCCGCACTTCTTACACTTCTTGGGTCCGTGCCGATAGTTTGGGTTATCTACTCCACGCAACCTGGACCTGTAGCCTTCCTGCATGCAATTGATCGAACAGTAGGTACGTTTCTGCTTCCCGTATACCTTGATGTCCTTGCCACAGATTGGACATGTAACAAACTTCCCGCTCCCGTGTTCTATCACCAATCACCTCCTAGGCCTAAGCCGCACTGCATATCTAGCATTACAACTTTTCCTACTAGTGCTCCTTCTAAGAAGGACGGCTTAAACGAAAGGCCTTATTATAATTCGGACAGAGAACCATGAGCTGGTTAAAGAAAACAGCAAAACGGCCTGGTAGAATGAAACGGGGTGCGGGGATTCTATTTGTCAGAAACCATCCCGAATTAGGATCTCAGATCCTGCTATTACTACGATCACCGAGATCAAAGCATGGCAACACTTGGGGCGTCCCTGGCGGGAAGAGTGAACCTGGCGAAAGCCTTCATGGCACCGCAATTCGTGAGACCATCGAAGAAGCAGGTGAAGTTCCTGCCCACAGAGCAATCGGCAGCCATGACTACTCCGATCCTGAAGGGCATCTGAGGTTCCGCACGTTCATCTACAAGCTGCTTGATGCGGACTGGGAGCCAACCCTAAACTGGGAACATAGTGATGCTAAATGGTTCAGTCTTCAGGAAGCAGGAGAACTTGATCTTCACTTCTGCATAAAGCAACTCGTGGACGATCTGGGTGACGGGGTTTTTGGCGATAAAGGAAAGTGTTTGGATTCGTCAGAACCATTCAAGAGGTCCATGGACTATTCGTAGGGGATATGGCCATGAAACGAATCACAAGCTCCAAAGCAGTTCAAGCCAAGAAAAAGAAGAAAGGCCCCTTCACATACAAGGGCAAGAAATACAAGACTAACCCTTGGGCGGCATGCAGCAAGAATATTGATCGCAAGAAAGAGCCCGAGAAACACGAGCGATGCGTGCGACACGTCAAAGACAGCAGTGAAATCTAGAACATGAATCCTCTGTTCATTTGTGGTGGGTTTTTGATGAGATCTTGGCGTTTGACTAGGATCACGAATTTTCCGATAGCTTCTTCGTAATCAATTCCTCGGCGTGCAATCCAACCGAGCCTTTGGCCCCATTCCATCAGTTTGAGTCCGATAGTTTGGTAGTCCGATGTTCGTCTTATCTTGATGTAACTTCCAGCGTCTTTTTCATCTCTTTCCTGGTCAAGTTCTTCTTCTAGGATCATGACCAGCGTGTCTTCGTTTGCATCGTAGCGATACCATATTCCACTAATCGTCCCCTCCTTTGTACATTGGAATGACCGACTCACACGATTCCTCCTTTCGCAGGCGTGCGAGGAGATGAGCCTTCTTCTTTTGTGGATATAGAGTGAAGATTCTCGCCTCGCAGTTCGCCCATATCTCGCTATAGTTTGGATTTCCTCCGAGCAGGTATGCTTCTAGAGCAGCGCAGATGCCGAAGTGACCGCTCACGATAGAGAACGGGGAATCTGCGAACCAACAAAATCGCTCTATGAACAGACCGGCTCGTGTCAATACGTCGAGTATAGACTCACCACGCGGGCAACGAAACTGAAGATGGCCGTTGATATTGTGGAGATGGCGTTCGTCCTGGTTTTCCTCAAACCACTCCTCAAAACATCTGGCCCCTGCCGCTTGTCCAAAACAATGTTCCGCTATCAGCGGGTTGAGGATGAGATTGTTTTGCAACAATGGGTGGTTGGCTACGCTATCAGAGAGTCGTTCTAGGATAATCTCTGAGGTTTCTTTGGCCCTAAGGTATGGGGACGAATAGATTTTCACGTCCTTGACGTCCACTTGGGCCTTCATTATTTCTGTTAGGAGATCGTCAGCCAGTTCCCCTGCTTGATTTCTTCCTAATTCCGTAAGTGGAATAACTTCATTTGGTATATCTTCGTATACCGATGTATCTGCGTTGGCTGCGCTCTCTCCGTGTCGGATCAGACACAATCTTACGACGTCCAACATGGCACACCTCCTTCGGATGTTTAAGCCCAGTCATTATAGCCCCCGAGCTGACTCATGTCGATCCCTTTGTATAATGCGGTGGAGGTGTGTGATGAAAACGATCCATGTATCACGACGGTCCTTGCCTGAAGCATGGCAGCAATCCGTACTCGATTGCTGGGAAGAAGGTGCCGAATTCAAGACCGAATACGACAAAAAGGGCGATCCCTTGAGCCGTGACGTGCTCGCCGTTATCCATGTCCACGAACCATTTCTGGAACCGAGAATACATCGTGCTTTCCCCGGTGGCCTCAACGACTTAGAAAAGTACCGAAATGAGGTTCTATATGGAGTCCACGATCACTGGGTCGACCCGGAAGCAGGAAAGTGGCAGTACACTTATCACGATCGTCTTTTCAATTACACTCTTCCTACTGATGTAAGACAAATTTACAATCTGTCTGTCGATACTACCATCCATGTAGACCAGATTGAGGGTGTTATCCGAAAGCTAAAATCTTCTGGGCATACCAGACGAGCCCAAGCAATAACCTGGCAACCATGGAACGACATGGAGGTTGACGATCCTGCCTGTCTACAAAGATTGTGGTTCCGCGTCGAAGGCGGAAACCTCAACATGGTCTGTCACATGAGAAGCAATGACGCCTACAAGGCGGCTTTCATGAACATGTATGCCTTCACGGAATTGCAGAAAATGGTGGCGGATCGTGTTGGTGTTCCCACTGGTCACTACGTCCATGTCGCAGATTCATATCACATCTATGGCTCGTACTTCGATGAGTTCAGAAACTTCATCGAGATGACAAAGAAACGGTCCATGTCTGAATTATGCTGGGATACTGGTGGAGTTCTGGATTGTCTTGAAGATGGAGTGGAGGAACTTCTGGCGGAACCTGACATGCCAACCGAGAAGAAAAAGATACTGTTTGAGAGATTATCAGAGATCAGGAAGTATTGCGCGATAGGTCAGTAAACCCAGAAAGGGACAGAGCCTCCAGCAGGAAGGCACCGAGGTGCCCATCGACCGCCGGAGGCTCTTGTCACTCTCTCGCACAGGCGGGATCAGGTCTGGCCGGGAAGGGGTTTCAGATGGCGTCCACGGTTCACCCCCACAAATGTGAGGAATAGGCTTCCAGAACCACCATTCCCGGTATATTAGCGGAGGCGGGATTTGAACCCGCAACCTCCCGGTTATGAGCCGGACGAGCTACCAATTGCTCTACCCCGCGATCAAATTTCCGAACTAGCGGGCATGGGAATTGAACCCACCTCTCAGGCTCATGAAGCCCGCCTCTGCTCTCCAGCCGAGTCACCCGCGTCAATTGGTGGGCGTCCATCTCTGCGGCAGCTTGACGCTAACCCACAGGCGTGCTGTGAACCAGCGTGCTCTGGCCACAGAGATGGGGTCGCCCTCAAAGGGACTGCTCTCGGTTTTGAACCATGCCTGTCGATTCAGGCTTTAAGCAGCTTCGGATTAAGCCACACCAATTGGCTCACTAAGGCTGCCGGTCGAGACACCCGCTCGGTTGGTAACCGATCCGTCCGAGAGCGGCCTCGTCTAGTCCTGGTGGCAGTTCATTTCTGGGATTGAACTGCCATATTTAGGAACCATCATTGCCGGGCTTGATTCCGGCTCCCAAGGTTATCCCAGGTGGGACCAAGTACGCGTGCGGTGACTGGATCTTAGTCCAGTCGATGCAGGCATATCTCGGGTGTCCATCCACGCCGAATGATGATTCCGAATGAGCGGACTGGGATTCGAACCCAGGTAATAGCGGCTCATGAGACCGCTGCCTTAGACCACTTGGCGACCCGCTCTATTGCTGTCGCATGATAAGAGTAACACAGGGTTACCTCCCTGTCAAGCAATCGTCACAGTTTTTTGTTGTGCCCATGATTGCTTCATCGACAAGTCGTTGTCGTTCCTCGTCTAACGCAAAGTAATCTGACGCATTTTCTATTACGCGGTCCAGCAACAAATCTCCTTCCGGCCGGAGGTTTCTAAATCGAATCATCCTCCGTACCGTTTCAAGGTCGAAATGCTTCAATAGTTGTCCGAATGCCGCATTGAAGAAAGGTTCTGCGTAAGGTCCGATGTGAGCGAAATCTACCTTGGTCTTAATCCTTTGCTGCAGGCGCGGAAAGAGCTGCCCGGATAGACGTTCGCCATCTTCCCATGTAATGGCACAGTCTGCCGGGGCCACAATTTTGCGGACACGTATAGTCATGATACTTCCGAACCGATTTGTGGTTCAATTCACGCATACCCTTACCGTTAGTACCTAGGGTCTGATATTATACGCAGCCAAAGGGTTCTACACAAGCAAAAATCTGAAAATCTTTCTACGCTTCTTGTCCAGGAACCGAGCAAGATAGGGGTGAAGACCAAATTAGCCGACAAATGTCGGTAAATCGTTTCACTTTTCACAAAGAGGAGGACAGATGAGTAAGCAAACTCGTCGGCCGTCCGCAAATGAAACATCACCGTATAAATCTCCGAAACTCAAACTTGTATCACGAAGCGATGAACAGAAAGAACTCATCCGAACTATCAATGCGAAGACCATAACGTTCGTGCGTGGTCCGGCAGGCACAGGAAAGACCTATCTATCGGTCTATTATGGTCTACAACAGCTCTTCCGTGGGAAATTCGACCGCCTGATTTTCTCACGACCGGCAATCGAAGCGGATGGCGAAAAACTCGGTTTCCTGCCCGGAAAGATAAGCGAGAAGATCAATCCATTCATGACCCCTGTTTTTGATGCAGTTAATCAGCTTGTTGGACCGGACGAGGCGGAATCCTTGGTGAAGAATCACACGAAAGATGCCAGCATTACTGTGATTCCAATTGCCTATATGCGCGGTCTCACGTTTCGTAATGTGTACTGCCTGGTCGATGAAGCCCAGAACCTCACAGTCAAGCAAATGCGGATGGTCATTACACGCATCGGTCCGAATGCTAAACTTGTTCTCGTAGGAGACACTTTGCAGCCGGACCTAAATGGGCACAACGGCCTAGAAGATGCATTCCGAAGATTGGAAGGAATTGAGGATATTGGCTTCGTGACGATGACCAGAATGTCAATTGTGCGACATCCTCTAATCGGAGAGATAGAGGAACGCTACGAAACTAAAACTCTTGGCTATAATGACAGAACAATCTGCACAAACAGCAATCGTTTCGTTATGGCACAGGGGTAAAAATGACCGATTTGAAATTTCTGAAGTTGGGTGTAATTGGCTCAGGGTATGTAGGACGAGCAATTATCAGGGCCTTTACTGACTACTGTGAAGTCAGATCATACGATACCAAACCAGAACTATCAGGCGACACACTGGAGGACGTATGCAAGTCTGATCTTGTGTTCGTGTGTTTACCGACCCCTATGGATGCAACAAATAATGGTGCAGCCGACATCAGCATCATTGAAAAAGTCATGGGGCATATTGCAGAAAAAGGTTACGTACATCCGATCTACATGATCAAGTCAACAGTTCCAATTGGAACAACTGAACGCTTGGCCCAAACAACAGGCCTGAGGATCATTCACAGTCCTGAGTTTTTGACCGCTAAGGCATCTTATGTCGATTTTATCACTCCGTCCCGAATCATCCTGGGTGGCCACAGTGCTTGGGTGGATTGGGCTGTAACTGTTTTCGAGAAGAGGTTCCCTGGCGCGAACATACTTACAATGTCTTCCGACGAATCAGAAGCCGTGAAGTACATTTGCAACTGTTTCTTAGCCATGAAAGTCGTGTTCTTTGGAGAAATGCGACAATCCTTGGAGCCGCTTGGCCTTGATTGGGATACAGTTATAAATGGAGTAATGACAGATGGCAGAATAGGCAATTCTCACTTCACGGTTCCCTCCTCAGATGGGAAGTACGGGGTATCGGGGGCGTGTTTCCCAAAGGACCTTAACGCCTTTATCCAGCAAATAGTAAGTACCGGTTTCGATCCCAAGATCCTAAAAGCCGTGTGGGAAGCCAACATAGAGGCTCGACCGGAACTGAACTGGAGAAGGCCACATGGAAACAAAACAGGCTAGAAGGTCCATTGAAGACGGGTCAAGGGTACGTTTCATAGCCGATTCTGACGGTAAAGGCGTTGGAAGTGTTGTTTTTCTTCCAAAGTATCGCCGTGGTGTCGTCGTAGAGTTCGACTCAGAAAGAAAACGGTACGTCGTAACGGATTGTAGCACCGGCGAAAAGCTTCTTGTACATCCGCGTAATATATGGATGGACAAGGGCACCAAGTCATCTTTCAATCTCACCCAATACAAAACAGCTCAAGATGGTAACCGGCTACTAGTTCCTGCATACATCGACCCAGCCAAATTGTCAGCCTACGCCGCGTCGGTCATTGCTCGGGTCATACGGCACGAATACGAACACAAAAAGCAAGACTTGGAATGGTACGCACCTGGAATCAAGAGTCTTGACAATATAGAATCTGAACGAGATAATCTAGAAGCTCTTGCACATAAAGCTGAGGAAGATATTGATATGCGGGAGTTTCAAAACGATAATTTCTACGCTGGCACAAGTTCAAGTCCTGATGCTGTGCCAGCTTCCTCAATTCTTTCTCAGGCGATCAACCTTGTTCAGTCGAAAGTTCCGAGCGTCGACTTGTTTCATTCTGATATCCAGGAGGCAGCACTTCCGCCGGATGTCTGGGGCCAGTACACCATCGTTCAAGGTCCAATGCGAGAACAAAGGCCAGCCCTACAGATTGATGTAAGCAAGATACTAAGACAGATAAATAGTTCGATTGGTGGAGATGATGTCACACAGCCGCCAACTGTTCAAGAGGACGGCCTTGGAACCGACCCAGATTACATCGAACCTCAACCAATCAAACTACAGCAAGAACCGGAAGCAGCACCGGGTTTTTCTTCGGGCCGAGAAGGAAGACCCGGCCGAGAACCGACGCCTGTCGCGGCCTCTGCAATCGAACAAGTTATCCGAATGGCAGAAGCAGCCATTGCGGATGATTCTATGCCACAAGATGAGCAAGTCCGCTCGCTCTGTGCCAAACTAGACGCAATTGCCAGTGCCCAAGCAGGGGCATCGATATTCTTCAAGCGTCTTGGCTAATCAACATGTTCTACGTCCTATGTCTGGTATAATCACCAGTAGGAGAGCCGCGCAATGAAAAAGATGAGCTTTGAAGGTGACGTAGCAATCGAGATGAATGACATCGTGTGCGTTTGTGGCCATTGTGGAAATCACGATAATGCGAATGCAAGGATCGAGTTCAATTTCAGAGAAAAGAAAGTATTCTATCTCTGTAGTGAATGTAAGAAGATAAACGAGATTCAATTTGGTTTGCAGACGACACCGCCTTTGCCGAAAACATCTATCGGGCGTTGAGGTGCCTATGTTCCTAGTCAGAAACACTACCACGCAGCCAGTGCAGATCAAGGATCTCAACGCTGTTGTACGCCCTCATTCATTGCTCGATCTTGAGAAGGTGGCCTCAGCGGAGGAAGTCAACAACAGCAATGACCTCAAACGTATGCTTCGCGGAAAACGTCTCGCGGTAGTTAGCCACTCTGTCGTTGTTCCTCAAGTTACACCGTACAAGAAACGTCCAGCCCCAGAAACACAGCAGAGCGGAGTTACCGAAATTGATGCTGAGGAGATAGTCAAGATGATACGAACAGCGGTTATGGCAGAGGCGAAACGAAGTGCAGACGAGATGTCGAGCAGGGTGGAAGACAACGTTAAGAAAGTTACCAATAGAGCAGAAGCACTCATGGCAAGTATCAGGGACGAAATAAGAGCGGTGAACGTGCAGCCTCTGCCTGGAGGCACCAGCGGGCCAACGATAGATCCCGTTGAAGCCGCTAATCTTCAGTCCAAGGTGGTGGAAAAGATCGTATCCGATCTCGAATCCCATGAAGGGCAGAAGAGACGTGGAATCAGGATCAGAAACCCGCAGAAACTGAGTGACCTGGCCGATGAAATTGGCGCTGGTCCAGAAGGAGCATAGCAATGGCTAAGAGTCTCGATATTGGCACAATGTGGCTTGTAAAAGGTGAAATTGACAATTTATCAGAACCTGTTTTCACCCCAGAAAGGAATGTCTTTCTCAAAGCAGCAACCACTGATGACACTGAATCCACACTTAAAGAGAACAACTGGAGATATGTAAAGTATGGTGGTGATTTCTACATTGTTGGCGAACATGCTCTGCGGCTTCGTAGCCTACTGACAGTAAAGTCAGAACCTGGTTCTGCCAACATTGTGGCAACTCAGGTAGATGATCTACGACGCCCTATGAAGAACGGCATTCTGAACACTGCCGAAGAAAAACTTAGCATCGCCATTATTCAGAGGCTCATCGCTGATCTGCTAGGGCCTCCGTCACAGCCGGGTGAAAACATTTGCTTCTGCTCTCCTAGTGATCCAGTAAACAGCTCAGTAAGCGTTGCTTTCCACCGAACGATGCTTGAGAATTTCCTTAATAGTTTGGGGTATAGTGTCGAATGTATTCCTGAAGCTATGGCGATCATTTACAGCGAGAGGCCGGTTACAATTGATCCAACCGACAACTCAGAGGCCCCCTTCAGTGGCATATCAATCAGTTTCGGTGCAGGCATGGCAAATGTTGTGCTTTCTTGGAGACAGATGCCTCTAATAGCCTTCAGTGTTTGTGAAAGCGGAGACTGGATTGATGAGCAAACTGCACAGATGGCCGGTGTAGATAAGTCGGTCGTGACTAGAATGAAGGAATCAAACAAGTTTGATGTTGGGAACGTAGATGAAACAGACCTCGTTCAATCCGGTCTCAGTTTCTTCTATGGCCAGATGGTGAAAAACACGCTAAAGCAGTTCTCGGAGAAGTTCAATCAGCTCGAAAACCAGATTGACACGCCTCTTGAGATCGTTGTAGCCGGTGGGACCGCTCTGGTAAAGGGTTTTCTGGACAAGTTCAAATACGAACTCGGCAAACAGGAATTACCCTTTCAGACGAAAAGCGTCAGATTAGCCTCCAGCCCGCTGTATGCCGTGTCCAACGGATGCTTGGTTAAGGCCTTAAGCACCGAAAAGAAGACAAAGAAACCGCAACAAGATCAACAGAAGTCGAAGCCCAAACAGGCATAAGGAGCGATCCCGCAGAATACCTATAAGTGGGCCCGTACGCTCATACTAAGGAGTTCTGATGGGATACGCAACAATAGCCGAGGTAGAAGAGGTCCTGGCCCAAGCACTTACGAGTGCAACGCCGTATTCCGGCGGGGAAAGGATCAACATAATCAACATTGGTAACGACAGAGATCCGAATGCTGTTCCATCTTCTGTCGTCAACCAGTTCATCGTCTTTGCCGACAGTCACATCGACGGAATCTTAAGCCAAATGTATCATGTCCCGCTCAAGGAGTGCGCCAACGGTGAATGGCGGACAGACGCTGACATAGATGAGTACTCAAGCCAGATCTTACTCTCGGAAGCCAGCAATCTCACACGCGGCCAGAAAATCGTAATCAGAGATGATGGGACAGGCGAGGAAGAAATCCATTACGTCAATCAGGTACTGGACCCGTATACGATTACTACTGTGAGCGACATAACCACAAACTTCACAGGGTCAGACGTTCGTGTTGTCAGAGTTGTCTATCCGCATCCGGTGAACCAGGTTTCAGCACGGTTTGCGGCTTCATACATCTACGACAAATATTTCTCTGCCCAGAACTCTCCAAACGTCAGTGAGTACGGCCAAGCTCAGAGAAGCATTGCCATTGGTCAGATCAACGACATTCTCAATGGTCGCACAAAACTCAATTGTCAACGCAGAATTGGGGAGCGATTTGCGAACCCGTATCTCACTGAAAGGTACACACTCGGACCCAACTACTGGGATGACACTGCGTCAGAAAGGGACATGAGTAAGCCGGGATAAACACATGGCAAAACAAAGCAAAAAGAAACCCATAACAATTGAGGGCGATCTGTCGGGACTCATGAACGGTATTCGAATGGGTTTGAGCAGGATACAGAATATGGATGGTGCTAAGATCGATCCAAATATCTTGCCAGGCACAATACGAACAACTGTACTTAGAGATAGCGAAGAAGCTGCTAGATTCGACCTAGAAAACCCTGAAATCACACGTATTGGTTTCAACATTGCCGACAATCTTCGCGACGACATTGAGAGGGCCAAGAAAAGTAAGACGGGTGAATAGATATGCCTATGCTTCAAGTTCAACAGGCACTGAAAAAGATCATTGAAAGATACATCGATGGCAGGCTTCCTTTAGTATCCGACGTTTCGAGCGGCTCTACAACTATCGAGGTCCCAACGACCAGACGGTTCAATGAGGGTGAGAACGTTGTAGTATATACGGACCCAGATGATCCAACTGCTGAGGCAGAAGGCGAAGTACACGAAGTGGAGGAAATCGTTGATAATACACATATGACTTTAGTAGATCCTCTTCTGATGGATTATGATTCAGATGATTCATATGTAAAAAAGCTACTTGGCTATGACCCTAGCGAACACAATTTTCTGAAACATATCTACCTTGGCGATCCCGAGGTAATAATGCGTTTTCCAGCGATTACGATCGATGCCAAGACACGGGAAAGTGAATGGCTCACCCTTGAGTCAACCAGCGAAACCTACAATATCGACATAGCCGTTTATGTCGAGGCGTCACAATACGAGTTCCAGTACGAACTGATGCACTCCTACATTGCTGCAATCGAAGCCTCTCTTTTCAGATCATTCTACCCATTGGTCGAACCCTATGTTTGCACACAACTAGCTGAGGACTACGAACCAACAGACCTTACGATTAAAGTGGTTGATGAGGAGGCTTTTAGCTGTACATGGGGCGTCGTTTTTCTAGAGAACTGGGATTACACCCGCATGGCCAGAATCGATGACCACCTTGGCTCTGGGGTCTACCAGTTGCGGACACCGATTGGAAGAGAGTTTTCGGCCGGAGACAATGTCATTCTGCCGTTGACACATATCTACAACAGTCTACCACATAGCACGCAATACGGTACGGTTGCAAAGGGAACTATGCTAAAGGCCGGGATCATCAGCTGGCGGGGCGTCGAAGAAGTCAGGCGTTCTGTGCCATGGATCGATCCACTGAATATGTAACTGGAGAAAGCTATGAGAATCATCGTGCTTGGAACCTCATCTTTCGTGATAGACTCACGAGGGAGACTGATCTCGTGGATTCTGGAGCATTTCAAGAACAGCGAACACGAAGTGGCAGCAATTGTATGGAACCACAATATAGAATATCTTGTCCCTGAAACAACAGAAAAGGGGCCCGTCTGGTTTTATGAGTGTGCCTCAGATGAGGGACCAAAACGAGTAAGGATTTTTCCTCTCCTGCCTGAGAAAGATCGAGCTGCTATGGTGCATGATCTCCTCAGTTTCCTGAAACCAGATGTCTTGCTTACTGTTGGAGATGTATCAGATTTTGTTTATCTTCCAGCCCTAAAGCAGTTCTATTCAGGTGACCTGCGGTGGCTTTTCGTGGCAACGAACTACTCTCTGCCTCTATCAGGGGACTATCTCGACATAGTTAGGGCAGCAGACCACATTGTTTCCACCAATCGAGCAACCGTAAGTTCTTTGGAAGCATCATCTTGCATCGAAAACGTCACCTACATATCGCCCGGCTACAATGAGATGGATTTCTATCAGGATGATGTGCACGATCACGACGGCCAAGAATTGCGTATCATGGCCTCCGGCAAGAACCTACAAACGGACAACCTTGCAGCGGCTATGGAGGCCGTGCAGATCTCTCGTTCCAGAGGAATTGATGCGAAACTCTACGTCCATTCTAATGTGACAGATCTTGGTGATTATGATTTCAATGCACTAAAGGATCGTTTTGACGGCCCAGAGGCCTATATTCGCTTCCCAGAAAGGTTTGTCTCCATATATGATGGAATATCTCAACAGGAGATGAGAAACGAGTTGAATTGGGCTGATGTTTTCCTGTCGACTTCGGTTGTTTCTGCGACTTCTATGTCAGCCATGGAGGCAGTTGCTTGTGGGGCTTTCCCTTTGATGAGCCATTGTGGCTCTAACAGCGAGCTAGCTGGAGACCTCGAAAAAAGCTCTGAAGGTATGATTAAGACCCAAGACCTATTAGTAAAGACAACACGCTTTATGACGAAAGGTGGAGTCTACCTCAACATATGCGATCCAAAGGATGTCGCAGATAAGCTCGTGCGGCTGAATAGATTTTTCCGAAATAGGCAAGGACGACGAGAAGTCTTGGAGCAATCTAGACTAAGGTTAAAATCTAGCCGCAGAGCGTTCCTAGATGCCCTTTCGAGCCTTGTTGACGAGGTAGGCAACAGAGAACAAGCGATGTGTCTTGAGACCATCACAGGAGGTTCATAATGGCGGTAATTGACCCAGACAGCTACGATGAAATCCAGGGGTACTACGCCGCAGCAGAGAGGCAGCTTTCCGGTGTAACCGATTACTACTACCAGGCAGCATACGTGGTGGTTTTGCTGAACGTGTTCGATCCGGAACTTGACCTGCTGCGTCCCATGTATGAGGCGTGGAGATCTGCGGTAAGCTACTATGATACGAGTCCGTTGTCAACGCTCGAATCAGTAAGAAGGCTGCAGAATCACATTCTAGTGCGATCAGGAGCGGCCGACGTTGATACTTGGTACGCCGCAAATGCCTTGACGGTAGACCAAGAGTTCGCTGATCTTTCCGAGGCAGTTGGGTACCCGATCGATGCGGCCTATATTGCTTAGTAGGAGCACCAGCTAGAAAACGGATTCTAGATGATCTACAAGCAGCATCGTAGTAAATTGCAAAGGAGAACCAGATGCCTATAACGGTCGCAGATTGCAGCAGCGTACCACTAGATCCGGGCGGTGTTCCTGCATATACCGAAACGTTCCGCTATGCGGACATGGGGTGGGTTGGCTACGCGGTATTGAAGTTTTCCGAGAGCGTTCAATATCTTCTCCGTGCAACATCAATGGATCTCAACCTAAGTCAGGACATTGAAAAGCCCGATGTGATCGATGGCCGCATGGACCCGTCGACCTATCGCCTTGGTCCGCTAATCTCTGAAGGAACTCTTGAACTTCCTGTTGTCGCAGATAGTGGAGACATAGGTTGTCCAACTGATGTCCAAACAGAAGCCGCCGCTCTCATTAACGCAATCTGGTGCTGGGGAACAGCTCGGAATAATGTTGGTCGTCCTGCTGCTACGGCAGACATGGACCTGCGTTACGCAAGCCAAGCAGCCTACACGTTCACTAACTCTGTGGTAAACACGATCAGTTTCAGTGTAGCTCAATCTGAAATGGTTTCATGGAGCATCAATGTGTATGCCCAGGGTCGTATTGTGTCGCCCGATTACACAACAACGCCTCCTCTCCCGATGGACATTGCTTTGGCTCCGGCACGTGTGCTCACATGGAACGATTGCTCAGTGACCGGTTACGGTGGATGTGACATTACTGGAGATTACCTGTTCCCGTCCAACCAGGTTCGTGGTTTCGATTTTGAAGCAAATAATAACGCTGACCGTTTCTTTACCTTAAACGGCAGCTTGTACCCCATGGATGTCAACTTTGGCAAGCGAGATATAACGGGCACGGTAACTCTGCTTGGTATCTCAGCGGCTCTTCGTGACCGTGCTCTTACAAACATGAACCGTTTCACCTCCAAGGACAAGATTGCCGTTGGACTCTATGTTGGCAATGATCAGTTTGATCCTGGAACCGGCATTTTCACATCCAGGGACTGGATCAATGCTGGCGGAAGCTTGGATGGCAGTTATCCTGGCCTAGCCATCTGGGGCACCGTTTTCCAAGGTGTTGTGTTCCAGATCGAGGAAATAGCGATGACCAACGAGGTCCTGGAAACCACCGTCAATTGGCACGGTCTAGCATCCGATGCTGGAGACATCGCTGGTGTTTCTGACGGTCTCTACCAAGCCTTCATGCCGACGACGAGCGAAAACTTCCCACTGTGGGCATCCTAATTCACAGGACCCAATCGTGTGTAATACTGACGCTCTCCAACCAAGGAGGGCGTCAGTTTACTTATCCGAAGACTTCTGTTTAGATGCATTCTCTTTTCTCTTAATCCAACCGTTCTTGAATCCACATTTTGGGCACCATTGGCCGGAAAGTAAATTAGAATACCATGGGGCCCAAATGTGACCACAGCCGCATTCGACTCGGTACTTTGCTTGAGCCCCTTTCCATTGCGGCGGATCTAGTAGTTTGCCGTTGTGTGCCTCAATGATGTCTAGTAATTTCTTGAGATATTTATCACAATATCTTTGTTTATTACCAGAGGTACGTTCTCGGTATTTCTTGTTTGCTTTTTCTCGTAGTTGTTTGTGGTTCTTGTGTCGATATTCTTTGAGATATGCTATTTTTTTGTCTCGCTCAGAACCGTCTATGCACAGTAAAGCACTGTAACACTCCCGGCTGCACGTTTTTGTATATGGTGAGTTCTCTCTCCCTACTCTTTCAATTAGCTTACCACAAATTGGACAATCGAACTTTATGAGTCGATAACCTTTGATGTCCCATTTGTGTTTGTAATCGTTTACTGGACATGGCCCGATATACTCAAGGAACTTCAGAACATCTGGGCCAGTGATGTGAACTTGATGTCTCCTGCCGCCATCTCTGCGAATCCCTCTTTCCCCAGACACTGGAACCGCTCTGGCTGAGATGGAAACGGTTTCGGATAACATTTTAGACAGCTTGACCACATCCTCTTCGAGGAACCCGTCTGTACATAAGATGATTGTCACCGACCTCCTAGAAGGCCCAGACGACAAACAGCCATCGCCCAGATACCAGAACAGACAAGCAACAGAAGACATGCTCACATCGTCTGGAACACGTTTGAATCCATCAGGATACCACCTTTCTCTTGTGGATGCCCATAACATCTTGTTTTTCCAACATAAGCTATGAACATCGTTAGTTTTGATTTTTCTTCCTTTGATAAAGGACGTGCGTGGCTTTTTTGTTGAGATCTGTCTTTCTATTCCAGTGATTCTCCGGATTTCTTCAAGCAGTGCCTCTGCGTGCCCTCTGCTGGTAGACCCATAACTGAAGCGGCTATTTTGAACACAGCCGTCTCCTAGAAGACATCCATCTATGAAATCATTGAACTTCTTGTTGTTGCGTATACTGTCTATTTCTTTAATCGACAGCCCAGACAGGCCGCATGTTCTTGCTCTGCTAACCGCATCTTTCGGTCTGACCAAGCCATGTTGTCTAGATCTAGCCGCAATAGCACATACAGACTTATTTGGTAGCATTTCTTTGATTTCTTGGTACGTAGATTCTGGATTGTCCAGGATTATTTTGTCTTCTTTTTCTGTCCATGCTTTTGTCCACTTGACACCATAGCGATGCCTAGCTCTGGTAATAGAACGCCACGAACGATCGGGCAAAAGTTCGGGAAGCCGATCCGTCAGATTGGTTCTTAGTATCTCCAGTTCTTCTGCGGTCCATTTCTTAGCTCTTTGTGTCATGCTCACATACCCCCAATGAATCTCTTATGGCTTCGCGTATCAGCATGGAGACACTTACATCTTCCTTTCTTGCAACCGATTCAAGTCTTGCAAGTTCCTTCAATTCCTGCAGACACTGCGGCATCAGCATCAAACTAAACAGCCTTGGTTTTGCCATTGTTTCTCCTTTCGGCTTAGAGGTCTTACGTATTATACATAATATAATGATTGCCGTGAAATTTCCTTGAAGAAAACAAAAAAATGTGGGGCAGGCTTCTCTTAAGGAAGAAAGGATAAGTGCAACCATAATCTGGCGATCATTCCTTCAATTCCATGCCAAGATCTTTTGCACAGCAATAGATATGCGGAAAAGCTATAATTGACAGGGCTGATCGACGATAGCCCTTCTTGTTTCTAGAGATTACTGAAGTGGAGGTACCTCTATGCCATTTACTTTGGACCCGAACCGTAGCGTCGTGAATATCACGATCTACTATGTCGAAGAAGAGAAAATGCATGGCAACTCGGTTTATCACTTCATACGAAGTGAACAGGACATGAAGGAGTGGACGGCAGAAGGTTTCAAGGTTGAACCCGAACGCAAGCCAGCCCCACACGTCCCGGGTGCCGCACAGCAATACGAGAAACGAGAAAAGCCTACTTTTGCTAATAGGATGATCGGTCTCCTAAGAACGACATGGCGTCGTCCAACATGGCGAGACCAGAACAGCATCATGACACAGGCAACTAGGCGCATAAACACGGAAGGCGAGAACATCAACATTGAGATTGACCCGGTCACCTACCGCGACCTCAAGCTCAAGAAGTGTCTCGTCGGATGGGACATCTTGGACAACGACGGCAAACCAGTAGATGTTACACCGGATACGATCGACCTTCTTCCGCCAGAAATTGCAGGCGAACTTCTCAGCAGCTTTGAGAAGATTACAGAGCCGAGTGAAACTGACCTAAAAAACTGGAGAGGGCGGCTCGTCGCTTCTACAGAGGTCAAGTAGAAGACGGCCGGTCGCCGGAGCTACAGTACGTTTTCGAGCATGTCCTCGCCAAAACTTATGGTTGGACGATTGATCAGATACGAAGGTTGGACTACTACGACTTCCAGGCACATTTGTCTGTATGCATCGCCGCCCGAGTTATCGAGATGGAGTTCCAGTTGAACGCTGCGGGCGTTCCGACAGAAGGCACAAAGAAACAAGGGGACACGATCGCTGGTCCTGATCCCCAGGCAATCAGGAAAGGCAACATGCGGCAGGTAATAGCCGCAAAGAGATCAAGAATTCCTAAATAGGGAGGAAAAAACTATGGATCTTCTTGTAAGTCAATCGAAAACGGTCACCGTCAAAGTTTACGTATGGGAGAAGGACGCACGGCTGAACGCAAGCACAGAAAAAATAGACATTCCTGAGGAAAACGTTGATGCAGAAGAAATCGAGTTTTACTTCAGGCTGCCAAACCATGCCGACAGCGTTGCAATCCAGAAAGCTGCCAAAATCCAGATCGATGATGAATCAGGACGAGCACTTCAAATGGATATTGCTAGTTTTCAGGATGTAGCTCTGACACGTCTCTTAGTTGGTTGGAATCTTAAGACTAAGGATGGTGATGATGTAGAGTTCAAAGCATCGAATATACAAAAACTCAATGCTTTGGTGGCCAGAACAGCAATCGAGAGGCTACTTAACTTAGCAGACATTTAGGAGCATGAAACTAGGTACCTATTTGCTGAACCGCCGGGGTTACAGCCAGCCCCACCACCACCATAGCAAGGGAGGACTAATCACTAAGGTTATAGCAAGAACGATGGAACCTTTTTTCTTGTCGTAGGCACAAGTTAATCCTGCAATCACTGCTAGAATGGCAACTGGGCCAAGAAACAAGAATGCCAGGACTGTGGGCAAAATTGACAGTAAAATTTGGATAAGGATCATGTCTTTTATCATGTCTTTTCTCGTCTATGGCAAATATGTCACCGTCCTACAGTATAACATGCGTTACACGTTTCGTCAAGGAATATGAGAATTTTTTCTGAACATCATAGCAACGACGCAAACCTCCGTGTGTCTCAAACGTAAACAACGAGGCCCCAAATGGCAGACGCCCCTGATACTATAGAGCAGCGCATCCTTATAAAACTTGACGAACAGATCAACATTGGTCGTCAAACATTAACAGTACTTCAGACTCTTTCTAACTCAACACTTCGTTTATCTAAAGCGTCTGAAAATGCGTCTAAAAGCACAAAAGATCTACAAAAACACATGACAAAACTTACAAAATCCTACCGAAAGGCTGTGGGGGTTGTCAAAAAGTTCACTAGAGCTGCTGCTGTCTTACTAAGTATCAGAAAGATGACAAGAGTATTCGTACAAAATGTAGATACGATGAGAAAATTTGAGATTGCATCATGGGATTCTAAAATTGCTGTTGATAATTTGGCTAAATCATATAACAATATATCAAGCGAAGCGGGCTATATGACAACAACTATATATGAAGCAGCAGATTCGCTTGCTGATTTTGCCAGTAAAGGTCTAGAATTTAGAGCTGCTGCTTCAATGAGGGATTTCTCTGATCAATTCGTTAAAGTACAAGAGCAACTTTCGAAGAAATGGGGAGCCACATTTGGTCGAGACCTCATGCGCAAGGTCACATCTGGAATGTCAAAGGAACAGGTTGGTGTGTTTGAGACAGCTATGAAGTCTCTCAAAAGCGGTGGCGAGGGTTTTTTGGCAGCCATGTTGGGCGGAGACATGGGGCAAGAAGCCTTTGATATGATCAACGCCATGAAAGGTCCGGTAAGTGAGCAGGCCAAAACAGTAGCAAAACTAAGAAAGGCATGGGACGCTGTCAGGGTTGTAGCAATTGATTTCGTTATGAAGATCGGGCAGGATATTGCACAACGCCTACGACCAGCGCTAACCTTCATTGCGGCCAAGATATTCCCGGTCATACGAGCAGCTATGAACGATATTATGGATATTATATCAGATAATAAAGAATCTATTGGCAACATGTTTAAGTATGGGGCTGTTATGGCTGTCCAATTTGTAAAGGCCTCCGTGATTGTTGGTAAGTGGCTTGTCAAACACATCAAACTTGTAGTGACCCTCATAGCTCTGTATGGAGTCCTTAAACTAGCTGCTGCTGCGTACCACGCAAAAGCACTGTTGGGAAATTCTAAACTTGTTGGGTCTGTAACATCACTTGGAACCAGTCTGATTGCTGCACTTCCTGGATGGCTTAAGCTCATTGGGGTCGTTGTCGCGCTAGGCGGTGCTATTTACGGTCTCTGGAAAGGCAAGAAAAAGATAGACGAAATAAAGAAGTCAGTAGAAGACTTCGATATGAGCAAATTGAAACTTGACATGGACCTAGATAAAATGCTCGGTCCGCAGGTATCAAAAGCCCTGAAAGACATAGAGGATGCTGGATCGGACGGAGCCGATTCTATGAGTGACCTCGAAAAATCAATTAAAAAGGCTCTAGAACGTTTTAAGCCACTTAGTGATCAGTACAACAAATTTAAGGATGCCACCAATAAGGCCAACACATTCAGACTTGCATTAGATGGCGTAAATAAATCCCTATCGGGATTGACAGAGCTTTTTGAAACACTTGGCCCAGCAATGCTGGAAGGGATGCCCGAGTTCGCTGGGGCCCTTCAGCAGACACTAGAGCAAGCATCAAAAACAGCAGAAGAAGGGTTCAGACGTACTAGTCAAATGGTAGCCGAAGCACGTAAAGCCTACGAACTTGCTCCTGATTCCGAAACCCAAGCCCTTCTACAAAGGGCCGTTGGTGACGCAATGGAAGAGGCAGCCAAATACGCGAAAGCACAGCAGAATATCATAAAAGCTACTCTTGCTCCCACTGCTGCCCTTGTAGGCTACAGAAAAGCGGAACAAGATTTGATTCAGACCAATCTTGGCATCTATAAATCAATCTACGGAACTGCCGGTCTCGCTGTATCAGCCCAGATGCGTGCTGTCGAAAATCTAGAACAGCAGAAATCGCTGCTTGCCACTCAGGTCAAACAGCTTGAACAATTGGCAGCGACCCACCAAGATGAAATGATATATCAGGTCGAACTTCTGAAGAAACGTAAGGAACTTCGCGACATTACCAGACAGCAAGTGGAGATGGTCAAAGAACTGCGTGATGGCTATATGGATGCAATCACCGCTCAGGCTTTCGGTGCCGGTCGATTCGAGAAGATACTGATAACCCAAGAACAAAACGTAGGAAAAGCTCTAGATGAGAATATGGCCAAACGCAACCAAATGATCGGTCTCGCCGGTAAAGAGGCACGCAACGTCAACATTCAGTCTAAGAGATTTGTTACCGGCAGACCTGGCCAACTTGGATATACGACGGGCGGCGGTGCTGTTGACGTTGGGCAGGAAATGCAGGAAACCGTGAAAGCCGTGTCGGGCGGGCGCTACGGTGGCATGGCCGCTCAAGCAGTAACCCAGGCCCAAAAGATGATGTTCGGCGGCGCTAATCCGGTCGTCCAGTCACAAGACAACCTCGCAGATAGCACCGACCGGCTCAACCAGACTATGCAACAGATGGCTGGGAAAGGCGGTGCCATAGACCAATTCGGCAGCAAGATGGCAAGGACAGCCGCAACAGGTGCTGCTCTCAAGGGCACGCCCGGCGGAGGCGTAGTTGTCGGTGAGGCTGCAAGACAAGCCATGGGCGGCGGCGGCGGGAGGATACCGGGTTTCTTCCAAGTTCGTGATGTAGTGAAGAAGCAGGCCGCTGCTGCTGGTGCTGCGCAGGCAGGACCAACCAAACGAGCAGATCTGAACGCTAAAAAAGCCGTCAAGCTCAAGTCCTACAAGGGTAAGATTTCCGCAAAATCCGCCGGTGGCCCCGAGGAACAAACCGCACAAGCCGCCGACGAACTGGTTGAGGTGGCAAAGAAATTCGCTGCTGCTGCTGATGTCGCCGCTCATGAAAAGAAAGTCCTGTGGGACCTTGATCGTGAAGACCGCCTCCGAGGCATAGCTGGCGTATTCTAGCTGCCAGACATCAACCGTATAATGAGTAAATGTCCATGTTGTCTATCGGAGGTATAGAACCTTGGCCCTCTGCGACCTACCGGGAATATGCGGCCCATATGCTTTAGCAAATTGTCGCACGATGTGGTATAGCCGCTGGGGAGCCAAGATAGGCTCATATCCATCTGACCTCCTTCCAAGCCGACGTACAGTTTGGCACATGGATCAACAGGTAGGAATGGAATTCCCACCTCCGCTTCCGCTACCTGTCTTGCCGGGAATCGGCAGTTTCATATTCAACCCGCTGAGCCCACTCGCCCCTCCACAAAGCCTCATTATGAATGTGAATTCCCATCTGACATTATCCTTTGTCAGGGCGAAAGTTAGATCAAATTACCAATACATAGTTACTGAAGATGATGTCGCACAAGCTGAGGCAAACGATGGCATAGTTGAAATCGACCTGAATAACTATGTTATGGATGTTGTATCTGTGTGTGATACACCATGGGTTCTCAAATATGCACTCATGAATGAGCTGGTTACTTTGGACCCTACTTTCTCCATCGAAGACCTCTTTGAATGGACAGATGAAGCGCTTTTGGATTACGTCGGCAAGATACTGGCCGATGCAGAGAACACAGGAGAGCCCGCCGATGATAGAGCCTTCCGCAAATTCACCCAGATCAACGTGGATGACAGCTTTCCAGGTCAAGATCGATTCATTGATGTTGTCCCAAACACGAGAGCTGCCGAATACAGGCTTGACAATGCCACTTCCAAATCCAAAAGCATTCTGCGTGCTCTTGGTGGTCGTGGTCTCTTGGGCCCTAGTTATAGGGATGGAACTAGTACCAAGATTAAGGTAGATTTCAATCTGGTGGTTGCCGAGGAAGACACCATCTTGCCGGATTTCGTGGACGCACCACCGGAAGGCAGCCTGATGTATGGTGGACGCCAGCCTGCCGCCGGTGATACGTTGTACATCTCGTTCGTCAGCATATCAGACCACTATCTTCGGCAGGATGTAGAGGTGTCACACCAGGCGTCCGCCATAGATGTCCCACCGATATGTGCTATGTATCCTCAGAATCTTGTCGTAACCAATTATCGCTTCTTCACTTGGACCATGAAAGACAGGACAGCAGAGGATTCTGAACAGACAGTTCAGGTTTCAGGTTGGCGTGCAGTAGATGCTTACAACGCACGACCGAATACACTTGCGGTAGTTGGCTCAGCAACCGGCGAAGGTTGGCTCGTCGACGTACCAATGAACGGCGGTGAGGTTGGTATCAGGATTCAGAAGTACATGAGCGCGTATCAGGATGTCAATGATCTCGATGCGTTCATATCTGACAGAGAGGCCAACGAACAAACACTAACCTTCTATTGTGTCGACTCTATAGATGGGCTCGACCCAAATCGGTTTCTCCGAGGCAGCGCCTTTCATCAAAACACTGGAATGCATGGTTTTGATCCTTTAGCCTATAAGGAATCCAATTGGTATTCCAGCTTCTTGCCGACGAGGAATTACGAAGATGTCGTCGAGCACGTGTATTTCAATGTACATGAGCGTGCCCTACTGAAAAGAGACGTAGACAAATGGGCGTTTGAATCTGATTTCGCAAACGCAATGATGACGACTATCGCTTCTGGACAACCGAGCGGCGTTCCATTCATGGACAACTTCAACCAAGATGAACCTACGACACCCTGTTTCGAGATGCTTGACGCAACCAATGTGAGGTTCATGCCCTTAGAACAGGAGATACTCTACACCTCCGCGAACGCATTCTCGACGTGCTGTGTTGGAGGATCATTTAGGTTGGGCGGTCTTGGGAACGATGACATCGTTTCAGTCGTTCAATTCCATAGCCATCCAATCTCTGAGGTTTTCGGCAAAGGGACAAAGATACTAGTTGAACGGTCTGCTCTTGGCGGAAATAACGGAACGCATGGACCAGTTTATCTTGCTGTCGAAGGCGTCTCTGAAACAGAATGCATCTCAGCAATTACAGACCCGTCCGGCAACTTCATTTTCGCCTTCTACGCGAATGATGAAGGCTACATTAGTTTCAAGAGGTTTCAGGTTGGTCTTGCCATGATACACTTGAACAAGACGATCTATCGGCCGGACCAAGACACGTACCCAATCGAGGGAAACCAGAACCCAAATCCTTCTCAGTTCAGTAGATATATGGGCTATGGATCTATGCTCGGAGAGGACCCGGGAATAACCCCAGGAAGAATCATTTACGTCTACGATGAGACGACGCCATCGGACATGATCAAACTGTCGACCGATCCTGATTACATAAGGTCTCGTTACGAATATCCGGATGCCGCAGTGATAGAAGAAATGAGCTTTACGCTCACGGACAAGTTGTACTTTAGTTCGGGTGGTGGTTATGTTCACAACATAGAAATCATCTACGAGCTACCTTCAAGTGATTATGTGCCGAGTTCTGAAGAACAGTCAGCCATCCAATCTGTGATGCTAGTGGCAAAAAGCGGTGGCAATGTCATTGGCACCATGGACATGCTGCACATACCTTATACGACAGACAAAGCCAAGACGCTTAGAATGTACCATCCATTCCTGCGTGCAGATGCTTTTGAACTTGTTGGCGATCTGATCAACGAAAGTAGCGGACTAATCATTCATGGAATGAACGTCACTAAGTTGTCTGATTCTGCTGTGAACGATTTCTTAGGCGATAGCCCTGGGGATACAGGATCTGCAGATATATCTTCTTGGCTCGGTGGCGGCGTGTTCTTCTCATCAAACTATATGTCGGTCGCCGAAAATGACAAGAGCGTTCTATACGTTTTCTTCGATGATACAGCAGGGTCAATCTCCTGCGCCATCAGCGAAACCTTCGGAAATGGGTGGGGCTATTACCAGGGTGTTGTACCGAGAATAGAAGACCATAACTGCACCAACGTCTTTGCTGCCACCAAGTATGAGAAGAAGATGGTCTATGTCTTCTACTTGTTCATGAACAAAATCCTATGCAAACCTATTCCGACACCGCTTCTTGAGAAGATGGATAGACAAAAGCTGACACAAAACCATGTGGACGGTCAGATACTTCGTGACAAACATCCCTCATATCTAGTTGTTGGCGATACAACCGATGAATCGTTTATGGATGTCTTCACCGAGAAAGAAGATGTCTCGTATGAAGACCCAGATAGTGGAGCAACTGAAACTCTTGAGGCAAGAACGCTCAAGGAAGACGCCATGATCAGAATGGGCCAATCCTCACTCATACGGGACATCGATCCAACCGACCATTACTTCTCGGCTTATGTCAATAATCGAGGCCAGATCAGACTGTTCTTCATGGGCGACATGGACCCATCGACAAATGTTGGCTATTCAAGAATGCTGCAATGCTATACGAGTTATGACGATGGAAAAAGCTGGTATGATCTTTGGGAATGGATTGAGAATGGAGACACAAGGCTCAGAGTAGATCCTGTAACTAACAAAACCTGGCTTGACGACACTTATGTGCCCACAAGTGCTGAAGATGTACCACAAACAATTGAAGACAAATCTGCCCTCTACCCAGGCACTAAGCAAACCTATTTCCAGTATGGGATTAACGTTCATTGGTCTCGGCTAGAGGAACACAAGATCGAAGGAGAAGGCGGCGTTATCTCAGAATCAAGAGTAATGGAGATAGCCGCTCCGTATGCTTTTTACCAGCCCTTTACGGACAAGGTTTTCCTGTTCTACATCTACGAGAATTTGTTGCTTTGCAAAATCTTCGATGACTCATTGTTCGATTCCATGGCAGAAAACAGGCCCTGGCAAAACCAAAGTGCGGAACCTACCCCCGGAGGCATGACCGGACTGAAATATGTCCTAGAGCGAACAACAAAAGCCGACTTCATAGACGGGGATCTGTCTGGGACAGTGAAAAACGAGTTTCAAGGATATGATGTTGTTCTTGGACAGGAAATAACAGGTGAGGAGATTGACGGAAATATTGTATTTCCATACATCCACGAACATACAAACTTTGACTCGAATAGATCAGTTGTTTGGCAAAGGATTTGTGCCTGCACCTTACCCAACGGCAACGTGCGGGTTTTCTACAAGAACAGAGGCTCATCCAAGATGCGTGCCGCGTTATGGAATGGCAGCATGTGGATGCAAGAAGACCTATTAAAAGACTTGAGCCAATACGGAGATTACACGGTAGCAGACCTTATAGAGCAACACGCTGTTGCGAGTGAAGGCTAATATGCCAGATCCATCAGAACATCCAGATTGTCAAGTAAACGATCCTGATTTTCAGGAACATGTCAGCAGAATACCAGCCAACATAGGTGATGTACGTTGTCAGGTTCTTGTTTGGGATCACGACCCGTTCCAGGGAAGACCATATCAATCCGTCTACTTTAGCATGGACCAAGGGACAGCAGATGAAACAGGTCTCAATAAAGGCGATATCCAGTTCCAATCAAACGCGGCCTTCCTTAAGCCAATCTTTCGAACGCAAGACATGTTTCTTGCCACACGCAATCCAAACGGTGCTCCTGATTTCGTGAATCCGGCCTCGGAGCCTGGAGATGCCGAGGATTACATCAACGAAGAATTTGACATCTTGGGCTCTCAGGCATGCGGAGGTGCCGGTAATATAGCCCACGCCCGCTTGCCCGGTGGGCAGGACTGGGCCCGTGACACAGAAGATCCATACTATGACCCGTGGGTTGGCTTCGATATGTTTCATCAGCAACTATGGTTACATGTCGGAAGTTTGCTCAAACATGGCGTCATGGTTCACCCATCAGAATATGGCAAAGTTCTAACTGAAGTAAACCTCGTTAACAAAATAGCCTTGGCAGAAATTACACGCGAACGTATCAGGGAAACCGGTGAAGATATATCCACAATGGAGATTACGGCTGCACCCAAGTTTGACTATTCGATGTATCGCAACCCACACGGCAAAGACAGTGTTTGGGCTACTATGGTCAGCAAGCAGCTTCCAACATCAGCCTACCCTGTCCACTGGACGATCGAGAAATACTTACCAACCTTCCAAGGAGAAGATTTCTTCATCGTGTATGCCAAGGGCGAGAAGCGTCTTGACCAGGGCCTGCAGAAGGCCGAAGCATACGACAAGCCAAAATCTGACTGGCCTGGCAATCACTACAGGTATCTCATCTACGACCCAGATGGCGTCGAAGATGAGATTGCGACTCCTGGAGGAACTCCCGGCACACCACCAAGATACGACTGGGTACAAGGCATAAGCAATGAAGCATTCTACATCCCTCCAGGGCCGGATGAGATCAGCCCAGCAGAAGGCGTGACTGAAGACGATATCGCAGAACTTCGTAAAGAACGAACTCGTCAAATGAGGGACCAATATTGGTGGGGATACAAGTCTTATCTGTTGGTAGAATTGGGAGCAGGCGATCTGGCTTCTAACTACTTCATCGAATTCGTCGCAGGCCGTTACCCCCGATTCCTACATCTCGGTCTAGATTACGACCACCCCGACAAGAACAAGAAAGACGGAACAGAAGATCCATATCGATGGGGATACATCCGAAAATGCCGTGTTCTGAGTGAGTACAAGGGAGTTTCGTCTGACACAATTCTTGAATCGGATCAAATCAGGATGTCTGTTAGGCATCACCTCGGCGACCTTGTCATTACCTTTCAGGGGTATGAACAAAATCCATGGGTCGTTCGAAGGACAGACAATTCTCCTGGTGCGAACAACACCATAGTCAGCGAACGAGTGCCGGTTGTTGTGCCAAATGGCACAGTACGAATTCATGGCGGCAACCTTTCGTGCAGCCTCAATTTTAGCATCACAACCTATCCATGGACAGCGGTTGTACCCTTTCGTAACAGACAGGCTGATGCCTACCAGATGCAGGACGAAGACATCTACATGACTTTTGCCAACATAGGCAGAAGTGTGAAGTCAACTGATCCCGCGTCCAGACGCTTACGTGATGATTTCTACCTCGACGAGAAGGGCAGATTTGGCCCAAAGGATTCTATCAAAATCAGCTTCGACTCTGATGCGGGCATGTTCTTAGAGTTCCACAAGAATCAGAAATCAGAGGGCATCCTTTTCTCTGAATACTTTACCCAACAATGGCTTAGCTACGGAAAAGGTTACACGTTTTCGTATGCTTGCGACCCTGATGCGTTCGGGTTTGGAACTGGCGGTGAAGTATCAGATCCAACTGAGCTTGGAATATTAGCTTATCCACACACATTAGCCATAGTAAATCTAGACGGCGATGAGCCATTCATTCTAAACCAATCAGAAGCGGGCACAAGTCCGTTCGGAGATGACGACGAAACTGAATACTATGTCATATGGAATCCGGGCGTTCAATTCTATTCTGGTTCCGTCATGTTGCCAGAGCCAGAAATGTATGGCATAGATCCGGTTATCCCATGGGTTTGGGATTACGGAGATGAGAAAACGGTCAGGTCCTGCGGCGTACTGGCCAACAGCGTAGTAACCCCAATATGCACCGGATGGCGAATGGTAGTTCTCGAAGGCGCAAAAACCTTTTCCGAGCATCTAGGTGATGATATCGAAGCGATGGACATTGGCCCACTCGTCGAACGATTATCAGATGGTTGGACTGCCGAAGGCCTCACTTCCATGAATCACGAGGCCAGCCTTACATGCTATATTCCCCTGGGAAAACCAACGCGGTTTGAATTGGACCCGCACGATCGCTATCCCGATGTTGACTTGGAAGAGCTTGGACGCAAGCTGTTGTCATTACATGACAAGCATTTCTACATCAGTATCAAATACTGGTGGGAATATGGTGTTGGTCGTCGGGATGCAGGGTCTGACATCGATGACTCTGCCCCTGTTGACAAACGCATGGAATGGGACCTGGACCCGGAAGATGCAGACCAACTCATTCAGATGACCGGAATCGTGACTCAGACACAACTTGAACGCTCCGCAAATAAGCTACGAATGAATCTAACTGTAAGAGATTACAAATACATTCTTGAGAAACAGTTCATTTTCAACTCTCCGTTTTTTGATGGCGTTGACGACGTTACCGCCGTTTGGGAACTGGGCAAAATGGCTGGCCTCGATGACGACTATACGCATGAGCACTTTGAAGAGGGTGGCTTTGGTGTCATTGACAGACGACCATTGGGTCTACTTCGTTTTCTAATGGAAAACAGGCCGGACTCTGGCCGAATGAGAGATACCGTGTACTACAACGGAGAAAAGGTCAAGTGCAGCAAGTATAATCTTCCGATGTCCTATGCTAATATCATGGAACCTGCGATTCGTTTCAACAATGGTTCTACATACACAGACGCGTTGGCCCAACTAGCCTCTTTGGGTACAAAAGCATTCTATTTTGACCGATTTGGTGTATTGCGATTCGAATCAATACCAGCCATCGATGCTGCTTTCACAAAAGCAAGCCGCACAGAATATCAACCAGTGTTTCAGTTTCGCACCAGCCCATTCCCATTGCCCGAATCTCCGGACGTTGTAGAAGCAGAATCTGTTGGATTCGACTTTGACCCGAATGAGCACGCGGCCCATCTGGTATGGAACACATACAGTTGGTCAAGAAGCGTACAAGATTGCGTAAGCCAAATCGTCCTTCTAACCGCTAGCAACGAAATTGACATGCCGGACGGTAGTACTGTTGGTGGCTACATTGTCGAGGGTCATACTTTCTACAAGCAGATATACGATCCTACGAGCGAAGGATACATAGGGTTCAGAAAACCTCTCTATCAAAGCAACGGCGTCTTCGGCACAGTAGAGAATCTCCGGAAAACTCTTGCACACTATTCCAGGATGAAATATCCTCCATGTGTAACAACGTTTGAAACCTATGGCGTGCCGGGACTTAAGGCATTAGATCTCATCACTCTAGATGACAACATCTACTATATTACGGAGATTTCACATGAGATCGATGCCTCTGAAAACAACTGGTGGATGAACATTACCGCAGAATGGCTTAAACCATTCCAAGGTGTGCTTTGTTTTCTTGATGGTTCATGTGTTGGTGAGGAACCCGAGGAAGATGCTGGCGCTGCTGCTGCTGGAACAGCGACAAAATCGGCGTTGGAAGAGACGGAAGGCGGAACACTGCGAGTGACCTGTGGCACATATACTGCCGGGGCAGAAGAGGAGAGCTAACACACAATGTTCACACCGCTTGAAGGCATCCTTCATATGCTCCATATCGAAAGGGCTGCAGAATTCGAACCGACATGGCTAGATGGCCTTCTTCTTTGGGCAAGGGCCGATTCTTTGGACGATCCCTATGTGCCACTAGAGAACGGCGATGTTGTCACTTTATGGAGGGACGAAAGCGGGAATGGGAATGATCTAATTGCACCGAGCGGGGCTAACGGGCCCACATTTGTTACTAATCAGATCAATGGCCTACCTGTGGTCAAGTTCAACAAAGCCAACAACCATTATCTAATGACCAATCTAGATTTTGGTTCACCGTTTTACGTTTACACCGTTATGAAATATACAAGTTCAGATATTCAGACTGAAATATTCTTTAGTGTCGGAATGATTTCTGCTGACTATAGCTATATAGGCATGGGAAAAGGCCTAAATAAACACATCACTGCCACAAAAGGGTCTATCTATTATCAAGCCCACTCATTAACGCTGAATGAATTTCAGGTCTACTCAGAAATACATGGCAGCACCTATCCCAGAAATCACTTTGCCACCAATGGGGTAAGATTGGCTCACAATTACTACGCAGCCGATCAGCCGGACGACGGAGAATACTTCCAGCTATTCAATTTCGACACTGTTGCTTATATTGGTTGTGGTGCCAACGCCGTCGGTACTCCGTCATATTTCTGTGATTTGGAATTAGCCGAGATCATAATCTTCGACCAAGAGATGCCCCTAACGCACCAACAAGCAATAGAATATTACCTTGGAAGCAAATACGGTATTTCATTCGATCAGGGCCGAGAACCGGATCGGCTCGAAGGTCTAAGACTATGGCTGAAGGCAGATCAAATATCTGGTTACGCAAATGGAGATCGATTGGAGTCATGGGAAGACCAGAGCGGCAACGGGTTTGATGCAACCTCCAACCTGGAAGACCCATATGGTGGGCCTTTCTACCACACAAATGCTGTAAATGGTTTGCCTGCTGTTAGATTCGATTACAACTACTATATAGATCCAACTATTGGACAGCTTCCAACATCTGGCGACAGCATGACCGGCGACATAGGAGACCTAGATACGCCATTCAGTATCTTCGCCGTATGTTACAACAGGCGGCGGAAAGCTGCGGGGCTTGCCCCGCAGATGAAAGCCGCCTTCTCAAGAACTGAATGATTTTCTCTATCTTTCTTCTAGGAGGTTTCCATGGTAACGATGTATAATACACCATGGACAGATATTCAGCCAGAAAACTTACCAGAGAAAAACGCCAATCTCAGACTTGCAAGGTCTATGAGATGAAGGTGGATCGTTCCAAACTGTCCACACATGCCTTTGAACATCTGCTCAAGCTCTTCACAGAAGCCAAATGGTTCTACAACTACTGCCTGAGTCAAGAGGATGTCAATGACTCGGATACCAAAGCTAGATCCGTTCCTGTTAAGACTCCTGATGGTTTGGAAGACAGAAATCTATCTGTACTGACAGCACAGATGAGACAAGCCATCAAAACCAGACTCTTCACCAGCATGTCTTCCCTGAAAGCACTGAAACAAAACGGTCACAAGATCGGAAGACTCAAATTCAAGAGCCATGTGGATTCTGTTCCTTTGAAACAATACAGCAAGACCTACTTCCTGGACAGACAGTCTTCACGAGTCAAACTTCAAGGACTCAAGCCATGGCTGAGAGTTCGAGGACTGAACCAAATTCCTGAAGATGCTGAAATTGCCAATGCTGTGCTGGTCAGGAAGCCATCAGGTTTCTACCTGAACATCACAACCTACCAAGACAAAGAAGACAACCACATTCCTGGATCTTCAATTGGCATTGACTTTGGTTGTCAAACACAACTCACCTTCTCTGATGGAAGCAAAGCAGAGTTCCTTGTCCCTCCGTCACGGCGGCTTCGCCGCCTGGACAGGAGGATCATGAGAAAAGATCGTCCTGACTCCAAGAAGAAGAGACAGGATCAGGTCAAGAGAAGAAAAGAGTACGAACACCTTAACAACAGAAAGAGGGACATCAGGAACAAAGTCGTTTCTGCAATCACGAAAAACTTCCGATATGTTTGTTTTCAGGATGAGAGCATTCATGCTTGGCATGCTGGAGGACATGGAAAGAAAGTTCAACACTCGGGCATTGGTGGAATAATGGCAGATTTGAAGCACAAATCTCGTACACCATGTGAGGTTGACAAGTTCTTTCCATCTACTCAGTTATGTCCGAAATGTGGACAGTTGAATAAGCTCTCACAATCGGAGAGAACATATCGGTGTGATTGCGGTTTTGTTGCAGATAGAGACTGGAAGAGTGCTGTCTGCATTGAAAGAGAAGGACTCAAAACAGTACCTACGGACCATAGGGATCTTGTTGCTCAAGCAACCGTCGTTGCGGAGCAACGAAAGGCTAGGGAGAAGGCATCCTCTACTCTCTTTGACTCTTTGAAGTCAATTCATGGAGTTAAGGTGAGCAAGATGACTTCTGTGAACTAGGGAAGCGACGGGGCTTGCCCCGTCGTAGGTCACAGGGGATACTGCAACTGACCCAGAAATAGCCAAACTTAAGGGTGATACGTATGTCAAGAGCGGCGTAGCATATTTCGACGGATACGCTCTCCGAGGACCAACCCCAACAAGTATACGCAGGTACTGGTGCGGGTTAGCAAGTATGAGATCGTATCTGTGGGCCTCCCATCAAATCGGCACTCTAGAAGACCCGGAACAGGCCGAAACAGCCCATCTACGCAATATACATTCGGATCGTTTTTGGGTTAGTTAGCAGAGGAGGAAATATGGCCAAACGCACATCAAGAAGAAAACTCATCAATCCTGCACGAGACACAGGCATGAGCGAGAAAGCCGTAGACTCACAGATCGGACTGCGACGTCTGCAGTACATAATGAACCCTAGGTATCACCAGGTTTTACTCAGACGGTCTTCTAATGCCAGCACCCTGGGGATCGATGATTCTGGTATGACAGCTTCTGCTTAAAGAACGTAGCAAGGTAGAAAGAAATGCCAAGTTCAACCAAATACTTCGGGCTGGGCTACTTCGATTTCGGAGATCCCTTTGGTAGTGATTTCGCTGAAGCCGTAGAGATTGAGCGCTGGGTTTTCCTAGACAAACAGCTTTACGGCATGATGTCAATCTTCGGTAATGGCGTTGTCAGCGGCTGGGAAGTTGAACAAGATGGGGCCTTCGGCGTCAAGATCACAAGCGGTCATGGCCATATCAATTTCGTGGCGTCTCGAACCAATTACGCTGCAAGCCTAGAAGGTTTCGCCCCAGGCACCACAAGCTACATTTATGCTCGTATCAGTGCTACTACTGGCTATACTGAGGCAGTTGATTTCATCATATCAAACAATTCAGGTTTGCTGGGTGCTAATTTCCTGCTAATTTCCAAGGTGACGACCAGTTCGACATCAATCATAGAAATTGATGATAGCGTCAGGACAGAAATCGGCTTCCTTGAGATCATTAAGGCTGCTATACGTGAGCACAAGCACAGAGGCGGCAGCCTACACCCAAGCAAAATCAATCTTGCCTCCGAGGTAAAGGGCCAGCTCCCCAGTTTCCGAATAGCGGACTTCGATGCGGAGAAGGTGAGCACAGGAACCTTCGATCTATCGCGTATTCCTCTCTTGGACCACAGCGATCTTACTAACACAGGGCTCTTGACGCACCCACAGTTGGACAGCTTTGTCAAGAATCTACAAGCCGATAATGTTGAGCTGTTCGGCGAGATTATGACATCGAACTTCATCCAATTCGTGATAGGAATGAAGCTTCTCTATGATGATCCGGATTCTGCCTTCTATGACTCCAGTAAAGTTTTCGATGAGACTTTCCCTAATGAGTTTGTCGTCATACCTGGAGTTACACCAAACAGCTTCATAGATTTCGATAACTCAACGGCTACGATCAATTTGGAGAGCCATTACATTAGGGGTGTTCCTCCGAACGTTGGCACATCGTTCTACGTGAACTATGACACAGCCCTTGCATGGAGATCCGCATATCTCTTGGATGATTTGGCGATCTCTGGCAATACCGTCCTGCTTGCATATAGCGATTCTGACGAGCTAAGCGTCCTGAAAATCGAGGATTTCGAAGGTGCGACATCGCCGGGTTCCGTCATCAGCGATGGACAAATGTGGACACATGAGGTGGTTGAACTCGATGATGCGGCCCAAATTGTGGCACACAGTTCTGCTACGAATGTCTACGAAGGTTTCTATGCTGGCGAGGTAACTAATCAACAGAGCTTCAGAAGCCAATTTGTTAAGGAGTTCAGCTACGGGCAAGATTGGTCTACATACGACAGGTTCGTAATTGGCGTAAAATGTATGGACCAAATCCATGGTCCCGTTCGCATGTATCTTGTAAGTGGCAGCGGAGACCAAAGTGATGACTATACCCTATTAGCCACAAGTGAGGTCACCGAGAATTCTGACACACTTGCCAACGATTACGAACTCAGGGTTATCGACCTTTCTACAATCAGCTTCAGAAGCAATGTTAAGAAGATCGTCATTTACACAGATGACCTTACCAACCCATTTAGATTCTTCATAGACGCAATAACCGTGCAACGTGCCGTCTTGCTTCCAGAAGAAGGCACAATGAAGATTCGATATTCCAGTCCTACACAGGTTACCTTTTCGAGTATCGAATGGACATCAACGGAGCCTGCTGGGACTGAGGTTCGAGTCCGTGTTAAGGCAGCCAGCAGTACAGCTCTTCTCGGTCGTTCTGAATACACGGATTATCTATCTTCCGGCGATTTGGTCAACCTGGAAGGTAGCGACCTCGAAGTTGAAGTCACCTTCGAACCTGATGCTGATCGTCTGAATAGTCCTGTGTTGTCCTCATTGAGGTTGTTGATCACGACCGAAGCTGAAATCAATGGCTTTGCGATTAACACGCTTGACGAATGGTCCAGGGGAAGCACTGGGAATGTAGAAATCGATAACTCTGGAACGCTTAGCCTTGAAGAGCCTATCTATGTTGATTCTCACTATTACTGCCTAGGCAATGCGGTCAATCAATCGCGTCAGGTTTTCGAGACATCTGGCTACTATACAGAAGTAGAACTTGCTGTCTTCGGAAACCAAACACCAATATCTCCAAACCAAGTCTTCAAGACGATCGAAGACGGCGAGACCAGCGCTGGATTAGCGAGACTGTTTGATCCACGTTCTGTTGTTAGACAACATGACCGTACGTTCGTTGTTGCGGATACCTATAACGATCGTGTACTCCAACTGGACGAGGACGGAACGCTTATAGCCGGATTCGGCTCTGTCAACTATGAGCACAGCAGCAAGCTCTTTCCGATTTCTGCCTGCGTGGACACTCGTACCGGTATCCTGTACATAGTTTGGACAAAGAAGATTAACTTTGCAACTGTCGATGTATCCAAGATCACCGTACAGACCAGCAATGAACAAATCCGTATGGTCCAGGATTCTGACAAGATCATGGGCGTCACGATGGATGAATTATCATCTGTCAATTCTGAGGGCCAGATCTTACCGATCCATTTGACTGCCCAGAATGCCGCTGTCGTGTCGCAGATGACATCAGATGCGTTTGTCTTAGTTGGTGAAGCAGCACTGAGTTCTGGGATTGACACTGACTCGTACTTCTACAGGTCCGTCGGAACTAGCCTTGGAATCCCGCTTTTCGTGGGCAAATTTGCCTACATTGATGGCGTCTTTTCTCCTACTTTCGCAGACAAGACAGAAGATGATACATTCCTGGTAGCCAATGGCACTGTTGGCATCAAAGAATACGATTTTCCGACAGATGTGGATGAGTCCATCAGCCAGAATGCTAATGTGTCCAGCATCATTGAAGTTGACGAGGATAACGCAGTCATATTCTCTTCGGATATCATGGAGTTCTCTCCATTTGTTCCGGGCCGAGTCGAACGTATTAGCTCAACATCATTGCTTGTTGGTGGACTGAAGAAGGGCGGGTCCGAAGGAACCCCTAGTGCGACTTTGGACTTCAGAACTATCTCCGGCACACCTGAAAACAGAGCAACCCAGAAGCAGGTCCTCGACGAAGTCTTCTTCCCGTCAACCGACCCATATGTCGGTGCTGTTATGGTCTACAATCAAGATGCTCAAACTGCCACATTCCAATATACAAGCCCCGAAGGTGTCGTGGTTTCTGATGTTGATCTAGATCCTATAGACGGCACCTATGTTGTTGCAGAAAGCAGCTTTGCACGCTCCGGTCGAATCATTAAGCTTGACGCAGCAGGTAACATTGTCTTCAGCTTCGGAGAGGGAGCCTACGGCGTGATTAACGATGTAAACGTCCAACTTGATGGCTCTTTCATCATCAGCACGTAGTTCTTCAACACTGACTTCTGATACGACGCCAAGCAGGTGACAGATCCTGTATAATAGCCTGTGTGCTATGCCATAGAGTCTGTCTCTGGATACCGTCTTTGTTCTGAAAGTGAGGCCGAATGATGCAGATCCACTACAAGTGCTACATGAACTGGACAGGCTACTCCGTGGCCGCACAGGAGTACATTCTAGCAATGCACGCTGTCAATCCTTCGATAGATGTCAAATTAGATTTCTACAACATGCAAACGAAAACCGGAATAGGGCCAGAAAGGGTCAAGTTTTTTCACTCGCTCAAAGAGAAGCCCAGCGCTCAAGATCGCATATTTGTCCATCATTGCATCCCATTCAGATATAGAAGGCCTGGTGGATTCAAGCGTCATATAGCATTCTGTATATTCGAGGCACCTGAGATACCTGCTGATTGGGTACGCAAGATGAACGAGATGGACATGATCATAGCCGGATCACAATTCAATGCCTCATCGTTCAAGGCCCATGGTGTCAACGTTCCTATCAAGATCGTGCAGCATACATTTGATCCGCAAATGTTCCACAGGAACATAAAAGCCCCGGGACGATACGAGAGGAAGACATTTCTGAGCATAGGCACATGGAAACAACGAAAAAACTGGCCCATGTTGATCCGTGCTTTCTATGAAGCGTTTGTCGAAAGCGACGATGTCTGCCTCCTCGTTAAGACGGATCGTCCCAGAGACATGAAAAACTTGGTCATTAAGATCAAGAAAGAGGGCAGATTCAAATCGAAACGAACGGCACCCGTTTACTGTGAAGATAAGCCATGTTGCAATTTCGAGGATATACCCGGAATCATGAGAAAGGGCGACTTCTATGTTACATGTTCGCTCGGCGAAGGTTTCGGCTATCCCGGCCTACATGCTATGGCTCTGGGTATTCCAACGATTCTTCCTAGATTTGGTGGCATCATGGAATATGCCAAGGAAGACAACACAACATTCATCCAGCCAACTGGCTACAAGAAAGTTCCACGGATGGACAATGTTCCTCAGTTCAATAATTGCACTTGGCCTATTCTGAAGACCAATGAGGTCGCGCAGAAAATGAGAGAAGTGTTCGACAACCCTCCTAAAGAGAAGACCGAGCGTGCCTACGAACATGTACACAAAAACTTCAATTATCAAGTGATTGGCAACCGCTTCCTTGAGGCTCTCGTGTAATGAATGAACTAACACTTAGACCATCTAGCGGTTATGAAAACTCCTATTATGATATCATGTTCACGGTAGACATTGGACCTCATGAAGAGGGCCGAATCAGCTTCAGGAATGCTACAACCAATGAGGACTTGAAGGTTCTTGGGGTCAATGACGGGATAATTGAAGGCCAAAACACGATTCTAACATGTGGTAAGCAGACGGTCGCTGGTTATATCAACCTCTTCAACCATGATAAGATGAACCAAGGTTTGATCGGTCATGATTCTGTTGATATTGTATGTAGAATACGTGCAAAGAGAAATGGCTCAGATGCAGAAGACGTCATAAGACAATCGTTTCTCAACGAAAGCGCAGCGGTAGATCAAACAACACCCCCGTTTGACCTAGCAGTGCAGTCCCAGCAGGTTGATTTATCGAAACAAGCACCACTTGTGCTCACAATCTCTTCCTATAGTGTTGGGCACTACGAACTATGCGTCGAACGAACAGAAGAGCCCAACCTGAGATCAACATTCGAGATCGTTACAAAGCCGGGAGAAATGAAGATCGAAGTGCCATCCATGGTTCTCTATGACGACCTGAAACCATGTGAAGACCGGTCTGATGAATACCATATCTGTTGGGCAAAACGAACAGGACGGCTTCCGGGAAGCTTCCTCGGAAGAACTTACATTCCTCTGGAGCAAAGCAAATTCAGATTCTTCGGAAGACCTGAAATGCCTCAGCCGCAAACCAGACTAGACCCAGTTGGTCGACAGCTTCCTGAAACATTCTTATTGAGTGACAGATACTGGGTTCACTGTCATGAGTCAAACTCAAATTTGGCCAATTTCAGACGATCTCCCTTCACACACAACCCCGGAATGGCCGTCTACCGGATCGAAATGGAAGAGGCACAACAGGCACGGGCCGAGATAATGAATAGCCTAAACCAAGACGGAGAAAGGCTCAAGGAAAATGAGGCTACTTTGGCCAAAGAGGTAAACCTAGGTGACCTTGCGCATGAGTCTGATTTATCACTAAGAAACGATGCGTTCGCCGAATTCTCAGAAATCTACCTGGAAAAAGCCTCACAGATCCTGCCTTCCGACGGCCACCGGCGTGTTTTAGCCATAAGGCAGAAAGCAGTAGTTTCAAGCGTCAACGCACGAGGTAGCAACGACTGTGGATGTTCAAGAGGAACAGACAAGAATAGCGACGGGAAAATTGGGCACGTCAGGAAAACAAGTCGAAACAAGTTCAACAGGAGGCTGCAACCCAAACAATTGTGATCCTCCATGTTGCTGCTGCGATACCGCTAACTACATATCCGAACAAACGATACGATGCCACAATAGAGTTATCCTTTCCTGTCCGAAATCATCCAATCCGACCACAGAGCCGGAGCGTACGCGGTGCGCTCAAGCATGGTCAGCTTACAATGACGACAACTGTTGGCAACTAGAGACATGGTGGGACATACCTGCTGTCCAGGGACCATGTGGCTGCACCTGTGTTGGCGATGACTGCGAAACGCTTTGTGTTACATGCGAAAACATCAAATGTACCTCGCTCATTCGTGTTGTACCGGCTAGTTGCGGTTTTAAGCTCCTGTTGGTTCCTGGTCCAGACTGCTGTGGAAGCGACTATGCTTCCTGCGAATGTATCTCAGACCAAAACGTCTACCTGATCTCCAGCGATTCTGAATGTTCAGACGATGATCCGTCTGAAGATTGCTATCGTGTTGACATCCATAAGTGTTTTCCAGATCAATACAATGATGAAAATATAGATTGTTCCTGTCCTTCGTACGTCATGACCGCGTGCGGCGAAACCATAGAAATTCGTGGAGACGATGTTTCTATGGTCTGCTGCAGTGAGGTTGGATTCGGATGTGACTGCTCAGAAGATGTGGAACGAGACCATTCTTGTTGCGGCGCAGATTGTACGCCTGTTTGGGACGAACAGACGGGAAAACGCTACTATAACACCCTAGATGATGCCATTGAGGCCGCGTGGAACGAGTGCTGGTCAAATCGCTTGGGCCTTACAGAAGGTTATGAGAACTGTGACAGCCCAAGTGATTCCAATTGCTGCATCGATCTGGTCACCCCGAATGGCGTCGTTTACAGCAAGTGCAAATCAGAGGTTGCGACAGAGATCACGGCCGCATGGAACGCGTCGGCCAAGCCTGTGGAATCAGCCTCGCTGGCAGATGATTGGCCATCCACTGGCAACACCAATATTGAAAACGATGGTGTAAGTAGTCCGGTTACCATATCAGAAGGGAACTGTGTCTCCGCTAGACAGCCTTCCGTCACGGTTCTGAACAATGGTGTCGGTCTGGTTGCACATGAGACAACCGAAGATCCGCCACGTGTAACAATCAAACAATTTCCGACTAGCACTTACAAAATCTTCCCAAACAGAGCATTGAGTTATGGAAGGCTTCAAAACGTTGCTTTATGGTCCACGGGTTCAGCACACATCTACCCATATGACGAAATCCCAACCGACTTCATTGACAAAGGCAGTGCTTACATCGCTTTCTTGACGGGTCCGCTACAGCATCAGTACTTTAGTGTTCAATCTACTGGCTCAGATGCGACAGGCGAATATATCGAATTCAATGCTCCTGCACCAGCCAGTCTTGAGCTTTCCCATGATTTCGAGAGCAGCGATGATCAGTATGATGTACGCTTCTTCCTCTACCGGCAGGGAGAAGACGCCGAACAAGGTGGAACCTCTGAAGTACCAGACAAACCAGGTGGCTTAGACGGTGTTGCCAAGGCGAGCAAGAGCACTGTTGACGATCTCTTAGATCTGCCCGCACATGTTTACAACGGCATCGAAGTGCCATCCACGAATCCGTCCATTACGTGTGCAAGGAACTTCCGCAACTTAACCGAGAACGCACAATACGTCTACGTTGCTTACCAAGCATTTGAAGACAACAAGTGGAACATCTATCTGAGACAGATACGACTTTCAGAATATACGAGTGAACCAGAAGATGATTCAGGTGCTGCTTTTGTTTCCGCTTCTGCTTCGGCCGGAAACGATTTGATTGCCAAAGTCGTATGTAAAACCGACTCGTCCACAGCACAAGGTCCTAATTACTTAGCCAGCCGGACCATTGTCTTAGAGATCTTGCTTCAGGACGGCCGAGAGATCTATAACGATGGCCTCAGCGGCTACTGGGCTAACCTGTGTTCTGGATACGAATCAACGGCATTTCCGAAAGAAAAAGTCTACCTGAAATTCACGCATTCTGTACTCGTCACACAACAGCCGACCGAGTTCAGAGGAATCGGTGAAGACGTTTCTAGCGTTCTGCTATACGATGATCTCTTCAACAACTGGCAAGTGGGTCACGAATTCTTCATACCCTACTGGGAGCCATATCTTCAGGTCGATGCCGAGTACCTGTATTCGGTTTTCCGCATACAAGGAGATTCGGCGATCAATCCTGGGCCGCTTACAGTACCTGCCGTTCTGAAAGGAGCCAGCATTGTAACGAGCACGGTCTCACATAGATGGTATGCGGACCCAGACACCACTCCTTGGGTTGTTCTCTCAGGGTCAGAGTTCAATGACTATTCAGATTTCAAGGGTATTGTTGTCGGAGAGCCTGTGCTTTTGACATCGAACGAGGTTGGGCACTCTACCAACCCAGTCATCTCTGTCAACTACAGCAACGAGGTCTACGTTGTCTACGAAACGACAACTAGTGGCACCCAACAAATCAATCTCGTCGGAACGGCGGAACCCGCTTCGCTTGTGCCTATAGGAGAACCATCACCACCGGACCCAGACGAAATACTAGGATATAGCCTCGGTCCGGACGACTTCATGTTTAGACGCAACATCACCTCCGCTTCTCAGGGCCTCAACCAGATGCCGGACATGTATATAGATTTCAATAATGTCCTGCATTTGACATGGCAATCAAATAGGGACCAACGATGGGAAATCTACTATACTAACTCTGAACTTGGTTACGCCACCGTTCGGATCACAGAATATGATAGCAGATCTCTGAAACCGAGTATCTGCGGCGATGAGACTGGCAACACCTATATAGCATGGCATGATGACCGATTCTCAAACTGGGAAATCATGCTGGCCTATCGGCTTAATGACAGAATACTGCCTTTGTATCAGCAAGATCCTTATTTGGCATCAGCACATAATCCTGGCTATAGCCATTCGATTGACTTGGTGCCGCTGATTCTAAGAAACACAGATTCCGAGCGCGTTTGCTTCACAGACGTAATTGTGCGGTTCTTCGAGGATAGAACCCTGGAGAACCTGGCCTTCACGATACGACAAAGCGATTGGCCGTTTGCTTTCGATCTGACAGGATTGGGGGCCTCCTCAGCCAACCAAAGCGACCAAACGTGGCATGACCTCAGCAATTGGGATTGCGGAGAAGAGCAACCATATGAATCTCCATACAGTGCCCTCGCCTCTTCTGCGTCTGGCCTGTCCCAAATGACAATGTACAGTGGGGGTGAAATAACAAAATCTGAAGACCCCTATGTAGAATTCATGTTTTTGATTGACTATAGCGGCTCAATGGCTGATAAAGCATCTACGGTTCAGGCAAGAATATTAGATTACATTGACCAAATCACTTCAGGTGATCCATATAACATCAACCTCATAGATCACCCATCTAACAGAATAAGATTCGGTCTTGGCTATTTTGGTTATCCGCAGTATCCATTTGTGCCTCCGGAAGACCCTTATAGCCCAGGAACGCTCATTTGTGAATTCACTCCTGATCCCTATTGGTCGCCATATGGAACAGCAGGATATGACCCAAGCATATTCAACTACGTTCCTGAGCTTGATTTCATGTTTGTAATTGATTACAGCGGTTCTATGCAACATGAGATAGATGATGTCAAACTCAATGCTGGGATATTGTCCGAAAGATTTAGTGATGCTGGGATCGATGCGCGGTTCGGACTGGTCATAATGGGGACCTATGGGGATTATAGTGGCAACGGGGCTGGTTGTCCCTTTGCTGCCGTAAACGAATTTGCTCATCTGTATGGCGACGCAGTCACAACGAATTTCACTAATGATGTTGATCTCCTGAAAGATGTTATCGGTCATCTTAGTGCTTCTGGTGCCTATGAGCCGATGTTTATTTCCGTTCAGTATGCATGTGAATCGTCGGACATAGAATGGAGACCGGATGCCACCAAGATTATCTTCGGCATTACAGATGAAAGGCATGACCAACAACCAACCGGTCGAGATTGCGGTGCCTTCACAAACCTCTATGCTGATGCGCTTGCTTCTCTGCAATCTCTCGGTGCCTATTTCATAACTGCCATAACGAATGACATTGAGTCAGAAGGTCTTTACACCTCGCTCTCTTTTCAAAGCGGCTGGGAACACGGAAGATACCCGGTTATGGGCCCATATAACGCGGTCTTTGAGCATGTGTCTGCTGAAATACGCAACATCATATGGGGAGTAGACCCACTTCCTGATGGAAATTGGAATTGTCGTATCGCACCGCCGACACCGAGCCTTCTGACTGCTGCTAGTTATATCGATTTCAGTGGGGTTCTTCCTCCCCAATCGACAAACTGTGGCTGTTCCTTCGCGTCCGACATTTGCTATGTAAGGGCACAGTTTGATAGCGCGAGGGCATGCCCGGGGCAAGTTGGCCCGGATTGGGACAGCGTGTGTATCAGGGCTCTTTGGGATATCATGCTTCCGTTTTACGGTGAGACGGGTGATGGTTGCACGTGGTTAGTTGGCGACGTTCCTGTGGATGATGAAGGTGAATGGCGTGTTCAAGCTCGTCTAAATGATGATCCTAGATCAGTAAACTTCTCTTATGGCAACAAGGACATTCTGCGGGACGGCGAGGCAGAAACAGAGATGTGGCATTACATCAATCTAACCAACGTCCTTGAATGGAAAGACCCAATACCAATTTCTGAGGGCTATTTTTACCGTTTAATCGACGGCGATAGAATAGTTCTCAGAAATTTGGAGCGTGTCTGTGGGGTTGACTTCGGGTTCTTCATATTCCCACTCTGGAATGACTATGTCGATGTCACTTTAGACTACATTGACCCTTTCCAGGAAACGTGGATAAGTAGCTTCACTTTTGATGCTCTCAGTCCATTCAGACAATACCCCAATATGTATGGAAGCTTCACTGTCAACTTGCGTCGGGCCCAAGGTGGACTGGAATGGGCCCCGATTCCGCAACCATATGAGGCTCTTGACAAGTACACCTATGAGCCTCTATATAGTTCTGTTTCATGGGTATTGAAGCAGAAACATAACCAATTCATCAATGTGGCCTGGACTACAGGCAGGCGAAAATACATCTTGGTGATTACAGACGAACCGCACGAAAACCAAGAATGGTTGGAAGAGAGATCGTCAATCGAGAGCGAACGGTTCCCGAACGATATGGTGTCTGCTCTTCTGTCTTGCAGAGATGCTAACGCACAAGTCATTGTGGCAACAACGGACGCCTTAGCCCAAAGCGATTGGTGTGAGTTCTCTTGGCACACTGGGTGGCACGAGGGTTACTTGCCGCTTAACGGACCATATGGCAGTGATCAGTTGATGTCCTGCGAGGAACCGTATGCAATCACGCTTCCGGAAGAGCCTTATCAGTGGATTCATGTGCCATATCCGTCTCCTGGACCTGGTCCGGGGCCAGGCCCAACACCCACGCCCACACCAACGCCGGAAGACCCATACGCTGAGAACATCGACTTCATATTTATGGTCGACTACAGCGGCAGCATGGTCGAAGACATGCCAATGATCCACAACAAGATATATGAGTTGGCTAAAGATCTTGTTGGTGAGGGCGAAGACCCATATGGTGGCCTATTGGGACCATTTAACCCACACAGAAACATGCAGTTTGGTGTGGTATACTTTGGTTATCCAAGATATCCAATGTACGAGCAGGAAGCAGACCCGTACTGGGAGGCACCATATAACATAAGTTACGAAGGCATCGATTTTGTCTTTGCTATCGACTATTCCGGCTCAATGGGTGACGACATTAACTCAGTGAAAACAAGTGTACCACAACTCGCTCATGAATTCGTAAGCCGAGGAATCGACATCAGGTTTGGCTTTGTTGTGTTTGGACGCGGCGGTGCCTTGAATTGTCCTGTGAATGGTCTTCCTGGGGAACCTACCGGTTTCACCCGAGATGTAACTGTTCTCCAAGCAGCCATGAACGGCTATTCGCTCAGCGGAGGCGTAGAGCCCCTGTTTTCTGCAGTACGTTACGCAGTCAAGGATGCTTCCCTGGAATGGAGACCAGGAGCTGCGAAATACGTATTCGTTATCACCGACGAAGACAACGATGAAAAACCTGTTGGTTGTGGGGGTGGCAGCTACGAGAACGATTTCAGCGATGCCCTGGACGAATGTTTAGATAGCGGCACCAAAGTCATATTGGCAATTCATGATTTCGCTGCCGATACCTATATGCCTCTCTCTACGGGTACTGGATGGACAGGAGATTATTACCCCGTAGGTGGGTCATATCAAGTAGTTTTCGAACAGCTAAGCGCTGCCATACTTCAAGACGCTGTCTTTGGAACTTGGCTCGATTATCTTCGTGTCTTGGAGTTTGACTGTAATCTTGACCTGTTGCCGAGTGGATCGACGCAATGTTCACAGTGTGATTACTGCAATGTTGATTTTGTCTACGTTACGTATCCTACTATTACTTGTGAACACGACGGACATCCACGCTGCGAGGAATGCGCAGCGTCCTATATTAAGCTTGTCCCCTTTGACACACAAGACGATGCCCCAGAAGAGTATTGCCGGTGGCACGCTGATCTAATCGAAGGGATACTTGTTGATACTGGCGGTGAATGGGAGATTCTTGTTGAGCTAAACTTTACTACGAGGAAACTAACATTTGGTGTGGCACATGTTTGTTTCATTCTTGAGTGGGTCCGGTCACTCAACGGCAGCAGTGTTGAATATTCTATATCACAGGCAAATATAGATAATCTTTGTACATATGGTGGTATTCTTTCAATAAACCACAGAATCGAATGCTATTACGGGATACCTGGAACGCGGGCCTGCGATCAAACTGTCCCAATATCGATACAGTTTGTCAACTTGTGTGCACCCGACTGGGTTAGCAGCTATACTTTTGACGCCCTAACGCCGTTCCAGTCATCTGATGATCTACGTGGGTTTACAACAAATCATCACTACGTGCCAGATGCATTGAAATGGATAGACCCGCCAGATAGCCATGAACAATATACCTATGAACCACTCTTTTCTTCTGTGCAATGGATACTAAACGAAGACCCATATCAACCTATATTCGACTGGAGAGAGGATTCAGAGAAGTACATTCTGGCGATCACGGACGAGCCACTTGCAAACCAAGAATTTCTAGAAGCGGTATGCTCATGTGAGACCGACCTACCGAATCGTCTTGCTCCTACCGTAGACAGATGTCTATCGAGAGGTGTGAAGGTGATTGTTGCTGGTACCCCGCAAGTTGCTAGGGATTACTGCCCATTGTCGACCGGAAGCGGCTGGACCGATGGTTACCTTCCACTAAAGGGCCCATATACCCGCGAATTTCTGACCCAGTGTCCTGAGGAACCCTATGTGTATCCAACTTTGCCACCGGGGCCAACGCCGCCTGAACCCGAGGTGCCATCGATAGAAATAGCTTATGAGGTGCCTTACGAGTATCCGTATGTGCCACCGGCACCTATATCTGAAGAACCCTACATGGAGGCCCCTGTTATCGCAGAGATCCCAGACCAGGTGATCTTCAACGATTCGGCGTACTCATATACAGCAACACTTGAGTCTGGCACAACGCCCGTGCAATGGTCGCTCGTCTCAGCACCTGCCGGAATGACCATAGGATCATCAACAGGAATCATATCGTGGCCGTCACCGGAGGGAACCGTTGGCTCGTCATATTCGATCCGGGTGAGAGCTGTCAACGGATCGTTGATCTCAGATATCACTGGCGGATCGGACACCGAAGATTTCGACCTGACCGTATTGTGCGTGAGAGAGGATGAAGGGGACCCATACTTCTACAGCTCGCAGCCAAACTGTACGGCAGCCAATGTTTCGTTCACTGTCTCACAGACTTGTGGAACCAACGATCAGGCATGGTCTATTGGTCTCACAAGAGATGAAGCCCTTTCATGGGTGAGAGACCACTGGACAGGATACGAGGAATTCAGTTGCCTGCTGATGATATGGCGGGACAGACAACGTATTGATTTCGGGATGGAGTGTAACAAAGTACCGGCAGGGCCGGTGCTTTCCGTACAGTCTTATGATGCCGAATTAACCAACGCTCAGAGGAACAGCCTCCAAGCAGGAGCGCCAATCATACTAACGGATTGCACAGTTGTATGCGATAACGAAGTGGTTGGTCGGACGGATGTAACCATTCAAATGACAGGATGTAGCTAGTTAGATGCAACGGCCGGATTTCAAAGAGCTGTATGCCAAACGCGAGGCCATGAAATCGCGTTCCGATGCTACAAACGGCGTCTCTAAGAGCGGAGTCTCTTTCATGGGAATCGGTGACCTTGTAGAGAATCCGTATAGCGCCTTTCATACAGTCTACATTAGCCCACAGGGAGACGACACAACGGGTAACGGCTCTGAAGAACAGCCGTGGCAGACTCTGGCATATGCTGCCTCACAAATCGATGGCATTGCTGGCCAGAGAGCAATCGTATGTGACGGCGGCGTCTATCCAACAGTTGATGTCACAGCAGACGTGAACCTCCAGACAGACGATGAGTTTGTCATATCGTTGATGCAATCAGCCACAGAGAACGCCGTATTCACTGGAACAGACGAATATGATCGTCCTGATTTTAATGGACCCATCTTAGACATACAACTTTCTGGTGTTAATGAGGTCCCTGGTGCTGTCCATATTCTAGGGCATGAAAACGGAAGTAAGCTTGTTTTTTCTGGGACGGACATTCATGAAGCTGTTACGGTTGAAATCAATGGTATTCTGAACATTGAGAACGTTGATTTTGGTGCTGGTGAATCTGGGCTTTACTGTAATACACTAAAGAACGACAAAAACTTCACTATTACTGTTAATAACTGTCGATTTGGAACACATACGGGTTCATCCGCACATTTCGTTTCAACTCAAAATTCTGTCAATACACTGAAAACAATTGTGTCGATAACGAATTGCCAGTTCTATGGAGAAAATGCAAGTCTTTCTAATGGCGTTCATCTGGAAAACCCAAATGGCATCGCGTGCCTTGGTGGGGCACTTGAGAATTGCAGCTTTTATCACCACTATACAGCACTAACTGGTAAGTCTGTTGCCATGTCAGCAGTTAATGTTCTTTTTCATGAGCACACGATCGGTATAGATATCGATGTGTCCCTATGCACCCCTAACCAATGTGAATTTTCTGGTACAATCAACCCACAAAAAGATATGGTTTGTGGTATCGGTATCGGAGTAGACAGAGAGTGGGTCGACTGCTATTTCCACAGCTCCGCTTCGACGTGCATAGAACTAATCAACGACACGAACGATGGGGTATCTGGCGATGGGCTAAGTGTCAATATACGTCGGTTCCGCTTCAATGGAGAAAACAAAACCTCGGGCTATGTCATAGATAATAGTGTCGACCATGATGATAATAATTGGACCGTATTACTGGATTCCTGTCTATTTGACGGCTTTGATCATCATCCTGTTGAGTTCGGTGGCTTTTTAGATTCGGCAACCCTCCAGTTGATAGGTGATAATATCACGATAGGTGAAGGGCGGTATGGCCTTCACCTATCAAGAACAGATCAACTAATCTCGTTCAGGAACCTCGTTGTACAAGGCTCAGAATACTGTCTTCTCGCAACCAATGGCGTCAATGCTTTTGATGATTTTTCCTTCAGCCATTGTGCCTTCATAGGTGACACGAGCAGTGATAGCGGTAGTGTTGCCGATGTTTCACCGTATGATCCAACGAATTTCCAACGCTCAACTTGGGCAGAAGCCGGGATATACCCATATCCGCCTGAGCCGCTCTATCTTCCATTAGAGGACGGAGATTGCACTGGCACTGGAACTAGCGACAGCACCGCAACAATTGCCTACAACGACCTCTCGTGGGGTACACTATATGATCGTGGAGCGTTTTCAGAAGATCCATACTGGGCACATGACGGCCCTTATGTCACCGTGCCGGATGATGAAATTACATACAACGACGAGGCTTATACTCGTCAAATTCAATCACTTGTTGATTTTGACCTGAATTTTGAACTAATCAGCCCGCCGAGCGGCATGAGCATTAACGGTTCATCCGGACTTATTACATGGGCTAACCCAGCAGTACGATCAACCAGCTATCTGATACAAGTCTTGATTTCTGGATTTCGTTTCAGCCATACCATCTCTTGGTATCTTACTGTCCTGTGCCCACCAGAAGAGGAACCGTACGGTACAGCAGACGAATATCCATGTGAAACAACAGCATACGCATCCGTTAGCTTTTCGGTAACATCTGCCTGTGGCTCGAATGACCAAGATTGGGACTTCACTATGGCAGAAGGAATGGGATGCTCCTTCTACTTGGCCGAATACACTAGCTATATTGAGTTCGTGTCGGGCCTGTCGATTTCTGATACAATCAATGAGCTATCCTTTATGCTCAGGTGTCGAAAGCAATCGGCCGATCCAGAATTGGCTATCTATGCCATCGAGCGTGAGATAACATCTGCCGAACGAACAAGCATACTTAACGGAAACAGTTTCACCATCACAGATTGCACGGTCGTATGTGGTAACACGATTGTGGAGCGTATTTCTGTCACGATACAGCTTGTGGACTATTTCAGCAACAATAGACCATGCCAAGCAGCAGACCCATATTCTCCTATCTATCTTGATTGCGATCCATACATAGATATTCTCTTCTTGGTTGACAAAAGCCCAACGATGCTACCGTATATAGATGCGGTCGAAGAAGAAATATTGAGTGTCGCATCAAGACTCGGTGGAGCCGATGTTGGTTGGAGAGCTGGTCTTGACGATCCCTATTCGCCATTGACCCCAGTTGGCAACCCAGACATTCGGTTTTCTTTGGTTTACTTTGGCTACCCAAAACGGCCGCTATGGGTTCCTCCTCCTGGCCCATTCGAAACATGGCCTAAGTACCTATGTGATTTCATCGAAAACCCATATTGGGCATGGGACCCATACTGGGAGCCTTACGGCTACTCTTGGGAAGAGTGGGCCCCTTGTGTTGGTGTTGACTTTGTGTTCGCCATTGACTTTAGTGGCTCAATGGGGACAGAAATCAATGCTGTCAGGCAGAATGTCCAAATTCTCGCTGACCGCCTGACGGATGCGTTTATCGATCTCAAGGTAGGATTTGTTCGGTTTGGATCGCACGCAGACGCTGGAAACTGTCCTACGGTCCGCCTACAACCAACGAGAGATCTTAATCAGTTCCGGCTGGCTTTACAAGAAGTTTCTGCACGCGGCGGATACGAGCCAGTTCCGATTACCGTCCAGCACGCATGCGATTACATCAATTGGAGAAATGGGTCGGCTCGATACGTGTTTGTCATTACAGATGAAACACAGCAACAACAAGGGAATGGGGGCAAGTGCGGGTATTCTGACAACCTTCCGGACCCAGCGATAGAAAAAGCCAACGCTAGCAGTGTTACTGTGCTATGCGCTATCACAAGCTCTGCAGCCAGAGAAGGGGTTTATACCCGTATCTCCGAGGAGACCGGATGGACAGCAGGGCACTATGAAGTTACAGGTCCTTATGATCTCTTGTTTGAGGTCCTATCTCATGAATTGATAGACCGTTACTATTCTGGATGTGGAATTACACACAATTGGGAAGAAGAATCCCCTGTTCCTCCTGAGCGAGGTCGCATTGTATGTGACGAAATATGGCCTCCTCCGGGCATCGACTGGGAACAATACATGAGTTACCTCAAATGCGAAGTAACCATGACAGACGATGTACGGGACACGATCCAAGAGTCCTATTGTGACTTCTGCACGGGAGCAACAGACGTCCCTGCCACCTTCTATGTCTCTCAGCGATGTCCGTGCAGTGTATGGGAAATGGAACAGTGGTGGTGCAATAGTGCCATCTCTACCGGCGGAAGATGGTACGATTTTCTTTTGAAGTTTGGACCTACACAGGAGACAGCAACTGTATGCAAATGGGGCTATACGACTCGTACGCATGCGGCTGATGAATTATGGATCGGCGAACTGGTTTGTATCATCAGTTTGAACAAGAACACACGAAATCTTACCTTTGAATTCCGACATGCTTACGCTGGATGTCCTGATGACCCGTGCGGTGTTGATTGTGATGTACCATGGGGATCACTACATAGCAGCCAAACCAATGTTCTTGGACTTGATGATTACAATACACTAATATCAGGCGGCACGATATACGAAGATTACACCTTTAACTGCTATTTCGATAGCTGTAATCCAGGAGCCTTCGAACACAAGGGCTGGAATCCCGATTGGTTCATGTGCCCGTCTAACTATACTATCGACCTAACAGTCACAGTTGCCTTGGGTGGCTCGTTTACTATAAGTGACATTCTGAATCTATACGTTGAAACCTATGCTGTTGATGCTATTGCTCCTTATGTTCCAACATCAGAACACACTGCTGCTGGATTCACTACAGACATTGGTGTATTAGAAGCAGCGTCGAACTGGTTACCGTTGTCATCCGACCTGTATGAGCCACTCGGATTCCTGTGCTATGAGCCGCCATATGTTGCTATACAGTGGGTTCTTAGTAACTCTACATACCAAGAACGTGTGCCTGCAATTGATCACGATGTTTACGCTCAACCTCACGATGATCCTTATGTATCACGAAGCTACAATTCCGGCGTAATTAGTTTCGGTTCATTCTTGGTGTGTGCTGGTAGATGCGTAAGTCCTCCTGTTTGTGACCCACCTTATCATCCATTTAGTTGCCCATGTGCACAAGAGCATTTGTGCTGCTCTCCAATTACCAATTTTGATTACGTTATGCGGGTTGTCTCATTTATGGGTGCTCAGGTCTACTATACCAGGGAGGCCCCGCTGTACAATGCGGCGTGGTACGAAAGCGGGATGGTAAGCCCGCCATGTAGCATTAAAGTCTTCCGTGGACAACAGGTCGTCAACTTTGATCGTCGTACACGGATCAAAGCCTGGGTCATGGTTCATGATAGCGGTCGAGAAATTAGCCTTGATTTCAGGATTTACAGCACACCAGAATGGTATCCGGACCAAGAAGATGAAGATGCACTTGAGGCATTGGTGAATAACGATGAGGCTGCTTGTCCTCCGTTCGCATGGATTGATGATCCCATCAATTACAGTCGATCATCAGCAAAAATATGGGTGAAATTTGCGCGTGCGTCTATCAATGGACAAACATCGTTTACTGTTCCCGACGTCCCAATCATGCATTACAACCGAGAAGGTAGCATACAGTCTCCAACTGACATCGACTTTCAATTGCATGCTGCCTGGTACAATTACAATCCTCCTGACAGTAATCCTAACGAGCCACCGGCAGATCTCAAAACTACGCCACAGACCGGTGAAAGCTCCATACCGAATATAGTTTGGCGTGAAGAAGCCAACAAATACATCGTTCTTGTTACTGATGAGAGAGCATCAAACCAAGAATGGATAGAAGATAATCTCAATCCTATCTGTGCTGCATTTTGCAATGACCAGATGTCTGCATTGACAGCAATAAGAACATTGGGGGCAAAAGTAATCCTAGCCGCTCCGCCCAGTGTTTCCAACGATTATTGCATTTTGTCTGAGCAAAGCGGCTGGTGGCAGGGCTATCTCCCAATCGATGGACCATGGAATCTGACATGTGAGGAACCTTACGTTTCAGGAATACAGATCACAGCGATCCCTGATAGGTTGGCACGAGTCGGCCGTTCGTATTATGAGCTGATCGAACCGTACAACAACACTGATACTGCTGCCTTCTCTCTGGTAGATGGACCAGATGGAATGGAGATAAACACTTCATATGGCTACGTAAGCTGGGATGTGCCTGTTGCACCATTGGGCGAACGCCATAGCGTCACAGTGCGGGCATCTGATTCTGTTTCTTCTGATACAGAAACATGGTCGGTAACGCTCGGCGTGGAACCACTAATCAACGATGTGGATAATCAAACGGTTGAGTTCCATAATGACTATCTCTTTAAGTGCACACTTTGTCATGGTACTACGCCTGTTCGTTGGTCATTAGTAAGTGGCCCAATCGGGATGAGCATAGGATCAACGAGCGGTGTCATACGATGGGAGAATCCAGAACTAACCAAACCGCTGCAATCTAGTTCGCTGCCCGAGCCATATTTGATAACAGTTATGGCTGAAAACGGGCTTGGCAGGCACGATGTAAGCTGGTACCTAAATGTTTACGAGGACCCATATTGGGAACCATACCTAGAATTACCATATCGATATAATATTGTCTACGCACCAGTGATAGACCCAATGGCTAATGATTGTGCGTCGATTTATGAGACCTACATTCGACGCCCGCGACTTCTGCAGGGGACACTACCTATCACATGGACCCTAGTAACCGGCCCATCAGGGATGGCCATTGATAGTAGTAGCGGGCGTATTAGATGGGCTAACCCATGGCCTATTGATGCAACCTATACAGTCACCGTTAATGCGTCAAATGATTACGGCAATGATACTGAGAGCTTTGTGTTGACCATCGGGTTAGCTCCTCTCATCAACCTGATCGAAGACACAACAGAGTCTGTAGGAAGTACTTATACTGAACTTCCATCGCTTTGCCACGGGACCACTCCTGTCACGTGGTCTCTTGTCGAAGGACCGGTCGGCATGACTATTAACCCGGTTACCGGGCTTGTGTCTTGGACAGTTCGGTCTAGCTCTGAACCAGTCGAAATCACCATTCGTGCAGACAATGGTTGTGGCGTAGACGAAATGTCATGGTTCCTAACGAGCTATTACGAACCATATGCTGTTCCGACATGTGACAGACGGCTTGTTTGTGTAAGCCCAGAATATGACTCAGGATTTGATTCTTCTATTGTAAGTCGTTTCAGGGTTAGGTTCACAAAACATGATGCCTCTGAAACAGTAGAGATATCCTTTAGGGCCAGCGATATACCTAACGATCCTAGTGCGAATAGCCAATGGACATCATGGGCCGAAATACCTGAATCTGATATCCTGTATAGCCCATCCGATGTTGGTTTATCTTCCCCGACAGGACGATACAAGCAGGTACGACTACGATTTACTTATTGCGACGTCGTTCCTACGGTCACATTGGTCTATGTGCTAACAACAGCAGGAACCACGTGTCTTGATCCAGGGGAAACCAGTGAAGCATATCTAGATTTGACCCCCCAAATGAGAGTTACGCAAACATCGCATACGCAATTAGCTCTGCCGCTGTCGATGGAAAGAAACATGACATACTTTACATCGGTATCACTGATTGATACGTCTGGCAATGAAGTTCCTATGCCAACTCAATTTGTGAGTGCGTCCGCAACACCATCTGTTCCGGTAGCCAGATCTTGGGATAATAGTTCCGGCTCCATCACTGTCAATATCACAAATGCCAGCTCATCCATGGTTGGTTATGATGTGTCTGTATCAATCTATGCTGATTACGGAATGACACGTTTGGTGAAAAGATACAATGCAACACATGGCGACAGTGACCTTAGTTTCTTTACTGTAGATGATGGAAACGAGGCAACGACATCCTGGACCGCTTCAGGATTGCTCATCAATCCATCTGTTACTTCATCGGTAGCCCTATGGCCCGAAATACAAGACAATCCTCCTGGTATTCTGTGTGGCATACCATATTGGGTTGAAACGATTTATACGGATCTAACAACAAATGCTAGAACTCGCAGGGTTAAGCAATGGCAATGTGATTGCCAATCCCAGAGGTGGGATGGGTCGATGGAGAACGCAGCTACACCGCTCAGTGAGAACTACAGATGGCGAAGTAGCGGATTTGGTATGACAGATACCAGAATCACCGAAACCAGAGAAGACAATGTCAACCCGAAACTTCGGCTGAGGGACATAATGGAAGGTGTGCTTGTTTACGAAAGCACCAGAAACAAAACCACCTTGAACAACAACTACCTGTATGCTTCCCTCTTTAAGGTATTCCCACATCCGGGTGATGCTGCGTCTGGGATGCAGAATATAGCCTCAAGCCAGAATTTCGCCCTCACCGATGCGAATCTTGGCAGCTCCCAGAAGGGACATAACCTAGATCTTGAATTAGATTGGATCAACAATCTAGCCTTGGCTCATGAGCAGTGTGCTTCAGATGATACCTGCGACGAATTTGAGTACGGCAAACAGCGGACCATACTTATTCATCGAGGTGGAGCAGAAAGCCTTGCTGAAGAGAGTGAGTCTGTCGAAGATGAATGTAGCCAGGATACCATACTAGGAACAACAGCCACCGATACAACTAAGGATTCGTCAATTGTTGCACATGTCATCGTAAACGCCAATTACGTAAGATATCATATATGGAGTGATTCGGATAGTTGTGCAATAGTCGATCAAAGATCGATTGAGTTTGATGTTTTGGCGTATCCGGGTACGGACTCAATCCGCTTCAGGAACGAGACTGGTTCCTGGTCTGATTGGTA
>Ga0180437_10000674_pt1 | contig 62823 bp, 56 predicted proteins | sample SS_ome_4_FD_132410 | JGI IMG/M metagenome (GOLD analysis project Ga0180437, IMG submission 132410) | Hypersaline lake sediment archaeal communities from the Salton Sea, California, USA - SS_3_D_1 metaG | ecosystem: Environmental > Aquatic > Non-marine Saline and Alkaline > Hypersaline >...
AGGGGTTAACTTTACTTTCAGGGGGGGAAAGAAGCCTTACTGCAATAGCTTTGGTCTTTGGATTGATCAGGGTTTCGCCAACCCCATTTTGTCTGCTTGATGAAGTTGACGCAATGTTAGACGAGGCAAATTCGAGAAGATTCAGAGCTTTATTGAAAGAAATGAGTCAAAAAACGCAATTTGTTGTCGTAACTCATAATCGCAATACAGTTGAAGCAGCAGATATAATTTATGGCGTTACAATGGGGCGGGATTCGACTAGCCAGGTATTGAGTTTAAAAATTGATGAATTATCAAAGGTGATTGATTAACAAAATGCTCGCATAAAAATTTTTGCGAGCATTTTGTTAATAATTATTCTTATGGACTGGGGGTTGGGGCGGGAAAATTTTGATTGGCATCAATAAATTGTTTCATTTCAATCGGGATAGATGGTTCGTCTGGTGCGAATTCTCCCCAGTTTTCATTGATCACTATTTCAGAATTCTCCCGTTGAATTTCCAACCACTTATTTAACTCTTCAATTCTTAATTGCTGGCAATCATCATTGGATATGGGTTTATCTTCATGACCAATTTTCCGGATTATATGCCAGCCAAATTGGGTTTCTACCGGATCGCTGATCTCACCAATCTCCATTTGGAAAACAGCCTCTTCAAATTCTTGAACCATTGCTCCTCTACCAAACCAACCTAAGTCACCGCCTGAATCTTTGTTGCTTGTATCAGTTGAGTAGGTTGCGGCCATTAACGACCACTGTTCGCCTTCATCCAGGCGTGATTTAATCTCTATTGCGAGTTCTTCATTTTCAACCAGAATGTGAGACGCCCAAACCTGTTCCTCGGAACATTCAACTTCTCCAACAACCGCATCAATAATCTTTTGTTGGAATATACTGGAGCGGAATGCGCTGCGCATATCTTTCTCGGTTATTCCATATTCGGAGTTCAATCCTGCGATCGTTTCATTAAATCGATCCTGAAATCCTTCAAAAGTTAAAGGTGTTGAGGTGGGTTGAGGTGTTGTTGTATCGTCTTGAGAAGAGGATTCAGGTGCGATTTCAGAACCGGGAGAAGATTCGGAACTTGTTGGAGCAGGCACCTCAGTAATTTGCGCCTCTTCGTTACCCTGTGTGATCTCCTGCTGGAGCTCAGTTAATGTTGAAGTTGGTTCTGGTTCTATTGTTGGAGCGGGTGTTGGAACGCCATCTCGAAAAAAACCAAATGCAGTTTCAATTTCTCTGTCTACCTCTTCCTCAGATACAGAAATATTTAATTTTTCAGCTTCCTGTTTTATGAGCAGGTCGTCAATCATTTGATCTAAAACCTGGCGCCCGATTACTGGAGGAAAAAGTTGTCCATCGATTGACTGGAGCTGGTTTACAATCGGCTGCAACGTTGCAGGGTCACTGCCCATCAATTGTGTTAATTGGTATATATTAAAGGCGCTCTGGATCATATTGTAGCGGGCAAGTTTGGTTTGGCCTTGAAAATCTGCAACGGAGATTTTTCCACCGTTCACCTCCGCGACAGGTTTTCTTGACTGCAAATAGTACTGGTCAACTACACCATAAATCACCAATCCTACGACCAAAACAACAACTGCCACACTAGCTATGAGGATATACCTTTTTTGCAAATTTTCTCGTTCCATTCTGGCGAGATGTTTCTTAGTTGGTTCTATCCGCTTTTTTGGATTTTTTGCCATTCTATGGATATCCTCAAGTATTGGTTTTTAATATGGAATTTTTTTACAAAGTCGATTTGGCTATTGGAATACTATCTTTGACTTATGCCAGAGCAATCAACGAAGAACTTCACCAGTGTAAGGTAGAAATGCAATATGGCGAGCGCGCTTTATTGCCCGGGCAAGCTCCCGCTGGTGTTTTGCGCATGTACCCGTTTGCCTTCTGGGTCTTATCTTGCCATCAGCTGTTATATACCTCTTTAGCAATTCAACATTTTTATAATCGAGGTTAATAGATGTGTCTGTGCAGAATTGGCAAAAGCGGGGACGTGAATAATAACGTCTAACCGGGGAATCTGAATCATTATTTGTTATTTGGTCATTCATTTTTTACTCCATCTTTCCGAATATAGACATTTAATATTAGTCTCTGGGGGTTATTCAATCTCTTCTGCGGAATCTGAAAGTGAATCATTTATGGAAGAATCACGTCTTGAGTCCAGCATAATCATTTCATTAGCGACAATTTCCGTGGCAAAATGTTTAATACCTTCAGCATCATCCCACTGGCGATTCTGTAATCTACCCTCGATATACACCAAGCCCCCCTTTTTTAAATACTGATTGCAGATTTCAGCCAGATTGCTCCAGGTTACAACATTGAACCATTCTGTTTCGGTCTTGGGTTCACCTTCGGAAGTATTCCATTTTCGAGTGGTTCCAACGCTGAATGTAGTAACGGGTCGACCAGATGGAGTGTATCGCATTTCTGGATCACGACCCAAACGACCAATGAGCTGGACTTTATTTAAACCACGGCTCACTTTTATCTCCTGGTAACCCACAATTAGTTAACTGGCAACCATTGAATAGCGCAGCAATGGTTCCAGATAGCGAAGATTTCTTTCCAATTGGGAGCAGAATGCTGGAGCTATTTGAGCATGCATAAATACATACTGGCCTTCATTCTGTTTATTAATTAAGTATGCAAGTCTCTTCTTTCCCCATAGTTCTGTATTAGTTACTTCGCCACCATCATCGGTTATCCAGTCTTTGATCCTTTTGACAACATCATCCAGCGCGTTTTCATCTAATTCTGGATGAACTATTATTATTATTTCATACTGCCGCATGGGATGCCTCCTTTCCCTGGGATAGCCCCTGGTTATCACCTTTGGTGAGTCAGGAGCGGAAAGCAAGCCTGTTTAGGCATAGCTGACGTGCGAGTTTATCATGGTTTATTTCAAATGTATAGGGAAAAATAATAATAAGGGATGCAAATAAAGTAACCAACAGAACAAAAACCAGGTCAAATTGTTGATTACTGGAGGTCCATTCGTAATATAATCAACATTCAGGGAATTTCCGGGAGGAAATATTATTCATCATATCAAGAGAGAATAATCAGGATGAATTATGAACGAAAAATTGACAGCAATGGAGAAAGAGATATTATTAAATACAGCTCGGAGAGCGATAGAAAATGCTGTTTCAGGGAAAAAAGACCTTGAAATTAATTACGAAAGGATTCCTGAGAGTTTGAAAAAACCCGGCGCCACATTTATAACTCTCACAAAAAATGGTATGCTGCGAGGTTGTATTGGCACACTCAACCCTACAGGATCCATAATTGCTGACGTTTGCGACCATGCTGCTGCAGCAGCTATGGATGACTATCGTTTTCCTCCCCTTGAAGCCGATGAAGTGGACAATATAAAAATTGAAATATCTTTACTATCCACACCACGAAAATTAAATTATTCAAATATTGATGAACTTCTGAATTTGATACAACCCGGATTAGATGGGATTATCTTAAAAGATGGGAGTGCGAGAGCCACATTTTTACCTCAGGTTTGGTCAAAAATTCCCGATAAGGAACAATTCTTAAGCCACTTATGTCAAAAAATGGGCGCGCCTGCTGAAATGTGGAGGAATAAGAAAATAGAAGTTATGACTTACCAGGTCGAGAAATTTTCTGAGTAATAATTTTTGTTTTAAATAGTAATCAATTTAGGTTCGGGATCAGAATTTTCAAAAGTATGCCCATCACGGAAATTAATGATGGTTTTTTCATTCTCCCGAGTAATGGATGTACCTCTATAATTGATTATTACAGGCCATTTATATGGATTTACACCTTCAATCGCAATCCTGTGCGGGGAGTAGATGTGAACTCCTAAAGTTTCCATAAAAAGACCCAGTGGTGCTAAACCCGTCAGGGCATTTTTCTCCCCAACACCAGTCCCGTTTTCAGCATCATAGTGCTGGCGGAAGTTTCGATCAGTTTTAAGGTTCAAAATAACGGCATTCATCAATTTTTCAACTAACTCTGCAGCAAAATTGTGATGACCATATTGAAGTAATCCTTTACCAATAATGGAATTCCACTGGACACTTATTAAATTAGACCTATCTTCTTCTATAAATAATTGCTTTGGTTGGGCGAAAGGGATGCCAAAGGGCTTCCAAAACATTTCTGGATTTACAATATGATTGTTAATTAATTGTTGAGCTTTTTCAATATCGGAAATTCCTGCCCAGAGGGGAATGAATGAAGTTTGATTGATTGTCCTGTAACCTGCATTGTAAATAAGAAAAATATCCTCTGGATTTAAATTTCTGATCTCAATTTGCGAGATTTTTTTATATTGATGTTTTCCGGTAATCCGACCTGTCCCAAGATGCCAGGTAATTTCATCACTTTTTACCTGTTCCACCCTATGTTTTCCAGATGCTCCATAACCGTATATGAAAATTGTTGGGTTTCTCCTGGTGGCGTCTTTAGTTTCTATATGAAATAAAAGTCTAGATGGAAGGTCAAAATTTGCATCGAGAATTAAAATGCCTGGCCCGGTCTGTTTTCCCAGCAATAAATTTTCTGAACTTAAATGCGAGTCCCGGTCTCGATCAGAAAAGAACTTCTCATCTGGTCTCCAAAACTCATTCAATGAATCTTGTAACACTTTTAATTTATGTTCAAGGAAGGGAATAGTTTCGATCTGACCAAGAGTTTTGGCAATTTTAATTAGAGTGATACATTCCTGATACAGAAATGAACAAAGAGAAGGGCTTTCTGAAGTTTGAATATCAATCCCTAGATATCTACGATCCCATTGAGAGTAATTTGGATTATCTTCATATCCAGTTTGTAATGGATGGTCCCACTCTGGAATGCCATCCTTATCCCGATCGTGCAGTTCAGAAAACCAACAATCGCTGAATTTCAGCAATCTGGTAAATGCTTTCTCCAGAAAGTTAAGATTCTGGTTGAATTCAAATATTCGCCATGTCAGGGTCGCTAATATTGGAGTTGCTAAAAGGTTACTTTTTTGCCCGGCGATACCCGGTTTCCAATCAATAAAACCTGTATCATCCTGAACAGAGAAAAAATTTTCCACAATCCCTTTGGCCACATCTAAAGAAGAAGGTAAAAGATAATCCAATAAAAAGTATGTATCTAAACTTGTTTGACCGTTCCACATGTGGTTGTAATCACTGCCATCACCACGCAACGAAAAACCCTGGTCGGGTGTTCGATTAAGTACAAATGAAGGATATGGGAGATGGTTTGATGGCCCAAATATTAATCCATTTACAATATTCTGGGACAGCATGAATGCAGCATCCCAGTCAGGTTCGCCAGTGTAGATCTCGATCTGACCCTGGTTTGTCAGTTCTATCCTTGCTCTTTCTGAATCCCATTTTCTGGTTGCGATACCTCGCGCGGTTGTAAAGGAAGATTCCTTATCGCGCAAAGCTGCATGGGACCAGATAAAGAACATAGATTTTTTGGGGGTCAACTCAAATTCGAGCTGGAGAGATGGATATGAACCAGAGGCACTTTTGGGTCCATTTGTGACAAAAACAACCGGAATCAAATCATCTGAAATACCGGATAAGATCGTAGCAGTCTGTTCTTTGTTGTGTGAGAACCTTTCGCCACTGCTTGGGTTAAGGATGCCGGTCCAATTTATGAACAACATCCTATTCGTATTATTGTGGTTAATAATATTAATTCGTCCAGCAATAACTTTTGATTCGGGAACCCAATATTCCATAAGAACGTCTATACCTGTAAAAGGTGAAAATGATAATTCCAAATAGTTAGGATATATTGATTTGAATACTGGTTGTTTGTGAAAATCATATGGATTAGTTCTTACTGTATTATTTAAAATGAATTGAGGGAATAACCGGATTGAACGGGCTCTCAAGCCATATGTTGTGGTTAAAGATAAAGCTTGTGGATCTCTTTCAGCCAGCGCGAACTCCCAGATTTGATCGTCTGTGTAATCTGGTGGCGTGATTCGTGCATCAGCAGCCAGAGGGAGACATAGTGGATCGTTGATAGTCAGGTTCCAGATACGCATATACACATTTTATGGTATCTCCATAAATAGGTCAAAGGTAGTAATTTCCGGATTTGGTTTTAATGCTAGAATCGGGAATTCAATTTCAAGAAAGGAGTGAAAAATATGAACCCGATGCCTGATACACCCAGAGGAATGTATTTTGAAGAATTTGAACCGGGACAGAAGATCATTTCCAGCGGCAGGACTGTAACTGAAAGCGATATCGTGAATTTTGCCGGATTATCTGGTGATTACACTCAAATCCATACCGATGTTGAATACAGTAAGACTACTCCGATCGGTAGGAGGGTAGCACATGGACTGCTGGTGATGTCGATTGCTTCCGGATTAGCAGCCCAAACCGGAGTATTAGAAGGAACGGTTCTAGTTTTCCGCGAAATTTCTAACTGGAAATTTATCAAGCCTGTTTTTATTGGTGATACTATCCATGTCGAATTGATTGTAAAATTAGTAAAAGAAATCCGGCGTATTGGAGGCGGATCTGTTGAAATCACACTGGATGTTCAAAATCAGGAAAACGAGACGGTAATGAAAGGTGATTGGGTGGTGTTAATGTCTTCCAGTAAATAATTATACAAGCTGTGGTGATTAGTTTTTACAAATGACAAATAACAGTAATCCTGAAGATAATTTATCTCCTAATGCTCGTTTCAGAAGGTTAATCAATAACAATGACGAGCTGGGAAAGAATAAATCTGGGTATAAGGAGTCCAGCGAGCCAGAATTATATTCCAGTGAAGAGGTTAACCAGGATATCCATAATGAATCTGAATCAGATCGGGAGGGCGATTATAAAGATCTCCTGGAAGACACTTCACCGGTAGAACTCTCATTCGATACCGATCGAATATCAGCTGAAGATACCCCTTTACAGGATAAGTCGAAAGAATTTCCACAGCAGAGTGAATCAGTAAACACCAGCAGCAATTCCAGTTTAGAAAATACTGCTGTTGTTCGTTTCGAGAAAGTCCCATCAAAAAACTCAAAAGAGAAAAATCGGGGGAAGAGAGCCGGTTCAGGTTCGAATAAGAGACCCAGACGGCAGGGAGTCTCTGGCTGTCTTATCAGGCTGTCTCTGATTTTTTTATTTTTACTAATAATACTTGGACTCTGTTCGGTTTCTTTTGGTCTGATTCAATATTACCAGATAGCATCAACATTACCTGACATCAGTGATTTGAGAGAAAGCGCATCAAAATTCGAAACAACCCGCATACTTGACCGTAATGGAAATATTCTTTATGAGATCCTGGATCCAAATGCAGGCCGCAGAACATACGTGCCTCTGGAACGAATCTCACCTTTTTTGGTCGCCGCAACGGTTGCCACCGAAGACAAAGGTTTTTATACCCATCCGGGTTTTGACCCTGGAGCAATTCTGCGAGCATTCATACAAAACTACCAGGGTGGTGAAACTGTTTCCGGTGCATCAACAATAACTCAACAATTAGCGCGGGCATTGCTTTTTTCACCGGAAGAAAGGTATGAACAATCATATAACCGAAAAATTAGAGAAGCGATCCTGGCCACAGAAATTACTAGAAGATACACGAAAGATGAAATATTGGAACTGTATCTGAACGAGATTTATTATGGGAATTTAGCATACGGCGTTCAAGCAGCGGCCGAAACGTATTTCAATACCACAGCAGATAAACTTACTTTAGGACAGTCAGCATTTTTAGCTGGATTGCCACAGGCACCTGCGGTGTATGATGTTTACACAAATAGCGAGGCGGCATTCTCACGGATGGAAGATGTCCTTTTGTTGATGTATCAAACAAGCCAGGAGCAAGGATGTATTTATGTAAGCAATAATTCGCAAAGGATTTGTTTGAACCCTGTTGATGTTACCGAGGCTGTCGTTGAAGTCAGGAATTATGAATTTGAATCCCCGAACATCAAAATCCGGTCACCGCATTGGGTCAATTACATCCGGTCGCTGTTAGAAGAACAATATGATCCACAAACAATCTACCGGTCCGGGTTTTCTGTTTACACCACACTTGAACCAGAATTACAAAATCAGGCTGAGAATATCATTCAGGAACACCTAAAAGAGTTAAAGAACAATAATGCAAATGATGCTGCTATGGTTGCAATTGTTCCTTCTTCGGGAGAGATTCTGGCGATGGTAGGTTCGACTGATTTTTTCAGCGAAGAAATTTCTGGCCAGGTTAATATGGCGATCAGCCCACGACAGCCAGGCTCCGCGATTAAACCAATTACATATCTGGGGGCTTTAGAAAAAGGATGGACACCCGCAACACTTCTATGGGATGTACCCTCTGAATTCCCCCCTTCTGGATCCGAAAATGACCTGCGACCAGCTTATGTACCTGTCAATTATGATGGTCGTTTCCACGGTCCTGTCACAGTCCGGTCTGCATTGGCGAATTCTTACAATATACCTGCTGTAAAAACGCTTGAATTTATTGGGATATTTGATGATCCTTCGACTCCATGGGAGGATGGTTTTATTTCAATTGCAAAGCGATTAGGGATTACTACACTAACCCAGGATGATTACGGACTTTCCTTAACACTCGGAGGAGGGGAGGTCACATTACTAGAACTGACTAATGCATTTGGAAGCTTTGCAAATAACGGTCGATTTATCCATCCAGTAGCCATTACAAAAATTCTAGATCATGATGGAAATGTGGTTTTTGAACACAAGCAATCTCCCGGCGTACAGGTTATGCGGCCTGAACATGCCTTTTTAATCAGTTCGATTTTATCTGATAACCAGGCCCGATCGCAAGCTATGGGATCGGATTCGGTCCTGAATCTACCCTTCCCGGCAGCAGCAAAAACCGGGACTACCAACGATTTCAGGGATAGTTTGACGGTTGGATATACACCCGACCTGACAGCGGGTGTTTGGGTAGGCAATGCTGATTACACTCCTATGACCAATATAAGTGGATTGCGAGGCGCTGCACCTATCTGGGCTCATTTTATGAGGCTGGCAATACCACAGATTACTAATGACAATCCGTCTTCATTTACCAGACCTGGTGGGATTGTTGAACGAGAAATATGTAAATTGACAGGCGCGGAACCAGCAGATTGGTGTGAGAAGAAAACTATTGAATACTTTGCGGCTGACCAACCACCGCTCTCAGAATCACAGGACTTATGGCAGGAAGTCCTGATAGATACCTGGACTGGTCTGAGAGCTTCCGCTGCTTGCTCTGAATATACTGAGGAAAAATTTTTATTCAATGTTGTAGATCCCTGGGCTCGAAAATGGTTGCGCAGGAGCCCTGAAGGAGAGAAATGGCTTGAGGAAAATGGATTTGAAGAGGAAATCGATTTTTCTCCCGAGCGTGAGTGCGAAGAGGATGACCCACAGCCGTTGATCGAGTTCACTTCCCCGGATAAATTTGAAACAATCAATTCCAACCCCTTAAAAATATTTGGACTTGCGGATGCAAGCGACTGGTTTAAATCGGTGAGATTAGAATTTGGTCTAGGTGAAGACCCTGAAGATTGGGAGACACTTGCCAAAGGAAATGAGCAAATTAATCGATCAGAACTCCTATATACATGGGATTTAACTGATATCCCGGATGGATTAATAACCCTGAGATTATATTTAGAAAGCACTGAGGATACTTACGCAGAAAAGAGACTGCCATTAAATTTAAATGTACCAACTCCAACGCCTACTCCAACACTTACCCAAACTTCCACATCGACTCCTACAATGACGCCTTTACCATCATCGACTCCCACATTAACGAAAACAAACACACCAGTGCCTTCAAATACTCCTGAAAAAACCAGCACTGCAACCCCGGTTCCAGAAGAGACTACCGAATCTGCATCTCTACCAACAAGCTCTCAAACTGAATGGAACCCATTTGAGTTGTTTCAGCAAATACAGGAGAGCTTATTTGGAAAGCCTTGATTATTTCAGAATAAAAAATTTCTTTACAGGAAAGTGATTTGAGGATCCCTATTTGCTAAAGGATCGAGATAGAGATCTTGTTTGAATTTCTCAAGTGTGATACCTCGATCTTCATAAAGCCTTCTCATATGCCTGAATTTTAAAAAATACCAGTTCTGTTCGGGTAAATCCCTGAACCGGAAGTCACGCTGAGTTTTATATCTGATCAGGTTGGATCTTCCTCCTGGTAGGACAATAAATTTTTTTGGAGATGAACCCAGTTCGGTTTTATTTTCATATCCTGTATCTTGGTCTGCTAAAATGGTTTTTGCGATAATTGCAGTAGAAATGATATAGAAGCGGAAAGAATTCTCCCCTGATAAATCTTTCCAATCGAAAATAACAGGGATTTGAGTTAAAAAATTCAAGGGAAGGTTGGTGGGATCTAGGGTTTTGGATACTTGAAAATTCAGTCTCGTTCCCAGTTCTACTAAAATTTCCTCCATTTGCAATATATCATTATTTCTGTTTTCGTATGTATCCTGATTGCGAATTCTCCAAACATCCTTCCCATCTATTTCTCTTGCATACGATTTCAAACACTCCTGGATTGTTTCAGTTTCCTGGGTTAATAAACCTGGAAGCGCAAGACAGATAATTTGGTCAATCTGATTGAAGGGCAGTTCATCTTCATTACTGATTGCCTTTAAAACCTCCATTTCAGTTCTGTCAATAATGGTCATTGAACCGGGCTTATTGAATATTTCCAGGTTGTCTGGTCTTATAAACCAGAACCTATCATTTTCCAATGAGTGCTCGCTCCGACCAGAACCGACATAAATGGTATTGTTTGATAAAATCTCTCGAATTAAATTATCTGCAAGGTTATAGAAATCTTCTGTGGGTAATTTAAATTTTGTAATGTCTGGAGTGAATTTTTGAAAGTATGAATAGAAACCGTACCCATACAAAGTAATAAAATGAGATGGTTCCTTAACAATATGCAAAAAATTTGTTACTGATGATTGAATAAAATCTTTGAAACTTGCCCCAATTTTTTCAGCAATTCTATTTCTTGGAATGTCTTCAACACCAGGTTTTTCCCATTGAATCTGGATATCACCAGAATCTAGCCGTGGTGCGATATTCTTCAACGAAAACCCGTTAATCCATGCATTTGTCAAAATAGTACCCAGAAAGGACGCTTCTGGTTCGGATATTATCCCTATTAATTGAGTATCCGGAAATAAAGTTTTCGCTAATGAAGAATAGGTTTTATTTAATGCAGAACAATACCAGGTCCAATCAAACCTTTTTCTTCTTAAAACACCTTTTATTCTGGATGCTGCCTCCCTCCCCCATAGAAGACCAGTCCAAATTACTGAAAGGGACCAGAATGCTTGGTTCGGGCGTGGAATCGCCGAAACGACAGCTTTTATTGGTATATCCTCATTTCCGCTAAGGAAATTATTAGCTAAATCCTTGTATCTACCCCTATAAATGCAGATATTGCCTGAGCCTATTAATCTTTCTGGATAGATTGAAGTTGTTATCTTTCCATTTTTGTATGGAAAGTTTTGGATTCCCTTTATCCAACCAACCAGCTCATCCTCCAGTGCCAACCAGAGATTATTCTCCCTGAATGTGGATACGGGCGCTAATTTTTTTGGCCGATATTTTTCCTGGGGAAAAGGCCATAATACTGTTGCCCGGTCAAATGCCGCAAGAAGAATCGCAGATAGCGGCCTGCGGTGTATTTCAGGTATATTTTCATAACGGTTTATCAAAGTCAGGATTGCATGTATTGCCCTGGGCAAATATATGGACAGCGCCTCTTCAACATCCATCCTGTCTGGATCATCCAATGCAGCAATCCGTTCACCTGCCCTTGCTATATGCAGTTCGGCTCGACCAAACTGGGTTATTCGTTCCACATCTCTTTCCGTTGTTGGAAAAACCCCCTTCTCCAGACAATGTAGGCAGTTTAGGATTTTTCTTGAAGGCAAATCTGCCTCACGTTCCCAAATGAATGCCTCTGCAGGGGTTTCTAAACCACATTGTAAACATTCGGTAAGGTAAAGCGAATTTATAAATTGTTCAATTCTCATCTCCCCTCTTGTTTCCAAGGCTAATGCAGATAACGCTGTTTTAAATTCCTTCTCGGAAGGGGGATCTGCGAGAAATTCAATTAAAAATTGCATTACAGGGTTGTGAGCGGTCACAAGTACATTAAAACCAGCATTTGCAAGTTCGATAGCGGTCCATGGTGAACCGCATAATGGGTCCAGAATCCAATCACCTGGATTGAATTTGGTTTTTGCCCATGAGCTTACAACGCCAAAAGACTCTGGGGGTAAATAACGACTCAGGGGAATACGGTCTTCTGGAATCACTCCCGGTAGAAATGGGTGATTTCCGAATGTACTTTCTTCAGAGAATTCTTTCTCAGCATCAATTCGCATTGGGTCAAGAAATTTATTTAACAAAATTTTTTTCTGAATACAAATTCTCGGATAATATCCTTTTCAATCCCCTATAAATTTAAAACATCCTTTATTCTTGGAATCGCCCAATCAATTGTGTCCTTATCTACAATCAAAGGCGGAGCAAACCTGATAACATTATCATGGGTTTCTTTAGCTAGGATTGATTTGTCCTTTAAAGCCTCACAGAAACGGCGAGCACTTTGATTAAGTTCAACTCCTATTAATAGGCCTTTACCTCTGACTTCTTTTACATAAGGGCTGGGAATTTCAGCTAAATGTTCCTGAAAATATTCTCCAATAATCGCCGCATTATCAATCAATCCCTCTTCAACGATGACTTTCAGTGCCTCCCTGGCAACTGCTGCTGATAGAGGATTACCCCCAAAGGTTGAACCATGTTCTCCTGGTTTGAACAAACCCATTACCGGCCGGTCAGCAAGTACTGCAGAAACCGGAATAAAACCACCTGAGAGAGCTTTCCCGATTATTTGAATATCAGCTCGAACTTCTTCATGATCCAATCCAAATAATTTTCCAGTCCTGCCCAGACCGGTCTGGATCTCATCTGCCATAAAAAGGATGTTATTCAAATCGCATAATTCACGTATATTTGAGAGGTAGCCTGCTGGAGGTACAAGTACTCCAGCCTCACCCTGTACTGGCTCAATCAGCACAGCGGCGGTGTTAGGATTGATGGCCCTCTCAATTGCTTCTATATCTCCATATTGGAGAGTTATAAATCCGGGAGTGAACGGACCAAAAGGATCTTTATAAGTAGGGTCTGTTGAGAATGAAATAATTGTCGTTGTCCTTCCATGAAAATTATTCTGGAAGGTGATTATTTCAGCCTGGTATTTTGGAACACCCTTTACTTCATATGCCCATTTTCGCGCCAATTTAATGGCGGTTTCGACTGCTTCCGCGCCGCTGTTCATTGGGAGCACCATTTCATACCCGGTTAATTCCGTAATTTCCTCATAAAAAAAGGCCAATTGATCGTTGCGAAAAGCTCTTGAGGTCAAAGTTAACCTGGAAGCCTGTTCAATTAACGCATTTAATATGCGCGGGTGTACATGTCCCTGATTCAACGCCGAATAGGCGCTCAAACAGTCAAAGTAACGATTACCTTCAACATCATATACCCAAACACCCTCTCCACTGGTAAGTACAACATCTAACTCTTTGTAAATATTTGCGCCAATTTGATTTTCTATATTTATATAATCCTGAGTCTGCATATTGTTATCCATATATTTTTATGTTAAACATTATTTGAAAATCTGTAGAATACAAGCAGCGTTGATCCATATTTTCTTTTATCGAATTCACAAAATTTTTCTGTATCGACCTCTTGATATTCCTTTGGATGTATTTGAACAATCATCCATCCAGTTCCGGATAACCACCCTGAATACTTATTGAATAAAGAAACTGATTTTTTCCAAATTTCTTTGTATTGAGGAGGGGCAATATATATATAGTCAAACTCACGGGCAGGTTGATTGTATATATATCTGAATGCATCTGCCTTTAAAACATGAGCATTTGAAACCAGTTTTGTGTTAGACAGGTTTTTCTTGATGGTTGAAACTGCACGAATATTGTTGTCAATGAAAAGTGCATATTCTGCACCCCGGCTCAGCGCTTCAATACCAACACTGCCAGTTCCAGCAAAAAGATCTAAAATACTTGATTGTTCGATATCGCTTCCAATGATATTGAATAAGGATGTTTTTACTCTATCTGATATAGGTCTGGTGGAGACCCCAGGGACTGAAAGCAATTTGAACCCTCTAGCTTTACCACTGATGACCCTCATGGTTTTTACCCTAAAAAAATCTTATACCGCTGGTATAAAAATAATTATATCCACAGAATTATGATAACCTGATGTTCTCTAAAAAATTGCGCACTGAGATGATATTTCCAAATGGTGTGGTTACAGGCAGAACACAACCTGTACCCAGGATAAAACGGACGCTTTCAGTTTGTTCAATCGCCATTTGGGCCTCATTAACTGCAGAATGCGAGTTACCAAGCACCATCGTAGATATACGGTTCAATCCACCACATACAACACCATCATCGATAAGTGCTTTTGCCTCAAATAAGCCTGGGTCAGTTTCTTGGTCATGCCAGTTATAAATATTTACCGGATAATCCAGAAAAAGGTTGAACATAATATCTTTCCCGTGAATGTGGAGCATTTTTAACCACATATCTTCGGCGGCCTGGAGGATTGCTAAATCATAAAATTTTCCGAATTCTTCGTATTCATCTATTGTCAATAAACTGTGCTGCGCATGTTGAACCGCAAAAAAGATACCTGAAATTCCAGTTAATTTTATTTCTTCAATAAACTTAATAGTGGTTTCTGTGATAATTTTCAATCCGGTATGAAGCGCATCCGGATACATCCTTAAAAATGGCACAATATTATCTTTCCCGATTAGATTTTTAGCCTGGGACAGAGGGTTAAATATTGTTTGGATTATCGGTGTTCCCGGGCCATATTCGTTAAATAAAATCCTAAGACAAGAGATTTGATTTCCGAGAGACCCTTTATCCGGGTCCAGAACCGGTAATTTTTCCCAGTCTTCAGGGAGTTTTATCAAACGTCCATTGTATTCACGTGTTCCTTCAGGTGCGCCTAACCACTCATCTTTTACCCCCCAGTCTCTAAGGCAGTAAGAAGAGGCAGGGCTGACCTTAATAATATCTAAATCGAAGGTACGTTGATAATTTATTGTGGCATTAGCCAGAGTTTCAGGTGATTGATCATCGACTGGAAAATGCCTCCAGAGAGCCAGGGGTACTCTGTCCGGTTTTTCTCCAGCCAGGCAATGCTCGATGCGTTGGCGATGTGTCAGCATAAGGTCTCCTCCAGAATTCTAATAAATAAACAATCGGCATGAAAAATTACAGATCTTTATGAAATTGACTGTTCTAATCAACATCACCGTATGTCCAATAGCGGTTAATAAAAAAGTTCCAGAACAGAACAATCAATACAGCGATAGCCAGGGTTATATTGTCAGTTAAAAATTCAGTTGAGATGAAAGAAATTTCAAATGGAAGGTTCGAAATAATTGAATAGACAAGCGGTTCCATAATCGCCAAAGTTGGTATACGGATCGCTAATCCAATAACACTCACGATAGAAAATTCGATCATTTGTTTGAGTACTGGTTTGGTCCGTGAATCCGGATAAGTCCAATAGCGGTTCCATAGAAAATTACTTATTACAGCTGCGATAAAAGAAATTGTTCCTGCAACAACAAGTTTCGCTGAGAAACCAAGAACCAATAAATTCATAACTCCGAAATCCACAATCGCGCCGATGAACCCCACAAGGGTAAATTTTAGGAATCTTGTCCTTTCACGTGGATTTGTAATGATCGAAGTCATAATAAATTTAATTTTGTTTTGAAATAGGGGATGGTCAATTTAAGCCCATCGATAAGGTCGATCTCCGGTTCCCAGTTTAAAATCCTGCGAGCATGCGAGATATCCGGTTTTCGCCTTTGCGGGTCACTCGAACTGGAAAATTCATCAATAAAATTGACACCAGCGTTGTTACCGGTTAAATCATTTATCAGATGAGCGAGGTCAAGGATACTGATTTCATCTGGGTTGCCTATATTGATTGGATTATGCTCTTCTGAAAGGAGGAGATTGTAAATCCCCAGGACCATATCATCAATAAAACAAAAACTCCTGGTTTGCATTCCATCTCCGTAAATTGTGAGGGGTTTATTTAAGAGAGCCTGCCTCAGGAAGTTAGGGACTACCCGTCCATCATCGATGTGCATTCTCGGACCGTAGGTATTGAAAATCCGGGCGATTCGAGTATCAAGATTGTGAAATCGGTGGTAAGCCATCGTCAATGCTTCAGCAAACCGTTTGGCTTCGTCGTAAACTGAACGTTTACCAATTGGATCAACATGCCCCCAGTATGTCTCAGATTGGGGGTGTTCTTTTGGATCGCCATAAATTTCACTGGTAGAGGCTAGTAGAAATCTCGCATTGTTTTCCCTGGCAACTCCGAGGGTATTATGGGTGCCGAGCGCGCCCGCTTTCATTGTTTGAATAGGAAGATTGACATACCCTAAAGGAGAATTTTCATTGGGGCTTGCTGGCGAGGCAAAATGCATTACCGCATCAACTTTACCGGGTACAAAAATAAAATCAGATACATCGTGGCGAATAAACGAAAAGTTGTTATGACCGGAAAGATGAGCAAGATTTTCAGCGCTTCCGGTAATAAAATTGTCCATCCCAATAACGGAGTGATTATTATGTATTAATAAATCACATAGGTGGGAACCAAGAAATCCAGCCGCACCAGTTAGCAAAATTCTCATTTGTCAATAAAAACCCGATTTGAACGTGTGATTCGAGGGAAATAATTAATGGCCCACCGAATTATTTCGCATAGCCACTCACTTTCATCTGACCCTGGTCAATGATTATGCTCTCCACAAAGACCTGTTGGACTGAAGGAAGTAAACTGTTTTGAAAAGCTGTTTCCATTGCCACTGTTAATTGATTAACCAGGATGGATGGAAGATCGAAAGGACCGACTTTTGCAGATACAATATCGTATTGAGGTTCTCCCTTTGCGTCCGGGTAGACCGAAAAGATGAGGGTCAGGGGCAGGGTAATATTGTTCTGTTCAGCCTGCCCTGTGATTTTGATAACACCATCCCTCAAGAAAACCTGGACATCACTTACATTGTATTCTTGATAAGATTGGAGTTCGTAATTTATAATTGAAGCAAGTTGAGCCTCAGTAACAATTAATTGAAATGATTCGCCGTTTTGAATACTTTCGACAACTGAATCAACATTTGTGATCAATTCTTCAACCGCCTGAGTTGATATTTGGACAGTATCAGCAGATTCAAAAAGATTTAACGAAGGCAGGTTGCAAGCCAGACCAAGTAATATTGGAATTAACCCGAGCAAAACATAAGTGGTTATTTTAACTGGATTAGACATATAGGCTCCATGTTTCTGAAAATCAGGTTGGAAATTTTATCATAACATGCATGATGAATTTACTGAAGCGAATGAATTAACGACATCGGCAAGAATTGAGGCGATTCTTTTTGCGGCTCCTATTCCGGTAACGCTGAACCAATTAGCTGAGGTGCTGGGAAAAAGCAATTCAGAGGTTGAAAAAGGGCTGCAGGATCTGGAGATCCAATACAAAGATAATCAATACACGCGGGGATTGAGATTGCAGCGTTATCGAGGTAGATACCAGCTTACCACTTCGCCAATGAGCACAGCGGATATTGAGAAGTTTTTTGGCCTTGATTCAAAAGTTAAATTAAGTACCGCGGCCCTTGAGGTTCTATCAATCGTTCTTTTCTTCCAGCCTGTTACCAGACCAAGAATTGACTCCATCCGGGGGGTCAACAGTGACGGGGTAATCAAAAGCCTGCTGCGGAAAGGATTAATCCAGGAAGAAGGTAGACTGGATTCTCCTGGAAGGCCAATACTGTATTCAATAACTCCTGAGTTTTTACAACACTTTGGATTAAATTCACTGGAAGAACTCCCATCACTGGATATCGAACCGGATCGGGGAGTTCCCTGGGAAGATAGAGAATCAATCTTAGAATAAACCAAACATGCCTGAAGAAAGGATTCAAAAAATACTGGCGCGCTCAGGAGTTGGTTCGCGCAGAAATTGCGAGCTGATCATAAGTGAAGGACGGGTGAGTGTAAATGGCCGGATTGTTCAACTGGGTGATCGCGCGGATGTCCAGAATGATACGATAGCGATTGATGGAAAAATTATCAAAGATCTGGATAAAAAGGTGTATATAGCTTTGTATAAACCCAGGGGATACCTGTCAATTGAAAATAAAAATGACCCCAGACCAAATATCTATGAATTGATTGATTTTTCACCCAGGGTTTTCCCTGTAGGGCGTTTGGATATCGACAGCGAGGGATTACTGCTTCTAACAAATGACGGAGACCTGACATACAGGTTATCACACCCAAAATTCCAACATGAGAAAGAATACCGCGTGAAGGTAAAGAGGAGACCGGATAAAGATCAGTTAGAGAAATGGAGGCGGGGTGTCGTACTTGATGATGGATATAAAACCCGACCTGCTGGGGTAAATATTATTTCTAGCTCCCCTGGAAGTGCATGGCTGCAAATAATCCTCACTGAAGGAAAAAAACATCAAATAAGAAGAACGGGTTTGACAATCGGGTTACCGGTTGAAAGAATTATTAGGGTGCGAATTGGTAGTTTGAAACTTGGAAAATTAAGGCCAAAAGAATTTCGGATGCTTGTTTCTAAAGAAGTATCAGATTTGAAAAGAGGTTTAAATCTTCAAACCAATCGTTCGACTTAAATGGGTAATTTCAGAATGGCTGAATAAATGATTTTTAATGTTATTCTCCTGTTCAGTTCAGGTAATTCCCGGTCAAATTGTGTATAATCCCGCCAGAATCGATCTCAATAAATTAAAAGTCTAAATGGAAATGGAACTAAATACTCATAACAATTGGGTCGACAAACCTTTGTTGGAAAAGTTCAATATAAATATTGAACAAGTAATATTTCTGGTTATTTTAATCCTGGCTCTTTTCACAAGATTTTATGACCTGGAATCACGGGTGATGAGTCATGATGAGAATTCGCATGTTTATTACTCCTGGCGATTATTTAAAGGTCAGGGTTTCGCTCATGATCCGTTGATGCATGGTCCGCTTCAATTCCACATGGTTGCACTCAGTTATTTTATTTTTGGAGACAATGATTTTACAGCCCGGATTCCAGCAGCATTGTTCAGTGTAGCGACAGTACTGTTCATGTGGAATTACCGCAGGTATCTGGGCCGCATTGGCGCGCTTATCGCATCTGTTTTAATATTATTCTCCCCATATATGCTGTTTTATGGAAGATATGTCCGCAATGAAGCCTATGTTGCATTTTTAGGAGTAGTGACATTATGGGCATTATTGCGCTATCTCGAAACGGGGAGAAATCGATATTTATTCTGGTTGACTACGGCGACGGCGCTTCATTTTACGGCAAAGGAAACAGCCTTTATTTATACCGCTCAGCTGTTAATATTCCTGGCTGGTTATCTGTTGTATCGCATCCTGCAGAAACCCTGGAAAAAACAAAATTTCAAGCAGTATTTTTTGGGCTTAATAATTTTAATTTTTATCCTGATTTTGATTGCCGGAGTGACAATCATAATTAATCAAGATTCTGGGATACAGGAGGTTGTTGATCAAACGTCTGCGACAAATGAAATCAACAGCGGAACGGTCTCTTTAATAAACAATATACCCACACTCTCATTGATAACAATAATAATCAGTGGAATAAGCTTGACCGCGGCAGTTATTATTTTATTGATCGGTTATTCAGCCCAGGGTTTAAAGGCTGAGAGATCTTTTGATGTTCTAATTTTACTTATCACACTGGTATTACCACATCTGAGCGCACTACCAGCCAGTATTATTGGTTGGGATATCCCAACCAATACGGGACAGGTCCAAAATATCACAACTTCAAGCATTTTACAGATTGGCGTTTTCCTGGTGCCATTAATCCTGATTTCCACACTCATCGGAATATGGTGGAGCCCGCGCAGATGGCTGGTAAACGCGGCAATTTTTTACGGCATTTTTATTGTCTTTTACACCACAGTTTTTACAAATGGAGCTGGTTTTTTTACAGGACTGGTAGGTTCGCTCGGGTACTGGTTAGAACAACAGGGGGTAAATCGCGGCAGCCAGCCCTGGTATTACTATGGTCTGGTACAGATCCCAATATATGAGTACCTGCCCGCACTTGGCACTTTGCTGTTACTGGTCATGGTGGTTTTCCGAAAATGGTTTTTTCCCAAGGATCCAGTAATAGCCGAGAATGACGAACCAGCAACCCAGAATGACCCGAACAAGTCTGATAAGGAGAGCATACAACCCACTTTTCTGGCGTTGATAATTTTCTGGTCGTTAACAAGTTTGTTTGCCTACACTATCGCGGGGGAAAAAATGCCCTGGTTGACGGTTCATATAGCGTGGCCATTAATCTTATGCGCTGCCTGGTTTCTTGGAAAGTTAATTGAGTCTATCAATTGGAGTAAATTCAAGGAGAACCAGGGCTGGCTGTTAGTAATCATATTATTTATATTTATCTTAAGCGCTTCAGCAACGGTTGGCTCCCTCTTTGGAGTGAACCCGCCCTTTCAAGGAAAGACTCTCCAGCAACTGCGCGACACCAGCTCGTTTATTGTGAGTTTTATCACCGCGGTCGCGAGCGGAATAGGATTGATTTATTTATTTAAAAAGTGGACCCTCACACAATTTTTGTATGTTGGATTGCTGACAGGATTTGCGATCTTTGGAATACTCACGGCAAGGACAAGCGCACAGGCTGCCTATATCAATTACGATAATGCTAATGAATTACTGGTCTATGCCCATTCGGGTGGTGGCGTAAAGACAGCATTAAGACAAATCGAAGAAATTTCCGAGCGAACGACCAATGGCCTGGCGATTAATGTTGCCTATGATAACGAGACTTCTTACCCATACTGGTGGTATTTACGCAATTACAATAACGCTATTTACTTCGGAGCAGATCCAACTCGCAGCCTGCGAGAATCAGAAGCGATTCTGGTGGGGGATGCCAATTATGGAAAAATCGAACCAGTAGTTGGTGAAGCTTACAACGAATTTGAATATATTCGAATCTGGTGGCCAAACCAGGATTACTACAATTTAACCTGGGAGCGGATTAAAAACGCCGTCACTAATCCAGAAATGAGGGCGGCTTTATTTCAAATTTGGTTAAACCGGGATTATTCATCTTATGGAAAGATCACAGAAAAGGACATGAGCCTGCCTAACTGGTCGCCGTCGGCAAGAATGAAGTTATTTATCCGCAAGGATATCGTAAATAAATTATGGAATTACGGCGCAGTTCCATCACCGGAATTAATCCTTGCAGATCCTTATGAGGGCAAAGAAATCGCTATTTCGGCGGATAAAACAATCGGGATACAGGGCGACCAGCCCGGTCAATTTAATCATCCGCGCGGCATAGCGGTAGCAGATGATGGAAGTATATTTGTCGCTGATTCTGATAACAATCGAATCCAGCATTTATCCTCCGAAGGTGAAGTGATCAATACCTGGGGCATTTTTGGCGATATAACTGCAGGAAATGCTCCCGGAGGGTACTTCAACCAACCCTGGGGTATCGAAGTAGGTCCGGATGGTTCGGTTTATATCGCCGATACCTGGAACCATCGCATACAAAAGTTCTCGCCAGAGGGCGAATTTATAACAATGTGGGGCTATTTTGGGCAGGGAGAATCGATTGATGCTGTTTGGGGACCGCGAGATATTGCGTTCGATAAGGACGGAAATGTTTATGTTTCCGATACAGGAAATAAAAGGGTGGTGATATTTGACCAGGAAGGCAATCCGCTGGCAGAATTCGGAGAACCTGGTTTGCTTCCCGGACAATTTGACGAACCGGTGGGTATAAGCATTGATGAGGAAGGGAAATTACTTATTGTCGATACGTGGAACCAGCGTATCCAGGTTTTAACTCAATTTGAAGAAGGTTCATTCTCTTTTATACCAGATACTGAATGGGAAGTTGCAGCATGGTATGGCCAATCACTTGATAATAAACCTTACATCGCCGCGGAATTTGAAGATATGGTTTTCGCGACGGACCCGGAAGGATACCGGATTCTCCAGTTTGATAAAAACGGGGAATTAATCCAATTCTGGGGCGATTACGGAAATGGATTAGACAGCTTCGGGATGCCTGCCGGAATCGCTGTTGATAAAAAAGGCGGCATCTGGGTCAGCGATGCAGGCAACCACCGCCTGATGCATTTCAAAGTGGACAATCCAGAATAGAATAAATTAACTCCACCAGTTTAGAGTGTCATTAATCTAATCAGGAAAATTATTTGCCTGTTAAATATTAGATTATCTGTGGTTAATTATGAAAAACTGATGCTATAATCAAAAATAAATTGAGGGAGATTTTCAGGAGATAGTGATGAGTGATGAAATATATGGCAAGGTGGACTCTGATTTAGATCCATTTAAAAAGATTGCAGAAAAGATACCCGGGTTCAGTGGTTATATCGAACGCCAGAAACGGCGTGATTCTGACAAGTTGCTGAGAGAGATGATTGCTGACCGTTTTGAACAGCAATATCAACGGATATCATCATTACAGCGCGATCTTATCAGCGCTGGTGAAATATCATATGTGGATGATTTGGAGTCTGCCGCGATCAAACTTCGCACGTTTGCTGACCGAATCAGGCGGGCGACCAGAGGCTATTCAGGACTTTTTGATGCGGTCAAGATAAACGAGGAAGAACTCGGTTTACTTTACAAGTACGACTCCCAGATGCTGGATCTGGTTGATGAAGTAAGCCGGGCGGTTGATAATGTAGAAGTATCAATTGGCAGCGATGGACTTCCAGCCTCTATCCGTCACCTGCGAAGTGTATCGCAGGAATGCATTGATGTTTACGATAGGCGGGAAGAAGCAATTCTTGGTGGAGCAGCATTAGAATAACCAGGATAACAATTATATAAGTTGTAAAGAGAAAACGCAGGAGAGAAAAAATGGCAAGAGTATTTGATGTAGTTGAATATCCAAATGAAATGGCGGATGAAATCGTCCACCGGTTTCCGGAAGTCGGACCTGGCAATTTCAGAATTGGCTCACAGGTGATTGTCCGTGAATCGCAATCAGCAATCTTTTTCCGGGATGGCAACGCGCTTGATGTTTTTGGTCCAGGACGCCACACAATTGTTACTGCGAATATTCCATTACTCATTGACCTATTAGGGCGGCTGTTTGATGAAAAATCCCCCTTCCCAGCTGAGGTCTTTTTTGTTGCGATGCGAGAATTTGTTGACCGGAAGTGGGGCACCCCGCAGCCAATAATTGTGCGCAATCCGAATATGGGATTAGGAGTAGCGCTGCTGCAGGGTTTTGGCACTTACAGCTTTCAGGTAAAAGATCCGCAACAATTTGTCAACCAGGTAGTTGGATCGCGAGGGATGTACCGGATGAATGAGATAGAAAGCCGGCTGCGATCGATGCTGCTCTCTAAACTGCAGGATTTGCTTGGCGAGACTGCCTCAGAACATGATGTGCCAGAGATGATTGGTTTAACCGAGGAACTTGGTGCAGGCGTGCGCGCCAAATCACAGGATGATTTTCTTGCACTCGGATTGACATTAAAGAGCTTTTATATTTCAAACCTGAAACCCTCAAGTAAATCTGCAGAGGAACTCCGGGCGATGGGTATGCTGGATATGCAAACATATACCCAGCTCCAGGCAGCGGATGCGATGAGGGATGCGGCCCAAAACCCGAGTGGTGGAGCAGGTTTAACCGCTGGAATTGGGGCTGGAATGGGCGTGGGGAGCGCGATCAGCCAATCTTTACAGGGCATGACCGGGGCGGCAGCAGCAGGCGGACAACAGACTGCGCCTCCTCAATCCAGCGGCCCTGCTGGCGGTTTCCCACCTGTTATGACCCCTGCTGAAGCAGCAAGCCATCTGAAAGTTTCGGAAGAAGATGTTATAGCGGCGATAGATGCTGGAGACCTTAAAGCCAGAAAAATCGGAAACGCATACCGGATAAGCAAAGAAGCCCTTGAGGAATTTCTCGACGGATAATATCTGTAAGAAAATAGAAATTTGTAATAAATCCCGTCTTTTTATTGAAATATGGAGGGATTTATTTATTTCTGCAGGATATTGACTATCTGGTCGATTTTTTCTACAGAAAGCGTTTTGGATTTTGCGAATTTCCTGATCAGATCCTTCAATTTCGCCACGTAAACAGTCTCGGCAGGGGGAGGTTCATTTTCAGAAAGCTCAATCTGGACAGCCGAATTCGTGAAAACAAGCGAGGAGAAGATCTCCGGAACAGAGTTATCTTTAAAATTTTCAGCTAAAAATTTTGATAAACGAGTTTCATCTGCCTGGATTTCAAGTTCCGGTCTGCCCAGGCTTTCCTGGGCAAATATTTTCATGTATAAGCTGCCGCCCTTTTGTCGCCAACGGCCATCCCGGTAAGTTATCAAACCTTTTTGATGATATGTGCGCAAATTCCAGACTCCACATGGCCCGATCAATAAATGTGAAACTGGTGAAAGGAAATGGTAAAGATAGTATTTATCATCAAGACCTTTAAGGGCTTGATCCAAAATTTCATCCGGCCGGGGTTTTCTTGACCAGCGATTGCTGAAATAAATTCCAATTTGTGAGAGAATAAAACCAAACACCAGAGCTAAAAGTGAATAATAGAACTGGTCTGGATAACGAAAAGAGAGGTACATCCCACCTGCAAGCACTAATAACCCACCAAATAACGTGAACTGGGCGATTTTTGCATTTCGCTTGATTAAGCTTTCATTGCGATAAATATTCATCTGTTATTTCTTGCTCCCTGGTTTCCAACCCTATTTTGAATGGCGTCGTTGATCTCAATCAGCAAATTTGATTTGACCGCCTGGCGGGCAGACCTGACTGCACTGACGATTGCACGTTGATTCGACCGGCCATGCCCGATAAAGACCAAGCCATTAATTCCCAACAGCGGCGCGGCTCCAATTTCGGAGGGATCCAGGGTTTTTTTAATCTGGTCAAATGCCGGTTTAGCCAGCAGAGCCCCAATTTTGGTCCTGAAACTGCTGGTTAATTCCATTCGGAGAATATCGGCAAACATTTTCGCAACAGCCTCGCTGATTTTCAGGACCACATTCCCGGTGAAACCATCTGTAACTACAACATCTACCTTACCCCCGAATAATTCTTTTCCCTCAATGTTACCGACAAAATTGATGTCACTGTTTTCCAATAAGGGAAAAGCAGCTCTGACAAGTTCATTGCCTTTACCCTTTTCTTCAGCGTTAGCCAAAAGTCCAACTTTAGGATCCCGGATATCCAGAACTTTGTTGGCGTACACTGATCCCATAATTGCAAACTGGACGATATGTTCCGGTTCGCAATCCGGGTTTGCACCGATATCAAGGACCGTACAGTGACCACCCATAACCGGAAATAAAGCGGTCAGAGCAGGCCGTTCGACTCCAGGAATGGTGCCAAGCCGGAAAAAGGCGGTCGCGAGCGCCCCACCTGTATTTCCGGCGGTGATAAAAACATCCGCCTGATCGGTTTTGAGCATATCCATACCGACCGCCATTGTTGTTTGGGCTTCCCTGCGTTTTGCTTTTAATGCCAGCTGGAGACCTTTGTCCTCCATTGTAATCGCGTCGGATGCATGTATGATCTGGATTGGTAAGCCTTCCAACTGCCTGTCAGGCAATCCTGTGCGGATCAATTCTTCGGGGCCAATTAATAGTATTTCATCCTCAAACTGCTGGGCAGCCTGTATGGCTCCCTGAATCTCAGGCAGGGGGCAGTCGTCGCTTCCCATTGCATCCAGGGCAATTCGCATGGTTTCTCCTTATGGAAAATTGGGTATTCTTGACAATGATCAAGGGCAGATTATAATACCGGAGTATATGCGCTGGTGCTGGAATTGGCAGACAGGCATGGTTGAGGGCCATGTGCCGCAAGGCGTGAGGGTTCAACTCCCTCCCAGCGCATTACAGCCCTGGATGAACTCCAGGGTTTTTTATTCTACAATTTTCATTCTTTTTTCTAAAAAGCGGACAGCCGCTGAAAGAATTAATGTCAGAGATAAATAAAGAAAAGCAGCGACGAAAAACGTTTCCATCACCCGGAATGTGCTCGCCTTTCTGATCCTGGTGAGCTGGGTCAGTTCTGCAACCGCAAGGACTGTTGCCAGGGATGAGTCCTTCAGGAGTGCTATAAAATCATTACCTAAGGGAGGCAGTACCCTTCGAACTGCTTGCGGAAGAATTATATACCTCATTGATTGGAAATAACTCATACCCAGAGAGCGGGATGCTTCAATCTGCCCCTTGCTGATGGATTGTATGCCAGCCCGAAAAACTTCAGCCTCAAAAGCGCCATAACCTATCGCCAATGCAATGATTGCCCGCAGTTCCATCGGGATCGTCCGGATACTGAATTCTGCCATACGATATGAAATGTTATAAAGTATAGAGCTATCAAAAAAATAAAGTCCCCATTCCCCGAGATTGTTTATAAGTTCGACAATTATTGGAATAAACGCAAAAGCAACCATAAGCAGAAGCACCACCATTGGAATTCCGCGTATAATTTCCACGTACAATGTTGATATGGTGTATAAAAATGTGTTCTTCGATAATCGCATCAGACCGGTGATTAATCCGATCACAATCGAAATGGGAAACGCGATCAGAGTGATGCGTAATGTTGTTTTTACACCTACCAGCAAGAATTTGAATGTTTCATAATAATTTGCATCTGTAAAAATAAACCAGATAATTAATATGCCGGTTGCAATAATAATTAATATCCACCAGGGTAGTTTTGAAAGTTGAATATCAAGCGGTCTTGGGATTGATGGTTCCCCTGTTTTTCGTGTAGTCTCCATAAATTAACCCGTAATTAATTAATTAGATATTCATTATCCTCCCGCAGGAGATGTATTTTCTCTGCGGGAGGAATTGAAATCTCAGTACTGTTTAGTTTAAATAACTGTTCTGTACTTTTAATTTCTCAGAAACGGCTCAAGGATAATTCTTTACTCTTCAAGTTTCCACTTTTTATTAAATTCAGCAAGCGTACCATCTTCTTTCATGGATACAAGTGCATAGTTGACTGCATGTTGGAGATCACTTCCTGGTGGGAAAACAAAGGCAAGTAATTCATCAGATGTAATTTGACCAGCAATCGCCATTTCACCCGGGTTTGCATCCATAAAACCAACTGCAGATACTGTATCTATCACTATTCCATCCACGTCACCAGCCATTAAGGCTAAGGTTGCAGCAGGAAAATCTTCAAACAATTTGAGTTCCTTGTCGGGGAAAGTTTCCTTGGCAACGATTTCATTGGTAGTTCCTATTTGGGTTCCGATCAATGCTGCGCTATCCCCTTGCATATCTTCTACAGATCTGGTTTCACCCTCCTGAACCAGCAAAACCTGACCAATGGTGACGTATGGAATAGAATAATCGATGATCTTATCGCGTTCGGCGGTGACAGTAACGCCGTCAGCTAACCAATCATATTCACCAGCTTCCATAGCGGGGAAGATGCCATCCCACGATGACTCTTTAAATTCAGGTACACAGTTAAGACGATTACAAATCTCACTGACAACGTCATAATCCCACCCAACACCATCGCCTGTTTCTTCATCGATGTAATTGAATGGCGGGTAAGCGTTTTCTATGGCTACTGTAACGGTATTTCCACCAAGGTCTGGGAGTCCCAATGCAGTTTCACCTCCAGCAGGTACCTCAGTAGCCGGCGGTGCACAAGCAGCAAATAAAACACTCGCCAAAGTTAATAGAGCAAACACCCACATATACTTTCTCATTACTCACTCCTTTTTGTTTTCTTAAATCGTTACACCGTTTCTGATTATTGAAACTTATTTTATCTTAATTTTATTGACTTGTTGGTTTTTTTAATAATCAGGGCTGGTCAAAAGAATACATTTTTCTGTTACTGAATATAGAAAATAAGGGTTGTTCAAGCTGATAAATTTGATTTGAATTTTAAATTATCGATAAAATCTAAAATTAAGAATTCAAAGTAAAATAAATTATCATGAAAATATTAACTGATTTACTGGAGACAATACAACCTTCCGAAGTATTAAGTGTCTGTATCGGGTTGAACTGGACTGCGGTAGAAGTCACCCGTGATGGTGTTGAAAAATGTGGAATTGCTTCAACATTAATCCAGAGTCATAAACATTCAGAGGAACCCAGAATCGAACCGGCGGGAAATTTTGAAGATTTTTCAAACATAGAGCTTGCTCAATTTTCGTTATCTGACAACCCTACTCTACGAAGTGTTGGAATCGCAGCGCTGAACGCCTCAATCACTTCTGATGTTCAAAAATTCTCAGAATCAAACGCCGCTGAAGTTTTAGCTGAACGTGGAAAAGATAAAAAAATTGTAATTATCGGAAGGTTCCCATTTGTTGATCGATTGAGAGCCCAGGTTGGAGAACTGGCGGTTATCGACCAGGATCCTATGCCAGGTGATTATCCACCTGATACGGCGGTTGAAATCATCCCACAGGCGGATGTGGTCGCAATAACCGGGATGGCATTGATCAATAATACCTTCGATAACCTGTTGGGTTTGTGTCCGGCTGAGGCATTTGTAATGGTATTGGGACCCAGCGCTCCGTTGAGTACGGTGTTATTTGATTACGGCGTCGATGTTATTTCAGGCGCAATGGTTGAAAACATTCAAGCGGTCATCCGGGTTATTTCTCAGGGAGGAAATTTCCGCCAGGTTCACAGGGCGGGGGTGAAATTAGTGAATATGTTTAAATAATTATGGAATTAGAGAAATATTTAATAATCTTATGATAGTTATTCAACTGCATGACAGGCAACCCAGTGGTCGCTTGTAACCTCACGCCATTCCGGAATTTCCTGTGAACAAATTTCCATTGCGATGGGACAGCGCGGGTGAAAGCGGCATCCTGAAGGGGGATTTATTGGGCTGGGTATTTCCCCGCTAAGTACAATTCGTTTTCTGGCGCGATCTTTTTTGGGGTCCGGGATTGGCACTGCGGAGACTAGCGCTTTCGAGTAAGGGTGAAGGGGATTACCATACTGTCTGTTCCGGTCGGCAAGTTCGACAATGACCCCCAGGTACATTACCGCCACCCGATCACAGATATGGCGCACCATACTCAGATCGTGAGCTATAAATAAATAAGAAAGGTTAAAGCGGTCCTGCAAATGCTCAAGCAAATTGACCACCTGAGCCTGGATAGAAACATCCAGGGCGGAGATTGGTTCATCACAGACGATAAAATCCGGTTCCGAAGCGAGCGCCCTGGCAATGCCGATCCTCTGGCGCTGGCCGCCAGAAAATTCATGCGGGAAGCGGTTAACCAGACGGCTGCTTAATCCCACCAGGGACAGCAGTTCCTTTACTTTTTCTGTCCTTTCATTCTTGTCCGGATAAAGTTTATGAACGCGCATAGGTTCGCTGACTATCGAATTTACTGTCCAGCGTGGATTCAGGGATGCGTAAGGATCCTGGAAGATCATCTGAGCTTTTCTTCTGATGGCCATGATATTATCAGAAGCACTATTCTGGATATCATGGCCATCAATGATTACCTTTCCCGCAGTGGGCGGATATAAACCGAGCATTGTCCTTCCTACAGTTGTCTTGCCACAACCGCTTTCGCCAACCAATCCAAGGGTTTCACCGGGGTATATATCGAAAGTTACCCCGTCAACTGCTTTTACAGCGCCGACCTGTTTATCAAAAACCAATCCCTTAATTATCGGGAAGTGTTTTTTCAATTTCTCGACCCTGACAATCGGATTATTTTCGTTCATCTAAGTTCACCTGTTTCAATATTTACCCAGCAAGCAACTTGGTGATTAACGTCTACCATTTCCAATGGGGGGATGCTCTGCCGGCAAATATCTCGAACGTATTTACAACGCGGTGCAAATGGACAGTATTTCGGTTTAATAAGCAGGTTTGGAGGTGCGCCTGGGATCGAGAGGAGAGGTTCATGGGTCTCTTGATCAATGCGAGGAAGGGCAGCCAGGAGAGCATTGGTGTATGGATGCAGGGGAGCTTCGTATAATTCATCCACAACAGCTTCTTCAAGGATAATTCCCGAGTACATTACGATCACTCTATCCGCTACACCGGCGACCACACCAAGATCGTGGGTTATCCAAATTAAAGACATCCCCAATTCTTCCTGAAACCGGATAACCAGTTCAACGATTTGAGATTGAATGGTAACATCCAGTGCGGTTGTGGGCTCATCTGCTATGACCAGACTGGGTGCGCAGCTTAATGCCATTGCGATCATAACACGCTGGCGCATGCCTCCCGAGAATTGGTGCGGGTATTCGCTAAGGCGGTTTTTTGCATCTGGTATGCCGACTGCAGTCAGCATCTCAATTGCCCGCTCAACAGCTTTTTCGTGGCTGAAGCCCAGGTGGACGATCAGGGATTCGGTCATCTGCCGGCCAATTGTTAACACAGGATTCAATGAGGTCATTGAATCCTGAAAAATCATGGCTATCTCGCGGCCGCGAATTGACTCTATCTCATCTTCTGATAACTGCAGCAAATCCCGGTTGGTGTAAAGAGCGGATCCGGAGGAAATTTCACCGGGAGGGATTGGGATTAAACCGAGGATCGATAACATCGTCACGGTTTTACCGCAGGCACTCTCTCCAACTACAGCCAGCGTTTCGCCATCATCAACATGAAAAGAGACTCCATTTACAGCGTGCACAATTCCCTCAGGGGTGTGAAATTTGGTGACCAGATTATCAACCTTGAGTAAATGTCCCATGCTAATCTCGAATTTACTATACTGAACGACTGCGCGGGTCAAGCGCATCACGAAGACCGTCGCCGATAAAATTGATGCTGAGAACAATCAAAGTTATTAATAATCCCGGGAAGAGCCACAACCAGTAAGCGGTTTCGATATAATTATGGGCTCCATCCAGCATATTTCCCCAGGTAGCTGTGGGAGGTTTAACCCCCAGACCGAGAAAACTGATATATGCTTCGAGTGTTATTGCATTAGCAACGCCAAGCGTAGCAGCTACAATGATTGGAGCCATGCAGTTAGGGAGAATGTGTTTGAAAATTATCTGGTTTGTTGGAGTTCCGGTGGAGCGAGCGGCGAGGATAAATTCATTTTCTTTTAAGGAGAGGAACTCCGCCCGGACAATACGCGCCAGGTAGGGCCAGCTTGTAGCGCCAATGATCAAAACGATCACAACCACACTCCCGCTGAAAGTACGTCCCAGCAGGGTGATATCAGGAATTGTTCCACTGAAGAATTTTGCTATCACCAGAAGCAGGAATATTTGGGGAACGATCAATACCGCCTCGGTAAACCGCATCAGCAGGCTGTCGATCTTACCTCCAAAATAGCCAGATACAGCACCGATCAGAACACCAATAATCACCATCACCAGCATTGCAGTAACCCCGATCAACAATGAAATTTGACCGCCATAAATCGTGCGGGCAAGGATGTCCCTGCCAACCGTATCAGTGCCGAATGGATGCGCAGCGGATGGGCTATTCAACCTGAGGCCTGTCTCGGTGTAGTTTGCATAGGCTTCAGAATAAAAAAGTGCGCCGCCGAGTGAGTAAGCACAAATTGCCAGCAGGCAGATGGTCCCGAAAATAGCCATCCTGTGGCGTTTGAATCTGCGCCAGGCAAGCTGCCAGAGAGACAGCGGTGGTGTTTCAAGTTCATCATGTATCAAAAGAGGGATTGCGTCGGGTGTGGTTTCCATTTTCAACTCCGATCAATCATATCGAATACGGGGATCTAGCCAGGCATAAGTTATATCGGTAATAATTTGAAAAACGATCACCGCCGCTGCAATCAGCATTAATATTCCCATTACGACCGGAGTATCTGACCTGGAAAGGTGATCCAGGAACAAACGACCCATGCCTGGCCAGGCGAATATCCTTTCGGTGACGATCGCGCCGCCCAATAATATTGGCAGGTCAAGCCCTATCAATGTAACCAGAGGTAAAGCGGCGTTTTTCAAACCGTGCACGAATATCACTTCCCGGCGCGGCAGACCTTTTGATTTAGCCGTACGGATATAATCCTGGCTGAGGACTTCCAGCATTGAACTGCGGGTATAACGGCTGTAAGTGGCGAAAAATGGGAATGCCAGCGTGGCAACAGGCAGTATCATGTGCCATGCAATCTGGGAGGTAGTTTTTCCAGCTTCCGGTTCGAACATCCCCACTGTGGGCAGATAGGGCAAACCAAATTGTTTGAAGTTGACAGCAAAAATATACATCCCAAGCAGTCCAAAGAAGAAAACTGGCATGGAATATAAAGCGAAGGTTAAGGCTGTAACAGTGTTATCAACCAGAGAGTACTGGTGAAGTGCTGAATAAATTCCGATGAGTACCGCTCCGAATATAATCACTGCTTCGGCAGTCAGCATAAGCAGGAGTGTATTAGGCAGCCGGTCCCAGATAACTTCGGTTACCGGACGGCCGCGATTGACCAGCGAGGTACCAAAATCTCCCCGAAATACGCCTTTGCGTCTTCCCTGGGTCTCCGGGATTCCATCGCCATCCATATCAGATTTGGTCCAATCATTTCCGATTAACCAGTATATATACTGCACATATATTGGTTTATCCAGGCCAAGCTGGCGGGTAAGACGTTCTCTATCCTGTGACCGGGTAACATTCCTGCCGCCCATGGTTGCGACAGGGTCACCCAGGTTTTGCATTAAAAAGAACAAAATAACACTGATAATAAATAGAAGGGGGATTCCCTGAAGCAGACGTCGAATGATATATCGGGTCATCTATTACTCCTTCTACTCAGCCATGCCGTTTTCACAATATTTCTGTTGAGATTATTTGAGTAAAAATTCAATAAAAAAAAACCGAGCCGGGAGAATTACAATCCCCCGGCTCAATTTCTATAAGAAAAGACTGGTTGAGGTTATTCTACCATTTCCCATTCCATGATATTGTAGAAGGGAGTTGCTCCAGAGAATTTTACACCTGAGAGCTTGTCGCTGGTAGCAAACCAGTCAGGATCCTGCCAGATGCCAATCCAGTATGCCTGGTCAAAGATCAACTTAGTAATTTGATTGAATGTTTGCTGGCGCTCAGCAGGATCAACCTGGGTAGTCTGCAGCAAGAACAGCCCATCTAGATCTTCATCACATAGAGCTGACCAGTTTGTGCCGCCCGGTGATTCATCTGAGGGAATCTCACTACAGAGCCAATCCATAGCATCTGGATCCGGGAAATTCGGATTGGTAGAGAATTCACAAATGTCGAGTTCACCGGAGGCGCAGGGCCCATTCTCACCATAGCCTGAGAAGAAAATATCTGATTCGAAGTTCAAAAGATCCAGTTGGACTCCTACTTCCGCAAGCTGCTGCTGGGCAACTGCCTGGGTATCCATCCGGACTTCCCGGGTTGTAGTTCCATATCTCAGAACCAGTTCAACCCCATCTTTGTCACGGACTCCGTCTCCATTGGTATCAACCCAGCCGGCTTCATCAAGTAGCTGGTTTGCCATTGCAGGATCGAAGGGATAGGGTTCTGTCAGTGATGGATCGTTGAAACCCATATTATCCCAGTATGTGATTGCCGGGACAGTCTTGTCGTAGTTGAGGTCCCTGTTCAGCGAGAACCGGTCAAATCCATAAGCCAGCGCCTGGCGAACTTTTTGATCTTTCAGCGCTGGGTGACCTTTCTCCCCAAGGTTTAAGAACCAGCCCTCATTATAACCAGAAGGAACCTTGTAAAGAATCACCCCAGCTTCCTCCAATGCTGGCATGTCGGAATATGCGAAGAAAGTACCTAAATCGCCATCTCCAGCGATCAGAGCAGCTACCTGGGAGGCATCATCTGGAACGAACCGGATGAATATTTCATCGATGTTAGGTTTGCCCAGCCAGTAGTTCTCGTTTGCGACGAAACGGGTAAAACTGCCTGATTCCCATTCATCAAAAACATAGGGGCCACAACCTACAGTAGGCTCTCGACTCCAGTCTGCGGTATCGATTGTACCTTCCGCTTCAAAGACAGGTTTTAATACATGGGCGGGAAGAATACCTTTCCACAGCGATCCTGCCCAGGGAGCATAAGGTTCACTGAAATTCATCACAACTGTTTGGGGATCAGGGGCTTCCATGCTTTCAATTTGATCATATGGTGAAACCTGAGCAACCGTGTTGGCTGGATTAATGTACATTTCATAGGTGAAAATAAAATCGTCGGCTGTAATTGGTGTGCCATCAGACCAGACGATATCATCACGCAGGGTCAATGTTATTATTTTTCCATCTTCAGAAATACCTCCATTTTCAGTACTGGGTATTTCCGCAACAAGGTCCGGTATAAGTTGATTCTGATCATCAAATGTCCATGCCCAGCAGTTCCATAACTGCTGTGTGATCAGAGAAAACCACATGTTTGTATAAGCTGGGTTGAGGGTGTCAAATTCCTGGGTGAAAATGAATGTGGCGACTTTACGATCTTCCGGGGGTGCGACGGGTTCTTCCTCGGCTGGTTCCTCGGCTGCTGGTTCTTCTTCCACAGGCTCTTCTGCCACAGGTTCCTCTTCCATTGGTTCTTCTGCTGCCGGTTCCTCAGCAGCCGGTTCTTCCGTGGGTGGAGCGGCTGGTTGTGCGCAGGAAGCCAGAATTAGACTTACTACAACCAGAATAAACAGTAACCACCTGATTCGCTTAAAGTGCGACATATTTCTCCTCCTTGAGAATTACTAATTGGTTGATTGATAGGAAGAATTTTTTGGGCCGTCATGTTTTTGAAATGGTAACCATTGTATAATACTGGATGTTATCACCTCCTATTAAATTTTAATAAAATTCTCTTTTTCAAATCTCGCTTGAAATATAACACACCATAAGATTTGGATTTGAACATTATATAAATAATACAGAAAAACGTAAAGATAGTTCAAGTACTTTTAATAATCCTGGGCAATAAAAAATCTATAGCTGGAGATTGTAGATGGACGAAATAAAAATAGAGGTGCTAGAAAATGATTTTAAATTAAAAATAATAAGCGAGGCTGTAAGTGTTTTGATGGATCCGGGCGTGAGGATCAAAAACGAGGGAGCACTCAACCTCATTGCAGACTCTGGCGGATCTATTGATAAAAGCCTTTCAGTCGCCAGAATCCCTGAAAAGGTGGTTTTTGATGCAGTCGCAACTGCTCCAGATGTTTTCTATCTTTATGATTTGGAAGGTAAACCTGTCGTTACCTATGGTGGGGATAATATCCATTTTGACCCTGGTTCTACCGCGATATTTTATCTGGACACAAAAACCGGGAAACACCGCCAGCCTGTAACCCAGGATTTAATTAATTTTGTAAAAATTGTAGAAACGCTTCCGCAGATCGATGCCCAGAGTACCGCACTTATCCCTTCTGATGTCCCGGAAGGGATGGGTGACTGGTACCGTTTATACCTGGCACTAAACTTTATGAAAAAACCGGTCATTACTGGCGCTTTCGGAATAGACACCTGGTGGGTTATGAAGGAAATGCTTTCAGCAGTCTCCGGAGGAGACCTGGAGCTGGCTTCAAAACCGATCGCTGTTTTTGATGTATGTCCATCTCCACCGTTGTTGTGGAGTAATCTGACCTGCCAGAATTTGATGGACTGCGCCAGGACCGGAATTCCAGCTGAGCTGGTATCAATGCCGCTGGCAGGGGCAACCGCCCCGGTTACGCTTGCAGGCGCAGTGGTACAGCATGCAGCTGAAAGTTTGAGTGGGATTGTCATTCACCAGCTTACAAACCCTGGGGCGCCGGTTATCTGGGGCGGCTCGCCCTCAATTTTTGACATGAAAAACGGGACCACGCCGATGGGCGCAGCCGGGACATGGCTGATCGATGCAGCCTATGTTGAGATTGGAAAGAGCCTGAATATTCCAACTCATGTTTACATGGGGATGAGCGATGCCAAAATTATTGACGCTCAATGCGGATTTGAATCGATGGGGGGCGCACTGGCAGCCGCTCTTACTGGCGCAAATATGATTTCCGGTGCGGGGATGCTGGATTTTGAAAGCTGCCAGAGTATTGAAAAACTTGTGATCGATGCAGAAATAATTGGGCTGGCAAAACGATTTGTTCATGGTATTCAGAAACGGGATGATCCTATCGGTATGGATTTAATCAGGGAGATGGGTCATCATTCGGGCTACCTTTCAAACCCCCATACACGAAAGTGGTATAAAGATGAATTTTATATCCCCTCGGAAATTATTGACCGCGGGTCTTATGACTCATGGGATTTGAGTGGAGCCAGATCAGTCGTTGAACGGGCTTCAAGCCGGGTTGAACATTTAATCAATTCATACCAGGCGCCTGTTTTAGACGAGGGTATCCGTTCTGAATTGAAGAAGATTGCGGAAACTGAGGCCAGCAGATTTGGATTACAGTCGCTGCCTTTCACATACAACCCGATCGAAATGCAATCGAATACAATCGTTGGTTGAATATTAAACCCATCTTTTTAATTACCAAAGGGAAAACCATGGGAAATAAAATAAAGAGCGTTGAAAACCCTAAACTAAAACTGGAAATTTTAACCCCTGAAGATGTCAATAAAATCCATACGGCAACATTGGATGTGATCGAATCGGTAGGCGTTAAATTCCCATCCGAAAAGGCATTGGATGTTCTCGAGGATCACGGGGCAAGCGTAGACCGGGCAGCTAAAGTCGCCCGTATCCCTGGGGAGATCGTCGAAGAATTCATAGCACTTGCCCCGCCTGTGTATGATTTAGCGGCGATGGATTCAGACCTTGATCTGCCATTAGATGGTAACCACAGTTACCTGGGAACAGATGGATGTGGGGTTGAGATAATCGATGTTTTTACTGGAGATAAAAGCAGATCGCTGAAAAAGGATGTGCAGGATGTGGCCAGAGTTGCGGACTATCTTGAGGAAATTGCGTTTCACTGGGTAGCCCTTTCCGCCCAGGATTGTCCACCCGAGAGCAGGGGCTTGCATGAACTGGAAGCGGTTTGGTCAGTTAGCAAAAAACACCTGCAAACAGAATCAATTGTCACTGAACGTGAAATGATTGCCGCAGCAGAAATGGCGTCAGCCATGGCTGGGGGCAGGGAGGAATTACGGAGAAGGCCAGTGCTTTCAATCATGCAGTGCACAATCAGTCCTTTGGGCCATGATGGGGGCAGCATTGAGGCGGGTCTTGTCTGTGCCAGAGCTGGCATCCCGGTTGGCTATATGACAATGGCTTCGTGCGGTTCAAGCGGGCCAGTTACATTAGCAGGCAACCTGGTTGTCGGAAATGCGGAAGTGATTTCAGCCCTGACTCTTATGCAAATGACTGCTCCCGGGAGTCCATTTTTTTATGCCGCTGCGCAAACATCCATAGACTTTCGAACCGGGGCATACACTGGAGGAGGACCGGAGGATTTTCTGTTTGGAGCAGCGACAAATGTTCTGGCTGATTTTTATAATATCCCGCTTTCAATGGGCGCATTTGCCACCGGCGCCAAGCAACCGGATTGGCAGGCCGCAGTTGATAATAGTTTTTCTTCATTCATGGCTGTTTCGACATTATCCGACATGCTGCTTGGTGCTGGCTTACTGCATGGTTCGCGCATTTTCTCTTTTGAGATGCTGCTGATGGATTCGGAAATCTGGAGTATCCTGGAGTCAATGTTTAAGGGGATTGTTATTGATGCTGATAAGCTTGCTGTTGATGTCATTAAGGATGTTGGACCAGGAGGCAATTATTTGAGTCAGAAACACACCCGTAATAATATGCGAAAACGCTGGCAGCCGAATCTTATGGACAGGCGTTCATACGAGGCGTGGGAGAAAGATAAATCTGGCGCTAGAGAATGGGCAAGGAAAAAAGCCCAAAAAATATTGAAGGAATACAATCCGGAACCGCTTGAACCAGACCTTAAAGAAGAGCTCAACAGGATTATCAGCCAGCTTGAGAACCAATGAGTTGAATACAGAGATTTTTTGATCATTGGATGCGCCCACAGGTTTCCGAGTTTATATCCGGTATTAAGGCTGTCCTCCCGATACTTATTGGTGTGATTCCCTTCGGGATGATTTATGGAGTGCTTGCCCTGGATGCTGGAATGCTGCCAGTGCAAGCCCAGGCGATGTCATCAATCGTTTTTGCAGGTTCATCCCAGTTTATCGCCACACAACTGATTGGCAACAGTGTCTTCGGGTTTGTTATCGTATTCACAATTGCAGTAGTCAATTTGCGCCATTTGCTTTACAGCGCATCAATCGCACCGTATTTTATAAATCTATCAAAAAAGTGGGAATTCTTTCTGGCTTATTTTCTAACCGATGAAGCATATGCAGTAGCGATAGCTCATTTCAGAAAACTTGAAAAAGACCTGGAAGCCTTCAATCCAGGTGAAAGGATTCCTAAAATCTTAAACGACAGATATACATACAAAAATTTTTATTATCTTGGGGCTGGGTTTGGGCTGTGGAGTATCTGGCAGATATCCACCGCAGCAGGCATCTTTCTTGGTGCAATAATCCCGGAAAGCTGGTCTCTGGATTTTACCCTCGCCTTGACTTTAATTGCGCTTGTGGTCCCAACCTTCGACGATCGAGCCAGTTTGATGGCAGCCTTAGTTGCTGGTTTAATTTCTGTGTTTGCTTATGCATTGCCGTATAAAATCGGCCTGGTTGCAGCCGCATTTGTTGGTATCACAGTTGGGGTAATCTTGAAAAAACGATTATGAATCTGTGGCTGATTATGATCATCGCTGGAGCGATCACATATGGTCTGCGGTTATCCTTTATCCTTCTGGTTGGAGATAGGGAAATCCCGGGTGATATTAAAACCGGATTGTACTTTGTACCCCCAGCAGTATTAACTGCCATTATCCTGCCAGAGGTTCTGTACAGCGGGGATGAACTGCAGCTAAATTTTGGAAATTTCCGCTTGATTGCGAGCATAATCGCGGTCCTTGTAGCCTGGAAGACAAAAAGCCCTATCCTGACTGTAGCAATCGGTATGATTGTCCTTTGGGTATTGCTGGCTTTTTTCGTCTGAATATTTTGATCCCTTTGAATTTGAATAATATTAAGAAAGTATGGTCAGATTATCGGAGCAGCAGGTAGAGGTTATCCAAAAACCAGTAAAGAGCAAGATATTTCTTGAGGGCCCAGCTGGCACGGGAAAGACTACAACCGCAGTCGAGCGACTTCTTTTCTTAATGGAACAGGGAGTTCCAGGAGATTCAATTCTAGTCCTGATCCCCCAGAGAACACTTGGAAATCCATATTGGGATGCAGTTCAGCATCCTGGAGTGATGGCTGGAGGGGAGGTGACGATAGTGACAATCGCTGGCATCGCCAGGAGAATGATCGATCTGTTCTGGCCTGAGATTGCGGAGAAAGCAGGATTCATTTCCAAAGGGAAGAACCCCATCTTCTTAACCCTGGAAACGGCCCAATATTTTCTATCAAAAATTATCCAGCCGTTCTTCAAAGAAGGGTTATTTGATTCCGTCACGCTTGAGAGAAACAGGCTTTACAGCCAGATACTTGACAACTTAAACAAATCTGCTCTGGTGGGTTTTGATTACACTGAAATTGGTTCAATTTTAGAGGCAGCCTGGAGCGGGGATCCAGGCCAGGTAAATGTATACAATGATGTCCAGAAGTGTGTGAATTTATTCCGGCAGCACTGTCTTGAGAACAATCTGCTGGATTATTCACTTCAGGTGGAAATATTTCACCAACACATCATTCACATGCCAGAGTTCAATGATTTTTTTTCCCGGAATTATAACCACATGATAGCGGATAATATTGAAGAAGATACTCCCGCTAGCCATAATATTATCCGGTCATGGACGCCTATTATGGAATCGCATTTATTTATATATGATTCCAATTCTGGATTCAGAAATTTTTTAGGCGCTGACCCGGAATCAGCCTGTGAACTGAAACGAATTTGTTCGAGTTTAATTCAATTCGAGCATTCATTTGTAATGTCGAAAGAGATTGAAAGGTTTAACCAACTGCTGGCACAACAGATTAAACCCGATGTCTCTTTTCCTTCGCCAGACAAAATAAGACCCATTGATACGGGATCCAGAAGCAATCCGAAACATGCTTTTGAAATCGGCGTCAACAGATATTTTCCGGAAATGCTGGATTGGTCAGTTGAAATGGCGAATTGCCTTATCAGAGATGGAACTTCGCCGGGGGAGATTGTTATTATTGCTCCATATATTTCTGATTCACTGAGTTTTATGTTGACGGAAAGGTTTAAAAGCGCTGGAATACCTTTTTATACCCACCGGCCTTCCCGGGCACTCCGGGATGAGCCTGTGATCAGGTGTCTTTTAACCTTGATAGCGCTTTCATACCCGAATTGGGGATATCCACCTACTAAAACTGAAGTAACCAATGCATTGATTACTGCTATCCAGGGATTAGACATTATCCGGGCGAATCTACTGACCAAAATTGTTTACAGGGATAAACATAACCCACCGGATTTATCCGAATTTATTCTGATCAAACCGGAAATGCAGGAGCGAATAACTTACAGATTTGGAGAAAAGTATGAGAAGTTACGCATCTGGCTGCTGGAAAATCAATCCATGGATGAGAATTTAGATGTATTTGTCAGCAAATTGTTCGGGGAAATACTATCTCAGCCTGGTTTTGGTCTGTACCTGGATATAAATTCCAGTCAAATTGTCGCAAATTTTGTCGAGTCGATCAAAAAATTCAGATGGGCAACTTTAGACAGCATTGAAGGGAACCGCAGCCAGATGGGGAAGGAATTCTTCTATATGGTTCAGGAGGGAGTGATAGCGGCGCAATATGTCCAGCAGTGGCAGGAGGTTCCCAGGGATGCGGTATATATCGCGCCTGCGTACACTTTTTTGATGCATAATCGGCCGGTGGAATATCAGATCTGGCTGGATACTGGCAGCCGTGGGTGGCATGAACGCTTGAACCAGCCCTTAACCCAACCATATGTACTGAGCCGGTCTTGGAACCGCGAACAAAAATGGACCGATAAAGAAGAATTTGCCTATGGAAAAGATACGCTGAGCCGTGTGACAACTGGATTGCTGCGCAGGTGCAGGAATAAGGTTTATTTTGGGTTATGTGAATTGAACGAAAGAGGTTTTGAATCACAGGGTCTATTTATTCGAGCAGTACAACGACTTTTAATAGATACTGCTAATTTCCCCGGGTAGCGGGACCTGGTGCTGGAAAACATTAATAATGAGTGAAATCAGACTACGACCTGAGCAAGAGGAAATTCTTAATTATAAAAAGGGGAAGATTGGGATATCGGCTGTCCCAGGCAGTGGAAAAACCTGGACACTTTCATTGCTGGCTGCAGAAATTATAAACCGGGGGTTATTAAAGGAGCATCAAGAAGTGTTGATTGTGACCCTGGTAAATTCTGCAGTGGACAATTTTTATGCCCAGATTACCCGGTTCTGCTCCCAGAAAGCTCTGCTGCCGCTTGGATTTCGGGTCAGGACACTCCATGGACTGGCGCATGATATTGTAAAAGAAAGACCCGACCTGGTTGGGATTGGTGAGGATTTTATTATTGTTGATGAACTGGAGACTAATAAGATCATAGAAGAAGCAGCCAGGGCATGGATCCATTCCAATCCTGGAATATTGAGTGAATATATCAACCCTGAGATGGAGGAATATAGGCGAAACAGAGCAATCAGAGACAAAGTCCCTGAATATTTTCGGGATATTGCGATAGGGTTTATCCGGAGTGTGAAAGACAAACGACTGACATCATCCCAAATCCGTGCACGCCTTGAAGAAATTCCGGTTGAGATGCCACTCCTTGAAATGGGATATGAAATTTACAGAGATTACGAACGTAGTTTAAATTATCGCGGGGCGATTGATTTTGATGACCTGATATCCTATGCACTGGTTGCTCTGGAAAATGATGAATACCTTGCAGATAGGCTTCAAGACCGCTGGCCATTTATTCTTGAAGATGAAGCTCAGGACAGCAGCCGGCTTCAGGAGAGAATTTTAGAGCTGCTATCTGAGAGGAACGGCAATTGGGTCAGAGTGGGAGATCCGAACCAGGCGATCTTTGAAACATTTACGACAGCCAATCCTGAATATTTGCGAAATTTCATTATCCGTGAGGATGTAACAGAAAAATATCTATCTGTATCAGGGCGGTCGACGCAGAGTATTATCGACTTGGCAAATAATCTGGTCACATGGACAGCTCACAATCATCCTATTATTGAAGTTAGAAGCGGCTTGACTCACCCACCGCTTATCGAGCCTGCTACCCAGGACGATCCTCAACCAAATCCTCCAGATTATCTCTCAAAGATTTTTATAAGCCATATCAATCACAGACCCGAAAAGGAAATGGAGGTCGTTGTAAATTCAATTGCTGGATGGCTGCCTGATCATAAAAATGAGACAGTGGCAGTTCTGGTACCGAGAAACGATCGCGGGTCGGCTCTTGCAATTGAACTCCAAAAGGCAAATATTTCCTATAATGATGACCTTTTGAAGGTCACTTCACATACCCGCAGGACGGTTGGAATAATAAATAACTTGTTGAAGTTCTTCGCAAACCCTGAATCTGCCTCACAATTATCAAAAGTATACGAAGATTGGCTGGCGCTGCAAGGACAGAATAAAGAGCTTAAATTTGAACCTGAGGAATCATCCAGAAGGATAAAAAAAGTGCCGCATATCGAGGATTTTTTCCAGCCAGAACCTGGCCGTGATTGGCTGGAAGGTGTCCACAATTCTCTGGAGAACGAGCAGGAATACCAGTTCTATTTACAATTCCGGGAAGAAATTCAGCGGTGGGGGCCATCTGTGACAATCCCAATTGACCAGATGGTTTTAACCATTTCAAAAGAGATATTCAAGAAACCTGAGGATTTAGCGCTGGCTTATAAACTTGCACTGATAATGCGTCAGGCAGGACGATTCAACCCGGGTTGGAGAGTTGAAGATTATTCAGCCGAGCTCGAAATTATTCTTAAAAACCGGAGAAGTTTTCTTGGTTTAAGCGATTCAGATACTGGTTTTCATCCCGAAAAACATAAAGGAGTAGTTGTAATATCTACGATGCATAAAGCCAAGGGTATGGAGTGGGACCGGGTTTATCTAATGTCGGCCAACAATTACAATTTTCCAACTGGCTACCCGGAGGAGGTCTATTTTGATGAAAAATATTTTATCCGTGACAGGTTGAACCTGCAGGCAGAGACACTTGCACAGCTGGAGACAATTTTTTCGGAGAATCCTTACGAATGGTATCAGGAGGGATTTGCGACAAATCAGGCACGGTTGAACTTTGCCCGTGAAAGGTTACGATTATTATATGTAGGCATTACTCGCGCAAAGAAGGAACTGGTAGTCACCTGGAACAACGGTAGAAATGGAAAAAATTCGGCGGCATTAGCGCTTATCAAACTGCTTGAATCAACCCAAAAAAAAGCTTATCCAGAATAAATTGTCGTATATTTTAAAAATGATACTACCCGAGAATTTCAATTACAGTCAAAAAAGCTTGCAAGATTTCGTTTACTGCAGGAGGCTGTTTAAATACCGTTACATTGACAGGATTAATTGGCCTGCTGTCGAATTAGATCCAGTTAATGAACTCGAATTACGTGCTAAATCCGGGGCAGATTTCCACCGGGCTGTCCACCAATACTTTGCCGGAGTATCTGAGGAAAAAATTGAAGATTATTTAGTGGATTCCTCATTAAAAAAATGGTGGGATAATTTTAAAATTTCCATTATAAAGAATCTTGATGAAGCGGATAAATTCCTTCCGGAAGTGAGACTTTACTCGGTTATCCAGGGTTTCCGGGTAATCGCGAAATTAGATCTGGTTGCCATCAAGCCAGATGGGCGCTGGATAATTTATGATTGGAAAACCTCTAAAATTAGATATAAAAGCGGAGTTCTTGGCGAGCACTTTCAATCAAAAGTTTATCCTTATATTCTATTCTGTGCGGGCAAACATTTATGTCCCTCGAAAAGGATCGAACCTGACCAGCTAAAAATGATCTACTGGTTTGCGGAATATCCCTGGAATATGGAGATATTCGAATTCGATAAATATAAATTGACTCAGGCAAAAGATGAGATTGGAAACACAATAGAGAAAATTTCTGGGATGAATCCTGAAGAATTTTTAAAAACCGATCAGGAAGTTAAGTGTAAATTTTGTGTTTACCGGGCACTCTGTGAGAGGGGAGATTTACCAGGGCAGGGTGGAGTGGCAAATGAATTAATATTCTCTGAAGAATCCGCACAATATGAATATGATTTTGATCAAATAGTAGAAATTGAATTTTAAGCAATAACGGTTATTGGATTTATGGCAGCCTGGATTGAACCTGAACCGGTAGAAGTCCCGGATGACTTTATAAAAATCGTAGGTGGTCATCCGGTTGTAGCGCACACTCTATACCGGCGTGGATTAAGAAATCCTCAGGAAGCCCTGTCGTTTCTGAATCCGGATTTATTTAAAGCATCTCCATCCAGTGATATTCCTGGATTAGAAAAAGCTGTATCCCGATTGATCAAAGCATTGGAGAAAGGGGAAACAGTTTGTGTTTGGGGCGACTTTGATGTAGATGGGCAAACCTCCACCGCCCTATTAATCTCTGCTCTGCGTAATATTAATATTGATACGGTCTATCATGTCCCTTTGAGGGATATTGAATCGCATGGGGTAAACATTCCATTCTTAGAAAAGATAATTGGGGATGACCACCATCCTAAAATAAACCTGCTGCTTACCTGTGATACCGGCATTGCTTCTCACGAAGCGATTAAATTCGCAAACCAATCCGGGGTGGACGTGATAATCACAGATCACCATGATTTACCGGAAAAGCTGCCAGATGCAGAAACTATCCTGAATCCTAAAATGTTGGCTGAAGATCATCCACTCCGCAACCTGCCAGGCGTGGGTGTGGCATACAAACTCATTGAAGGTCTTTATACCCGGATTGGCCTAAATGATGAAGTGGATCAATTCCTGGACCTGGTTGCATTGGGTATAGTATCGGATGTTGTTATGATTACAAAAGACAACCGTTATTTGCTTCAATCCGGGATTAAAAAACTGCGCCAGGCAGAACGACCGGGACTGCAGGCATTGTATGAATTAATTGAATTAGATCCAAACTTAATTTCAGAAGAACATATAGGTTTTATTATTGGACCCCGCCTGAATGCAGTCGGGAGGCTGGATGATGCTGCAAAGGGAGTAGAGCTATTATTAACCGATAATATGGCAAGAGCACGGATACTTGCTCTGGAACTTGAGACATTTAATTCCCGCAGGAAATTGCTAATAAACCAGGTGTACCAGGCAGCTTTGTCTGGAATTGAAAAAAACCCTGGATTGATGGAAAACAAAGTAATTGTAATATCAAATCCAACCTGGCCGCCAGGAATTATCGGCATTGTCGCCAGTAAACTTGTAGAGAAATACAATAAACCTGTTATCCTGATTTCAACAGCTGACGGTCATGCGGGAAAGGGGTCTGCCAGGTCTGTGGAAAGAGTCGATATCTCAGCTGCAATCCGGGACAGTAGCAGATTTTTATTGGAATATGGCGGGCACCCAATGGCTGCTGGCTTAAAAATTGATCCCGCAAAAATTGAGGATTTCACAAAATCAATCTCTGATTATGTTGTTGCTTTAGATATACCGGATGTAAAAGAAGCAGTATTTGATGGTACTATCGATCTGGGGGAGATATGCATGGGATTCATTGAAGATGTCGAAAGATTAGCCTCATTTGGGCCTGGAAACCGGCAGTTAATATTTATGAGTGAGGATCTAAAATTTCAGAACTATACAACGTTAGGACGTGAAGATGAACATATTTCACTATCAGTATCTGATCGAGAGGAATCCAAATATAGATTGATCTGGTGGAATGGAGTTGATGAATTTGATAAAAAATATTTAGAAAATTCTCGATTCAATCTGTTATACACTGCAAGTTCTTCTTCTTTCCGAGGATCAAAAAGTGTACAACTGGAGTGGGTTGATTTCCAGGTAATCGAAAAGAAAATTACCGATCTGGAGCCGAGTCGAATTTGGAAAATCCGTGATTTTCGAAAAATTCATTCAAAACTTGAAAAATTAACCCAAATGGAGATCGGGGAAGAAACGCAAATCTGGATCGAAGCTGGAGGAGATAGTGAGTTAAGAACAAAAGGGATCCATAGAAAAATTGAGGCTGCTCTGGTAGACAGATACAACATCAAACCAGCGTCGAGACTTGTAATCTGGACAACACCGCCGGGAAGATGGGAATTGCGCCATGTTATTGAACAATTATCTCCAACAGAACTTATATTCTTTTGTGTTAATCCAAACTCCCTCGACTTTCATTCCTTTATGAAACAACTCATGGGTATGGTTAAGTTTGGAATAAATTCTAATAATGATATTTTGGATGTCCAGAAAATGGCTGGCTATCTGGGGCAGAGGGAGATAACCATTCGTAAAGGACTGGATTGGATTATTTCCAAGGGTTATATTATGCCCAGCATTGAGGGAACTTTCGAGATTGCAACAAGGAATGAATTCCTAAAAACTGATGAATCAGAGTTATTAATGAATCAGATCGAGTTGCTAATTGAAGAAACGAATGCATACAGGAATTACCTGAAAGATATTGATATTGAAATCCTGAATTCAGGGATATAATTTATTAATATTTGAGAAATGTTATTCAATTATTGAGAAACCAAACTAACGGGAGGAAAAAATGCCGGGTGAAAAAGATGAAAAATTTGATGAAAAGGAAAGTGAAAAAAGCGCTGAAAAGAGCTGGGATGAAAAATGGAGCAGAGATCCACTAACTCCGATAATATGGGCGTTGATTTTTATCTGGGCGGGAATAGTATTGTTTTTAAGCAACCTGGGTCTGCTAGATCAATTCCTACAGACACTGACATTCAGTACCGGTATAGAGTCGATTGATAAAACAATCAGCGCATGGCCGATTATTTTAATAGGTGCAGGCTGTTTATTTTTGTTTGAAGTGTTTTTAAGATTAATCATACCTGCATATCGAAGACCTGTAGGTGGGACGTTGATTTTTGCTTTTATACTCATCGCAATCGGTTTAAACTCAATTATTGGTTTAAATTGGATTTTGATATGGCCTTTGATTTTGATTGCGGTTGGATTATCGATCTTACTTCGTGGAATTACGAGGAAAAGAGAATAAGTTTAAATTTTTAAAGTCGGCCAAAATTTAAAGAGAATAATTCATCCCAGGCGTATTGAATCGGAACCCACCAGCTTTCGCGCCCTAAACAGCGGAAATATGGTGGTTGGTATGCACGGATAATATCCCCGATCCTGTAACGTGGAAACACAGGTGTTGAAACAATTAGTCCACCGGATTCTCCGGGGGTCATCTCATGTAACAATTTTGTACCTGTTCTGGTAGCCACCTCAAAAAAGAATTGATCGTAATTTGGAACCCACGCCCTGTTTTGGTCCCGCTGCTGGCCGAACATACCTTCCGTCGCGCCGTAAATCTCCCGGATAACGACATCACCATATAACGATTGCAATACGGGCTGATGCTTAGTATTGATTCCCGGCACACTGCCCAATGTCATTATCTGGGTTTTCCAAATATCTTTTGGATATAAATTATGAATCTTTTTTAAGTAGCGGGCAAACCGGTAAGCAGTGTTAAATACCCCGCCCACCAAGGTCACATTTTTATCTTTGCATGACTGATAGGCGAGTTCAAATCTGTTTTCCCAGTCTGTTACCGATTTTCCGCCCCCCAATGCATCGATTTCTTCTTGAGAAGGTACGGATTGAATTGGTGTTTGAGCAGAGACATATTTTGCATAAATCCCAGAACTATATCCGTAATTAATTTCCTGGTTACCGACTGTAATTGTTCCAACGATCGAAGGGAAGTTTAGATTTAAATTGACTCCTGAAAACAAGTTGAATTTTTTATTCATCAATACATAAACCAGCATTGCCCTGCCAGCGCTAACACGCATATGTAAATCGGTTGGGGTCATTGGAATAAATTTTGATTCACCTTTAGTTGTTCCCCTGGTGATAGCCCATCCGACTGGTTCTTCAGGCAGCAATTGTTCAAAATCACCTGCCATTACTAAATCGAGATATGGCTTAAAATCCTCGTAAGTGGCAGCAGGGAATATTCGTCTATAATCCTGAATATTGTCAACATTTTGGACACCTTGAATTTTTCCATATCCAGTCTTGGAATAATCTTGTATCAATTTTTCAAGTACCTGAAATTGAGATTGTTCAGGATTCTCCAGGGATGCTTCCCAGGGTGAAAGAAAATTTTCAATTAACTTTACTGCAGAATCAGGATCAAATTGTTCTTGTATCACCATAGGATATTTGTTCTCATTTAATAGGATTCAAGTAATATTTATGCAGGATTTTGATTATAACGTCATTTTGAATCTATTCAGGTTTCCTTGGTTTTATGGATCAGACGCTGGCATACAATCAGGAATTTGGATTTAAGATAAATTCCAGTTCTAACAAAGAATTTATGGATATGGTAAGTGCTATTAATTAAAATGATCTCTAGTTATTTTTCCTAACAATTGACTTATAAGATTTCGGAAAATGATTGGAGGATGTAAAAATGTCTAATGACAACATAAAAGAGGTTCTGCGAAGATTGCCTTACGGGTTTTATAGCATCACTTCCAAATTCGGTGATGAAGAAAATGCAAGGGTTTTGAATTGGATGACCCAGGTATCATTTGAACCCAGGTTAATTGCAATAGTCGTCCAAAAAACATCTTTCTCTTACCATTTGATTGAAAAAGGGAAAGTCTTTGTTTTGAACGTTTTTAATATTGAGGATGCAGATGCTGTTATACCAATTACAAAGGGACGGAAGAAAAACCCAGAAAAGATGAAAAATCTGGACTATAAACCCGGGGCAGAAATCGGTTGTCCAATTCTTGATGACGCCGCTGCTTACCTTGAATGCAGGGTAAGAAGTATTCAGGTTGTTGGTGGAGATCACAATATTGTTGTAGGAGAGATTGTTGGTGCAGGGGTGAGGAAACCAGGCTCAGCCGAGGACACGCTTTCACTGCCAAAAATTGGCTGGATTTATTCAGGGTAGAAAATAAAAAAATTGTTTAATTCACAACTTCAAAAGATTTATTATCTAACACTATTTTAAAAAATTCTCTCAAACGTTATTCTTCGCCGAGGTCAATTACTCCAGGTTGTTCAATTTCCACAACATCTCCGTGAACATTGATCCGGATATAAAACCCCATCATCCCCATATATGTCCTGGTATCTTCTGGAATGCCAGTCTGGATCAGGTTTTCAAATTGTTTATCGATATTTTTCAGTTGGGAGGAAATCATCGCCTGAGAAAAAATATCCTCCTGGCCGAGCATTTTAGCGGTTTGTTCACTTAGAAATTCTTCATGACCTTCAATCATCTCACTCATTGACTCTAAAACCTGCCGGTCAACCTGCTCTGCAGGTATATGCCGGCGAAATCCAATATCATCGACGACATAGCAAGGTTCGTCGCCGACGTAAATGACTTCAACGACTCTATCCTGCTCATCGATTACTAATCCTTCAAAAAGGGGTTTTTTTGGCATAAGATTTTGACTGCTTCCGATACTATTATATTCAAGACTCAGGTAAATAATATAAAAATTGTATAAATTTACCCGCATTTTAGCGTCGGACTCTAACTTTCGTTCCCACATTGACAAAATCAAATAACCACTTTGCATCTTCGGTTCGAAGATTTATGCAACCGTGACTCATCGGCGTTCCAAAATTATTATGCCAGTATGTACCATGAATGCCGTAATCCTCATAAAAATACATGACAAAAGGCACATCTTCCAGGAAGTAATCGTCCCCCCGCATGTCAGCGAATTTGTATTTTACATATATATTAAATATTCCTTTAACTGTGGGATATTTTGCTATTCCTGTTGATACAATAAATTTCTCAATCAACTCATCTCCCTGGTAAACAAATAATCTCTGTCGAGATAAAACAACATCTATCCAGCGTTCATTTTTCTTGACGCCTTCCGGGCGATTAACTTTTACTTCAATTTCCGTTGGTTGTGATTCGACCTCGGTGGGTGGGGGAGGTGTGCTTGTGAAAGTTGGTGTGAAAGTGGGTGTTTGAGTAGGAGTTAAAGTAGGTGTATCGGTCGGGGTTAAAGTCGGGGTTGAAGTTGGTGTATTAGTATGGGTTGGTGTAAGAGTAAGAGTGAATGTTGGTGTAAAAGTTTGGGTTGATGTGGCTGTTCTGGAAGCCTTTGGAATGGATTGGCCTTGAAGAATATTCATATTCCTGCTGTTCAGAGCCTGGGTGAAACCTGGAAACCGAAGCCATGACAGGATAAACCCGGGCACAATCAGGAGGACAAATAACCATGCGAAAAAGGGTATGTTTGATTTCTTCTCAAAAGGTTTGACACTGTATTCGGTTGTAGAGACGGGTGACTGAATTTGATTTATCGAAGAATTTTCAGATCGCAACTGCTGAATTGCCCAATGCATCCCTTTGCGGGCCTGGACACTGTCAGGGTTGATTTCGAGAGCATGTTTCAGATAATTTATGCTAGCCCGCGGTGTCGTAAGCCCCGCAAGAACAAGCCAGGCTTCTTCCCGTTCTGGATTATTTTGGGCAGCCTTCATCCCCCATATTCTTGCGCTTGATTTATCTCCAAGTTTTAGGGAGTGAAAAGCTCTCTGCAGGTACGTATCGTAGATGGAATTTTCATTGTTCATTGGGAAAATGCTTCTGGCGTCGCGGTTATGCTTTCGTTTCTAATGAAACAAATGATACCAGATGCAATCCCTTGTGCAACAATTTCAGGGGTCTGGGTGAGCAATTGGCGGTCGAGGTTTAAGAATCCAGTTTCAATAATGACAGCCGGTGTACCTTCGTCGATTTCACTGAATGCGTGGTAACTGGTCATATCCTCAGTCACGCTGGTGCTGTGCAACGGTAATCCTGTCGCCTCAGTATATCGATTTCTCAAGCAAGCCGTTAACCTGGTAGTCCGTTCTGGACGTTTATTCGCCATAGCCTGGGCGACTTTGAATCCGGTGGCAAGGTTGTTAACAAAATCGCAGGAATCCGCATGAATTGAAATAAGCGCAGTTGCGTTATATTCAGCCAAATCTTCATCAAATTCCTTTAACAGATCAACTTCAAACCCTTCTTCTACCAGATATTTCTGGACAATCGTGGCTATATTAAGATTGACCTCGGCTTCAGTTAAACCATCACTGCAAACCGCACCAGAGTCGTTTCCCCAGTGACCTGCCACAATTCCAACTGAGGGTGTCAGAGCAGGAGAATCATTTTCATTTTTGATTTCCAGTTTTGTGGGTACAGGTTCTAAATTTACTCCTTCCCACGAATTAACCTGGGTTTTTATACCGGGAGTCCACATTGAGAATAGACTCGCCAATACAAAAGCGACTCCCAGAATAATTTTTAACTGGTAGAAGAAGCCATTATTTTTCGATGAGGTCGCCTTCTGGTTATTTTCCTGGGTCACTTTTACAAAGAGTATCTCCGCCAATTTGTTAGAACGGATAAAATGTTATGAAAGGGATATTTATAAATTCAAAATACATTTGACAATTTTACTGTAATGCAAATTGTATGCCAGTGGATACGACTCAATTAATTAAAAAAGCTGACCAGGTGTGTCCCGGTCAGCCAGGAAAGGTGGTTATTTTATACTAAAAGATTCCCCAATCCGCACCAGCGCCTTCTTCCATCATCGAAAGATCCCACATTTGCATGCCCATTTCTACGGACACGGGTCGTTCCAGCACCTCTTCGCTGTTTTTACGCACCATTTCCATCAACGCCGGGGCATATGGGCAGAAAGGTGTGGTCAGGATCATTGTGATTTCAGCGTCTTGGTCATTGACCTTTAAATCCCTGATCAAACCGAGTTCAATTACATTGAGACCAATTTCTGGATCGATTACTTCTCTGAGTTTTTCTTTAACTGGTTCAACCAGGTCTGGATGCGTTTGTTCCGCCCGCCAGAATAATCTTGATTCACTGCTGCTTTTGTCATTGGAAGTCATAACCGGGCAGTCTCCAGTATCTGGGGCTTAGGGACAATATAAGTGCAATGTGAATCCCCATGTAATTTACAGTTGATTTTCTTGGTAGGTAAATCAAGTATCGTTGCAATCAATGTACGGTCAATTGAACAGATTTCAGGGTGGTCATGACCTACATGAATATACGGGCAATTCGATTCATTGATATAGTATGCATCATCTTTGGATTCCCAATCTACTGTAAAACCCTCCTCGGAAAGCAGGGAGGTAATCAGATCGAGCTTTTGTTCGATATTCATACCCCTGAGACCACCCTTATGCTCTTCAGCCAAATCTCTTGCCATCTCAGAAAACAATTCATCAACCTTGTGGTCGGGTAATATATGTTTCAATTGATCCAGCAGTCTGAGTACCAGTCTTAAATAGCGTCTGGGAAATTGTTCTCTACCTTTTTCAGATAAAAAGTATAGCCGGCGTGGCCTTCCTACCCCATGCCGTTCCTCAACAGAAACTACCAAACCCTCAGCTTCTAATTTTGTGATATGGTGGCGAACGGAAATTGGATTGATTTCAACCTCATCAGCCAGTTCATTGATTGTACATTTGTTATGAATTAAGAGTGTCTGTAACACTCGTTCACGGGTGGATTTAGCTGAATCCTCATATATGTCCATGGAATGTTGACTCTTTTATTTGTTTGTTGTGCTTAAAATATATTCCTTTATCTGGTTGAGAGTATACTATGGCGAATTAATTTTGTCAATATTTAAGATTATTATCCTAAATATTATTGACTTACAGTTGTGATTTTGATATAATGGGTAAATAAATTAGATTTTTATGCTAAATATTGACAGTAAATGGCAAAATTGCTATAATCTGCTGGTTAAAAAATTAAAAAAAGTATAAGTTCAGGAGTATGTATGTCTGAATTAGTAATTAATGATCTTCATGTAAGTGTCGAAGATAAAGAGATTCTAAAAGGTGTAAATCTTACAGTAAGACAAGGCGAAGTCCACGCGCTCATGGGACCAAACGGAACCGGGAAGTCCACCCTGGCATACTCGCTTATGGGACATCCCAATTATGAAGTAACAACTGGAGAAGTATGGTTCAAAGGTCAAAATATTATTGAATTGGAACCAAATGAACGTGCCCACTTGGGACTATTTCTTGCGTTTCAATATCCTGTTGCAATACCGGGAGTTTCAGTTGCGAATTTTTTAAGAACTGCTATTAACGCGGGGCGGAAAGCTGATGATCCAGATTATAAAGGAATTCCGATCCCAGAGTTTCGTAAAACATTAAAGCAGAAAATGGACCTGTTAAAAATGGATCATTCTTTCGCCAGCCGCTATCTGAATGAAGGGTTTTCTGGCGGTGAGAAGAAAAGAGCTGAAGTACTACAAATGGCAACATTGCAGCCCGAAATTGCATTGATGGATGAAACAGATTCTGGCTTGGATATCGATGCATTGAAAGTAGTCTCTGAAGGTGTTAATGCTCTTCGATCTCCTGAATTTGGAGTGCTTGTTATTACACATTACCAGAGAATATTAAATTACATAAAACCAGATTTTGTCCATATCATGCTGGATGGGCAGGTAGTTGAAACTGGGGGACCTGAACTCGCCCTGCAGCTTGAAGAACAAGGATATGACTGGATTAAACAAAAAAGCGGAACAATCCCACAGTAGCACCACACAATTTCGATATTCCCAATTTTATTGTTGCCCGGAGGTTTCTTGATGAGCGATGCTCAAATTTTGGATGGTATAGGAGAATATCAATACGGGTTTAAAGACCCCGAAACTTATGTTTTTAAATCACGGAAAGGTCTGGATAAAGAAATTGTCGCACAAATTTCAGCCATGAAGGGAGAGCCAGAATGGATGCTGGAGTTCCGCATGAAAGCTCTCGAACATTTTATGGTGCGTCCCATGCCCGGCTGGGGGGCTGATCTATCATCACTGGACCTGGATAACATTTACTACTATGTCAAACCCACTGAAGCAGAAAGTAATAGCTGGGATGACGTTCCTGAAACAATAAAGAATACTTTTGACAAACTTGGAATTCCCGAAGCTGAACAGAAATTTCTTGCGGGAGTTGGAGCGCAGTATGAATCTGAAATGGTTTACCACCAGGTACAGGAGCACCTGAAGGAACAGGGTGTAATTTTTTTGAGTATCGAAGATGGTTTGCGTGAACATCCAGAACTTTTCCGGGAATACTTTGGTACGGTAATTCCAATTGAAGATAATAAATTTGCAGCTTTAAATGGCGCGGTCTGGTCTGGCGGCTCGTTTATTTACATTCCACCCGGTGTCAGTGTGGATTTGCCTTTGCAGGCATATTTCAGGTTGAATGTCGCAAATATCGGACAATTTGAGCGAACTATAATTATCGCTGACGAAGGTGCAAAAGTTCACTATGTTGAGGGTTGTACTGCTCCAATTTATACGACTGATTCATTCCACAGCGGGGTTATTGAAATTATTGTGAAGAAGAATGCACGTGTGCGATACACAACCATCCAGAATTGGTCTAATAATGTATATAACTTAGTGACCCAACGTGCACTGGTGTATGAAGGCGCTACAATGGAATGGGTTGACGCAAATTTGGGTTCTAAAATAACGATGAAATACCCATCTTGTTATCTATTAGGTCCGGGAGCGCATGGAGAAATTCTTTCAATGGCTTTTGCCGGGGAAGGACAACATCAGGACGCTGGTGGGAAAGTGCTTCATTTTTCACCAAATACGAGTAGCAAAATCACTTCAAAATCAATAAGCAAAGGCTCTGGACGCGCCTCATACAGGGGATTATTGAAAGTACATAAAGGCGCTAAAAATGTTCGTTCAAATGTAGTGTGTGATGCATTATTGCTGGATGAACATTCCCGCTCAGATACATATCCATATATCGAAATTGATGAGGACGATGTAGCAATTGGGCATGAAGCATCTGTTTCGAAAGTCGGTGAAGAACAGCTTTTTTACCTTATGAGTCGGGGATTAAGCGCGGAAGAAGCGACGACAATGGTTGTTTCTGGTTTCATTGAACCGCTGGTTAAAGAATTACCAATGGAATATGCAATCGAAATGAACCGGTTGATACAACTGCAGATGGAAGGATCTATTGGTTAATAATGGCGAATAAGAAAGTAATTACCAGAAAGAAAAGTTCAACATCAGTACAAAAACATTTTCCCTTTACCAGGGAAATGTTCACCACAATCTCGGGGAACGGCGAGACCCCAGAATTTTTTAAGAATATTCGCGCTAGAGCCTGGAACGATTTTATCAATATTCCGATACCTACCACCCAGGAAGAAGCATGGCGCAGAACCGATTTGAGGTCATTACCTGCAGGGGATTTCCTTCTGCCAGAATTGCAGAAGCTTGATGAATCAGAATTGCCGGCAGTACCGGAAGAATTGCTTCGGCCTCTTGCGGGAACCACACACGGTGGCCAAATTATATTTACACCCACAGGCGTGAAAATCGACAGCAACCTGCAACTTGAAGAGACAGGAGTGATCTTTACAGATTTGAATACAGCCCGGAAACGGCATCCCGAAAAACTGAAGAATATTATGGGCGAAATTGTCAAATCCGACGAAGGAAAATTTGCTGCGCTGGCCTCTGCTCTTTCACAAAATGGTGTTTTGCTTTATGTTCCAAGAGGTGTAGATCTTGAGTTGCCATTACACAGTATTTTATGGGGTCCGGGTGATAAGCTGGCGTTCTTCACCCATCTGATGGTTTACCTGGAAGAGGGTTCATCAGCCACCTATGTGCACGAGGCTGCCTCCCCGACCGTACCGGACCATTCAACTTTACATGCAGGTGTGGTTGAAATTTATGTAGGTTCCGGTTCTAATTTAAGGTTTGTGGAATTGCAATCATGGGGAGAACATGTTTGGAATTTCAGCCATGAGCGCGCCAAAGTAGAGCGCGATGCTAGCATCGATTGGATATTTGGCGCAATTGGAAGCCGGCTCACAAAAAATTTTTCCGATATCGATCTGATTGGCAGAGGTTCGACAGGTAGAATGTCAGGTTTTTATTTCACAGATGGTGAGCAGCACCTCGATCATGATACCCAGCAGAACCACTTTGCACCCGATACAACCAGTGATTTACTATTTAAAGGAGCATTACGAGAGAAAAGCAGGTCTGTGTGGCAGGGCATGATTTATGTAGCGCCCGGCGCTCAAAAATCAGATGGCTACCAGGCAAACCGGAATCTAATTTTGGATGCGTCGTCCCGGGCTGATTCAATTCCCGGCTTAGAAATTCTTGCAGACGATGTACGCTGTACACATGGTGCGACTGTCGGAAAAATTGATCCTGAGCAGGTTTTTTATCTGGAGACAAGAGGCATTCCGAAAAAAGATGCTGAGAAACTGGTTATCGAGGGTTTCTTTGATCCAATCATGCAGCGTATTCCTTACGAAGGAGTGCGGAACCGCCTGCAAGAGGCGATCAGGTTAAAGACAGATTATTAATTTTCTGATATGTAAATTTAATTTCGAATAAAATTTGAACTGTACCTCAGATAAAGTAAAATATTACATCTATCCTTCACAACTGCGGTGTATTAGTAGAAAAAAATAAAAATTTAAGTGGGGAATCCTTAAATTTGAACTGGTTGGGATACTATAAAAATAAAAAGCAATATAAATAAGGAGAAGAAATTGTCAGGAGTTTTTTTTACTAGAGATCCAGATGAAGAAAGAGGTTTCAAAGTCGGCGATCGAGTTGAGGTGTATTGCGATCACGAAGATGACACCGATCGAATTCGTGATTGGTTGGAAGGCACAGTAGTACAGGTTGATCCAAAAATGATCGCAGTCCAATTTAAAGAAAACGTTTACCTCACTGATGGCTGGATGGTTCCAGATCATGTATTGTGGTGTCCAAAAGATTCACAAAATTTGCGCAGACCTCTTCGTCGTAAGAGAAAAAGACAAACCATGTAAGAAATACATCTGTGCTTATTAATTTATACTAACAGGGAATTGGAAGACTTTATGATACTTACATCACACGCTGATAATGATTCTAATTTTCTCCGCTACCGAAAAGACTTTCCAATCCTGGCACTGGATATTAAACCAGGTGTCCCACTGGTTTATCTTGATTCAGCTGCGACGAGTCAAAAACCTGAACAGGTTCTGGATGCAATGGATCACCTCTATAAAAATTCATATGCCAATATTCACCGCGGAATCCATCAACTGGCGGAGGATGCTACTGAGCAATATGAAAGCGCCCGAAATAAAATTTCTGAATTTATCAATTCCCCATCACCAGAACAAATCATATTCACCCGTAATACTACTGAATCTATAAATTTGATCGTTCAAAGTTGGGGCCGGACAAATTTGAAACCGGGTGATACTGTAATTTTGACCGAGATGGAACACCATTCGAACCTGGTTCCATGGCAGTTGTTGTCCGAATTTATCGATATAAATTTGGAGTTCATCACGGTAACAGAAGAAGGGCTGCTTGATCTTGAAGAATATGAACAGCTGTTGAAATTAAATCCGAAAGCGGTTAGCTTCACACAAATGTCAAATGTACTTGGAACGGTCACTCCTGCCTCTGAAATAATACAAATGGCTCGCAATGCTGGAGCAACAACCATTGTCGATGGAGCCCAGTCAGTACCGCATTTCCCTGTGGATGTTCAGGCCTTGGATATGGATTTTTTGGCATTTTCAGGGCATAAAATGTGCGGACCCAGTGGAATTGGCGTTTTATACGGTAAACGGGATTTACTGGAAAAGATGCCTCCATTCCTGGGAGGCGGGGACATGATAAAGCAAGTGAAGTTGCGGGAATTCTCTGCAAACGACCTGCCATATAAATTTGAAGCCGGAACCCCGGCAATTGCGGAAGTGGTTGGTTTTGGCGCTGCAGTTGATTATCTAGGATCAATCGGAATGGAAAAGATCTTTGAGCATGAACAGGATATTGTAAGTTATGCGATTGAGCGGTTAACTGAAATCCCCGGTTTGAAAATCTATGGTCCAGATGCCAGGCAAAAAGGGGGTGTTGTATCTTTTACTATGAGTGGTTCGCACCCGCATGATATCGCCCAGATATTGGACAATGAAGGAATTGCCATAAGAGCTGGTCATCACTGCGCTATGCCTCTGCATCAAAAATTGAACATACCTGCGTCAGCGCGGGCAAGTTTCTACCTGTACAATACAAGGGATGAAATTGATAAACTGGCTGAAGGATTATATTCGGTGCTAGATATATTCGGAATATAAATTACCGACAAAAAATAATTATTAAAATTAAAACATGGAAGATTTATACAGAGAAATCATCATTGACCGTTATAAAAACCCACAATTTAAGGGGGAATTAGATCCACACGATATATCCTTTGAAGATGACAATCCGCTGTGCGGAGATCACATAAGGATAGATTTGCGCATAGATGAAGAAGGTGTTGTTACTGATGCAGCATTTGACGGCTATGGATGCGCGATATCACAGGCATCCGCAGATCTGCTTGTTGAATCCATCCAGGGAAAATCGCTGGAAGATATTAAAGATTATACAAAAGAGGATTTACTTGAAATGCTGGGTCTAGAATTAGGACCAGCACGTATAAAATGTGCCTTGCTTTCATTGAAGGTCCTCAAAGCTGGTATTTATGGTGTTGGTGAAAGTATTGGTGAATGACCGGAAATACAAACTATAAGGTCATTATTCGAAAAATAGTAAACAAAAATGTTTGATTATACTAAATATGACCCTGATACTCTCGAATATATTGAAATTTGTTCAATTGTTGAGCTAAGTGAAGGGGAAAGACTATTTCTTGAAGTTGATGATAAACAGATTGTATTGTTCAGGATAAATGGCGATTACTTCGCCGTAGATGACATTTGCAGCCATGATGATGGCCCTCTGGGTGAGGGTGATCTGGAAGGAGACAACATAATATGCCCACGCCACGGAGCCCGTTTTGATATCCGGACTGGGAAGGCAGTATCTTTGCCGGCTGTAATAGATATTTGCGCTTATCCTGTCAGGATTCGAAATAATAATATAGAAATTGGATTTCTAAAAACCTAAGTCGCGACTCTATCCGGTTTCTTACCGGATGCATAAAAAGTGGGAACGAATAATACCCGCTCTCCTTCCTGGCGGTACTTTTCTTCTTTCAAACGAAACGCTTCCAAATCTAAATCTGAATTGACCATTTGCAAATCTGAGATTAAAAATTGCCATTCAATTTTGAAATCTTTTATCAATTCCGTTCTATTCCAATTTCCCCCCAATACACCGGTTTCAATATCCACCAGGCCTGCCTTGACCAAGTGTGCAGTTAATTTCCGGCCAAAGAAGGGATCTGCGCCTTGCATTTGAAGAGAATTACTCTGCGCTTTTGAAATTGGCTTAAAATCATCGGGATAATCAATTCGACCGCCATAATCAGGTTCTGCAAGTGAGAGTACAGGACAACCTGGTTTCGTTACTCTTACAATCTCCTTGAGAACTTTAACAGGTTCACTCAACCACATCAGAAAAAAATGGGTATAAGATAGGTCAAATGTATTGTCATTGAACGGTAATGTAATTCCATCGGCTAAAGTATAAAAGACAAATGGGTAATGAGCCTTTGCGAATGCAAGGAATTCTTGATTTATATCGACCCCAACCAGATTCGCGCTTTGCATGCCAGTAAAATTATTTGGGTTTGAATTTATGATTTCATCCCTAAAGTGTCCCAGTACCGCCCCTGTTCCGCTTCCCACTTCAAGGATTTTTAAATTGGAATAATCCGGTATTCTATTGAAGAGATATTCCCTGACTGCAGCGGTCCACCCGGCTTGCTGCCGGAAACGATTATGCCATTCGGTTAAAGTTGGGTTCAATCAGAATGCCCTTTCCAGATAGTCCTCCAATCATCCTTAAGGAAATTACCCAGAACCTGATTTATTCCCTGAGCAGGTAAAACATCTCCATCAGGTTCTATATAAAGCCAGCCACTACCTTCCCCCGATTCTTTTCCCCTGTAATTTGTTTCAAATTTTACTGGATTAAATGATGAATATGGGACCGGAAGGTTCCATATCAAATCAAGCTGATGCTCAGCTATCTTATTGCGAAGATTTTCAAGCTGGGGAGCCAGGTTTTGGGTCTGGGCACTGAGGGAAATTCCCTTTACTCCGATTAATTTAAAATTTTCAATAGAACTTGTAATGTCATCTAAATTATTTTCCGCAAGAGTTAAATGAACCGATACAAATAAGTCTTCCAACAAACATGCCTGCAGTCCGTCCCTTACTTCTTTTTTGTCGTTGTAAACAATCATCACATAATCCAATCCTGTGAGCAATAATTCATTTAAATAATCAGGTTCCGAGAGTCGGATGCCATCTGTTAGCAATCCTGACACCTGGCCATTATTCTCGGTTTGCTGTAAAAGCTGCGGAAGATCATCCCTCAGGGTTGGTTCGCCTCCGGTAAAAACAATATGTGGGATACCAACTGACCATGCTTTATCAATAATCTTTAACCATTCTGTTGTGTCCAATTCTTTACCTACCCTGTCAGAGGGAGCAAAATTCGGGTCATCCAATGCTGGCAGGCGATATGTTATTGCACAATCCAATCTGTATGGAGCAGAGATATGTCCACTATATGGCAAAATCCGCTCCATATCCAGAAAAGAAACAGGATCAAGATCAGGTGTATTTATAAGATCCTGAATCCTTTCAGATAGATCAAGATAATCTCTTTTGGCAGTAGAAGGTTGAACTTTATACCTTCTGGAGATTTCTTTTGCTACAATTTCTGGAGATGTATTCTTTATCAGAAAATAGGCATATTCTGTTGCGGTCGTGTTTAAATGCAGGATTGTGCTGGCATTAATTATCAGGATTCCATTCCCATCCACCTCGATCCTTAAGTGCAGTCGGTAATTTCTAGGATCATCAGCAGGTGATAGATACTGGTAAATCCCGGGTTGAACAATTTTTTCAGGAGATATTGATTTCTTAAAGGATTTGGTTATTCTTTGCATTTTCCGTCCCAGATTTAATTGGTTAGATCGATTTCAGTTAAAACAATACTGGAATATCAGTTGTTTTTGAGATGTTGATGATATAGTGGGCAGCCGCCACCACATTCAGATAAAAGCGCACACTGGTAACATTTGTCAGGGAGATTTGTTCGTTCCCTCAACGTAACTGCCAGTTCATGGTTCCAGATTGAATCCCATTCATCAAAAAGGAGGTTACCGAGCGTTTTGTAATAAGATTGGCATGGAAGTACATTGCCATCCGGTTCGATGCACATATTGTAGCGGGCAGCAGTGCAACCTTTTACACCTAATTCCATTTGAACCGGATCAAAATTGCAGTATTGAGTTGGTGTGTACCAGATCAATTTTTGATTATTTTTCTGTGTCAGTGAACGGGCGGTTTCCAGAAAAGGCTGTAATTCCCGTTCGTCTATCCCAGTGTGAACACTTTTACCTTTTCCTGAGTAGATGAGTGCATTCATCCCAACAGTGGGAACGCCTAACTTCGCCAGAAAATTAATAGTATCTGCCAGGTCTTCGCGGTTAGGTTGTAAGAGGGTAGTATTGGTCATCACATAAAGCGGGCTATCAAGGGCATTTTTTATCCCTGCTACCGTTTGATTCCAGGCGCCCCTGGATGCAACCATTTGATCATGGATAGCGGCATGGTGCGATTCCAGGGTTATCTGGACATGGTCAAGGCCAGCATTTACCAGATCCCTGACATAAGCCTTATCCTGAAGCCGGCGACCATTGGTGTTTAATCCTGAAATCTGACCAATCTTCTCTGCGTGTGAGATTAATTCACATAAATCGCCTCTTAACGTGGGCTCACCTCCAGTAAAAACTATGTGGGGAATGCCTATCTCCCAGAGTTTACTGATGATCTGCCTCCATTCTTGAGAATCTAATTCCATAAAATTCCTGGGGCGTGCGTTGTAACAATGCGGGCAATCATTGTTGCACCGGTAGGTAAGCGCAAGATCCATCCTGTATGGAGCAGTTGGTTTGACATGAAACGGAGGGTTTATTTCCAGATTAAGATCATGAATTGGACAGGCTCCATCTGGTCGGATTAATTCCTCTATCTGGTCCTTAAATTGAATATAATCAGAATTTACTTCATCGAGAGTGGTTCTGTAACGGGATTTAATCAAATGTATTGAAGTTTCAGTCGAAGTGTTTTCCAAAAATAATCTAGCCATAAACGCGGCCGTTGGATTCAGATGCATAACCCTATTTGCATTAACAATGAGAAGGCCAGAACCATCACTGTCAACGCGCAAATGGATTTTGGAGGATTCACCTATATTTTCCCTCCGGTACTGAAACAATCCTGGTTGTGCATAATCCGATTGTGAATTTCGCAATCGGTTTTTAATGTTTGACAGAAAACGATTCATCTGTGGGTTAATCCTTCTCAATAACTTAGAATCCTACCTGCCGCCGCCAGCGCAGGCACATGCGCATCCTGCGCAGGCACACG